>Ga0213861_10000657_pt1 | contig 30540 bp, 28 predicted proteins | sample PICome_4_FD_160110 | JGI IMG/M metagenome (GOLD analysis project Ga0213861, IMG submission 160110) | Coastal seawater microbial communities near Pivers Island, North Carolina, United States - PICO131 | ecosystem: Environmental > Aquatic > Marine > Coastal | place: USA: North Carolina... | reverse complement strand
TCCTGGATCTGTCAAGGTAACAGAGTTATGTAAGGTTTATCCATTTGAAAAAGTTCACCAAATGATTTCAACAGTTGAATCTCAAATTGAGAGTAATTTAAAAATGACAGATGTTATTAAAGCTACCTTTCCAATGGGAAGTATGACTGGCGCTCCAAAGATAAAAGCATTAAATATTATTGAGAAATTAGAAGTTTCGAAAAGAGGGTTGTATAGTGGTGCGCTTGGTTATGTAGACCCAAAAGGAAATTTTGACTTCAACGTAGTTATAAGATCATTGATTTATGACCATAAAAACAAATACCTATCCTTTCAAGTAGGAAGCGCAATTACATCAAACTCATCTCCAGAAAAAGAATACCAGGAATGTCTTTTGAAAGCAGAACCAATGTTATCGATTCTTAAATAAGACATAATTAAATTATTAAAAAACGTAATATTGTTCTAATGTTTAATCTTTTTTCAAATCATGTAAATAGTGATTTTGATTTTTTAAAAAAATCGAAACTTCTTGTTTGTCTAAGCGGCGGTGTAGACAGCATGGTTTTAATTGATTTATTAAGAAGGTCAAATTATGATGTTTCAGTAGCTCACTGTAATTTTAAATTAAGAGGAGATGAAAGTGATTTGGATGAAAAGTTTGTAAAAAAATATTGCAATGATAATTCTATTCAATTTTTTTCAAAATCTTTTCATACAAAACTTCCAAATCATTCTTTACAAATGGCAGCTAGAACATTAAGATATGACTGGTTTAATGAACTTTTAAAAAATAATAATAAAGATTACATATTGACAGCTCACCACTTAGATGATTCCTTAGAAACTTTTATAATAAATCTTTCAAGGGCCTCTGGAATTGAGGGTTTTACAGGTATAAGCCCTATAAATGACAAGATTGTAAGACTGTTGACGATATTTTCAAAAAAACAAATTCTTAAATACGCTAAAATTAACAAAATTCATTGGAGAGAGGATTCAACAAATAAAAAAGATGATTATCAGAGAAATTATATTAGAAATCAAATTATTCCACTTTTAAAAAAGCTTTATCCAAATTTTCTCTCTCAATCAAAAAAAACAATGAATTTTTTAAAGAATTCACAATTAGTGATTGATAAATACATTGAAGCAGTTAAAAAAGAAAAATTTGTTATTAAAAATGATGAGATTATTATAGAAAAAAAATTCATTCAGTGTAACAAAAATGATATCTATAATTTATTTAAAGACTATGGTTTTAAAAACCCTTCAGAAATTCTAATGCTTTGTAACTCTATTTCCGGAAAAATTATTGAGTCAGTAAGTCATGTTCTTCTGAGTGATCGAACTAATTTAATTTTAAAAAAAAAGTCTAAGGAATATGATAAAGTAATAAAAGTTGATATGAAAGGAATTGATGATCCAATTCGAATTAGTATTAAAACTGGATATTTTGTTTCAAAATCTAATAGTAAATCAATATTTATTTCAAAAAATGATATCAAATTTCCATTGTACTTAAGGAAATTGAAAAAAGGAGATTTGATATATCCATTAGGAATGAAAGGAAAAAAATTGATTTCTAAGTACTTTAAAGATGAAAAAATGTCTTTCTTTGACAAGCAAAACCAATGGTTACTTTGTAATAACAATGAAGTCATGTGGATTGTTGGACAAAGAGCCGATAGAAGGTATTATAAATCTAAAGGAGCAACATTGAAAATTAAATTATTATGAAAAATATTTTTAGTCTTTTTTTTTCTTTTTTCCTTTTCATAAACATTGGTTTTTCTCAGGATCCAGTATCTTTTACTACTAAAGTAAATACAATTTCTAAAAATCAGTATGAGTTAATAATATCCTCAAAAATCGATTCTAATTGGAGATTATATTCGCAATTTTTAATTGATGGTGGTGCATTACCAACTGAATTTATTTTTAAAAACATTTCCAATGATTCATATATTCTAATTGGTAATACTATTGAATCGGAGTCTATTACAAAATTTGATCCAATCTTTAATTTAGATCAAACTTATTTTATTTATTCCAACACATTTAAACAGGTTATTGAGGTTAAGGATCTCAATCTTGACAAGGTGTTTGCAACAATAGCTTATCAAGCTTGTGATGATGCTGTTTGTATTTTCAGAGAATCTGATTTAGTATTTAATTTAGATGGCTCTTCAGAGATCATATTAAATGAAGATTTAACAGCTTTAGTTTCAGATGACTCAAATCCTCTGGTAATTGATTTAAAAAATAAAGAATTACTTGAAAATTACTCAGAAGAAAACAATATTTCAGGAAATAATTATTTTGATTTATTAATTCTAGGATTTTTAGGAGGCTTATTAGCTTTACTTACTCCTTGTGTTTTTCCCATGATCCCACTCACTGTATCATTTTTTACAAATAAAAAAACACAATCCAGTTCTTCATTTAACGCAATACTGTATGGGCTATTTATTGTTTTTATATATCTTTTTTTAAGTATTCCTTTTCATTTTGTAGAGTCTTTAGATCCTGAAATATTAAACAGTATTTCAACAAATGCTTGGCTTAATGTTTTCTTTTTTATCGTATTTATAATATTTGCCTTTTCTTTTTTCGGTTTTTACGAGATTACCATTCCTTCTTCTTGGATTAATTCTATAGATTCAAAGTCAAATAGTATTGGAGGTTTTATTGGTATTTTCTTTATGGCATTAACTTTAGTTCTAGTTTCTTTTTCTTGTACTGGACCTATTTTAGGTTCTTTATTGGTTGGATCAATATCTTCTCAAGGTGGTGCCCTACAACTTTCAATTGGTATGCTAGGTTTTGGAATAGCTTTAGCGCTTCCTTTTACAGTATTTGCCCTTTTCCCAAATATGTTAAAATCTTTACCTAAATCTGGTAGATGGATGAATACATTTAAAATTATATTGGGTTTTTTAGAGTTAGGTTTTGCTTTTAAATTTTTATCAAATGCCGATTTAGTAGAACATTGGGGATTAATTAAAAGAGAAATCTTTATTGCTATTTGGGTAATTATATCAATTTTGCTATCTCTTTATCTCATAGGTGTTTATAAATTTCCAAATGAAAGTCATGTAGTTAAAAGATCAAAATTTAACATGTTGCTTTCATTATCCTTTTTAAGTTTTGCAATATATTTGAGTCCAGCTCTTTTGCCTAATGGTTCAAATAGTGCCCGTTTACTAAGTGGGTTTACGCCTCCATCTTTTTATAGTATCTATCCGAAATCTAATGATTGCCCTTTAGGTTTTAACTGTTTCAAGGATTTTGATAAAGGATTACGGCACGCTATAGAAATAAACAAACCAATACTTTTAGATTTTACTGGTTGGGCATGTGTAAACTGTAGAAGAGTAGAAGAGAATATTTGGACTGATCCAGTTGTTTTTGATTTAATTAATAATAATTTCGTATTAATTTCACTTTACGTTGATGACAGAAAAGAACTTGAAAAAGTTAACCAACTTGATCTCAAATACAAATCTGGAAAAATTAAAGAAATAAGAACAATTGGAGATAAATCTGCTACTTTTCAAGCATTGAATTTTAAAAGTGCTTCCCAGCCTTACTATGTTTTATTAGATCCAAATTTAAAAATTCTAAATAGTCCAATTCAATATACTACTAAAGATGTTTATCAAGCATGGCTTGAGGAGGGATTAAAAGCTTTTAAATAATTTTTTTTATCATTCCGTTGTGGTAAACCAAAGGTTGTTTATTTTCAGAAAAACTACCACTTAGTACCTCTCCTAAATAAATGTTGTGATCTCCTCCATCAATAATATTTTTTACCTTACATTCAATCCATGCAACAGAGTTTGAAATTATTTTAATATTATTTTTAGAAACTTTTGTTTCGACTCCGTCGAATCTTTTTTCAGGACTTATTTTGTTGTTAGCAAATTGATTACAAATTTTTGATTGGTCACTTGAAAGAATATTAATTATAAAAAAATTATTAGTATTCAAGGCTTTATTAGAATTAGCTTCTTTGTTTAAACAAAAAAGAACTAACAGTGGATCAATGGAAACAGAAGTGAATGAATTAGCTGTGAATCCATAATTAGTTTTATCTTCAACAGAAGTAATTACTGTAACTCCAGTGGGATAACTTCCGCAAATTTTTTTAAAAAGATTTTCGTTCATAAATAAAAAATATTTTTCAAATATACTTATAAACTTTTTCGAAAGGTACTCTAAAGCGTGGGCCATAAACACCTTTTTCATTTTTTAACCCACATCCTATGACCATATTAATTTCGGAATCTTTTGATAATTTCAATATTTTCTTAACCATTAAAGTATCAGACCCCTCCATTGGGCATGTGTCGTAACCAATTGCTGACATACTCATCATAAAATTTTGGGCTGCTAATCCTGCTGATTTATGGACAACTACTCTTAAATCACTATTTCTCGTTTGTCTAACAACAGGGAAAAATAGGCCTAGTATTTGAAATATAAAATATTTTAAGTAACCTAATATTCCAAAAAAATCAAAATATAGAATTGGAATTAGTTTTTTATAATAGTTTAAAGCTTGTTTGTGTCTTTTTTCAGTGATCAACCGTTGTTTCTTTTGATTATTGAGAAAATCAATATTTTCTTTTGCTCTTTTTCTCCATAAATCTTTTCTGGTAACAATTACTACTAGTTGAGAGGCGGTTTTTGCTGCATTTTGATTCATACATGCTTTAGAAACCCTATCCAATATTTTTGAATCGTTAATATGTATGAACTCCCATAGTTGAAGATTACTACTATTTGGAGCTAAAGATGCGTTATAAATACAATCTTTAACTTTTTCGCTGTCTATTTTTTCGTCCTTAAAAATTCTGACTGATCGCCTATCTTTTATTGCTAGTGAAACTGATTTTTCCATTTATTTCATTTTAATATTTACAGCTTTGTTACCTACTACATTAAATGAGGCGTTTTTAAAACTCGGTGGTCCCAATATTGCACTAACATTATTTGAAAATCCATATTGCTCTTTCGGAATCCCAATAATATTAAAATCAAATTTATAATTATTGTTTTTATCTATGAATATTTTGATTCCATACGTACCTTGTTCAACCATAATAATTTTTGAAAAGCTTCCTTTTTTTACATTTTCTTTTAATTTATAAGTAATTCTATTTTTCGATTCATCTCCAGAGTTAAAATCTAATGAATTATTGTAAATAGCAATAAAAGCTGTACCAGGTTTTTTTATTTTTAAAATATTAATTTCTAATTCAAAATATTTATTTTGACTTAAGTTATTATTAATCTGTGCACTTATTGAAAAGCTAATTATTAATAAAAATATTTTTAATAATCTAAAGATCATTGCATCAGTTTAAGTGCTTTTTTTAAAAAATTCATTTTATTTTTAAAAGGAGGATACCTCAGCGGAATATCAATCCACAAAGGCTTTGAGATGTAGGGTTTGAAATGAGAAAAAGTATTAAATGTAGCCTCACCATGATACTTACCCATTCCACTGTTTCCTATACCACCAAAAGGTAAGCGATCGTTAATAATATGAACAACAGTATCGTTTATTGCACCACCACCAAAACTATGTTTTTTTAAAAATTTTTCACCAAGTCTTTTATTTTTAGTAAAAATATATAGGGCTAGAGGGTTTTTGTATTTATTAATGATGTCATCAACCTCATCAAATTTATCATATTCAAATATTGGTAGTATTGGACCAAATATTTCTTGTTCCATAATTTTAGAGTCAAAACCATTAACTTCAATTAAAGTTGGTTCAAAATATCTTGATTTTTTATTTATTTTTCCTCCATACATTATTTTTTGATCTTTTATTAGTGAGGTTAAAAATTCGATGTGTTTTTCACTTATTATACGACCATAAGAATCAGATTTTTCAGGATCATTTCCATATATTAACTTCAACTGGTTAATAATTTCTAAGATTAGATTCTCCTTAATTTTTTTGTTTACAATTAAAAAATCTGGAGCTATGCAAGTTTGACCACAGTTAATAAATTTTCCCCAAACTATTCTTTTTGCAGTAATTTTTAAAGAAGCTGTTTCGTCAACTACACAGGGATTTTTACCGCCTAGTTCTAAGGTTGTTGGAGTTAAATGTAATGCTGCTTGTTTAGCTACTATTTTTCCTACATTGACACTACCTGTGAAAAAAATGTAATCCCAATTATAATTTAACAACTCAGAAGCTATTTTAGGACCACCTTTAATCACTTTAACATATTGTTCATCAAAAACATTATTGATTATTTTTTCCAAAATCTCTGTTGTATGTTCTGAATATTCTGATGGTTTCAAAACAACTGTATTTCCGGCGGCAATCGCACCAATGAGTGGTGCTATTGATAATTGAAAAGGGTAATTCCAGGGCGAAATATGTAGAGTATTTCCATAAGGTTGAGCAATAATATAATCTGAGGAAGGAAAATTTAATAGAGATGATCTAACAGATTTTCTCTTGGTCCATTTTTTAATATTTTTTAATGCGATTTTTAATTCAGAATAAACAAAATGAATTTCAGTTAAATAACTTTCCCCCTCTGATTTACCTAAATCTTTATAAAGTGCGAATTCAATTTCCTTTTCATTATTCTTAATTTCTTTTTTGAGATTTAATAAATGTTGCTTTCTTATATCAATATTGAAAGTTTCTTTTGAATTAAAAAAAGATTTTTGTTTACTAAATACTGTTTTTATTAAATTTTTCATAAAAAAAGAGGATTTTTAGTATAATTTATTATTGATATTATAAAAATACAATATATAAAATGTTACATACCAAATTATACATATTTTTGTTAATATATTAATTAAATATTTCTATTTTTAATAATAAGTTAAATCCCTTCCTTCTCATTATATGGATAGGGTTTTTTTTTTAATCAAAAAAATGATTTTAAATAAATATAGTAGAACGGTTACTCAGGATCCTACTCAACCAGCGGCCCAAGCCATGCTTCATGCTATTGGTCTTGATGAAGAAGATTTGAAAAATCCTTTAATTGGTATTGCTAGTACGGGTTATGAAGGAAATCCATGTAATATGCATCTTAATGACCTTTCGAAACTTATTAAAAATGGAGTGAATAAATCTGGTTTAGTTGGTTTAATATTCAATACCATTGGTGTAAGTGATGGAATTTCTATGGGAACTTCAGGGATGAGATTTTCTTTACCCTCCAGAGATATCATTGCTGATTCTATTGAAACTGTCGTTGAAGGAATGTCTTATGACGCTGTTGTAACTGTTGTAGGATGTGATAAAAATATGCCAGGTGCTCTTATGGCTATGTTAAGATTAAATAGACCTGGTGTCTTAGTTTACGGAGGAACAATTGCCCCTGGATGTCACAACGGAAAAAAATTAGATGTAGTATCTGCTTTTGAAGCTTGGGGAGAAAATGTTGCAGGTAAGATTGATAAAAAGGAATATAAATCTATAGTAAAGAATGCTTGTCCTGGTGCTGGAGCTTGTGGTGGTATGTATACTGCAAACACAATGGCTTCAGCGATTGAAGCAATGGGAATGGCACTTCCATATAATTCTTCAAATCCAGCTACAAGTAATAATAAATCAGAGGAGTGTTATGAAGTTGGAAATGTATTAAAGAATTTGTTAATAAATGACTTAAAACCCCGAGATATTGTCACTAGACAATCTATTGAAAATGCTGTGAAACTAATTACTGTTCTTGGAGGTTCTACAAATGCAGTATTACATTTGTTAGCAATCGCAAAAAGTGCTGAAATTAATTTTACAATTGATGATTTTCAAACAATCTGTGACTCTACACCATTTTTAGCTGATTTAAAACCAAGTGGTAAATATTTAATGGAAGATTTACATAACATTGGCGGAGTTCCTGCTGTTATGAAATATATGCTAGATAATAATTTTCTGAATGGTGAATGCATGACTATCACTGGAAAAACCATTAGAGAGAATTTGGAAAATATAAAACCATTGAAGTCTAATCAACAAATCATTAAATCATTTGAAAACCCAATAAAGAAAAATGGTCATATTAGAATTTTATATGGAAATTTAGCCCTAAACGGATCTGTGGCTAAAATCACTGGAAAAGAAGGTTTATTATTTAGTGGAAAAGCGAAAGTTTTCGAAGGTGAGTTCAAAGCTAATGATGGTATAAAGAATGGTGAAGTCAAAAAAGGTGATGTAGTTGTTATTAGATATGAAGGCCCTAAAGGTGGGCCCGGGATGCCAGAAATGTTAAAACCAACAGCTGCTATAATGGGTGCAGGATTAGGAAAGGATGTTGCATTAATTACTGATGGAAGGTTCTCTGGTGGAACTCATGGCTTTGTGGTAGGTCACATATGTCCTGAGGCTCAAGATGGTGGAAATATTGCTTTAATTGAAGATGGAGATAAAATAATTATAGATGCGGTAAAAAACACTTTAACATTACATATTTCTAATGAGGAATTAGAAATAAGAAGAAAAAAATGGAAGTCACCGAATTTAAAAGTTTTCAGAGGAGTTTTAAATAAATATGCTAAAAATGTGTCTAACGCATCTAATGGGTGTGTAACGGATGAAATTTAAATGAATAAATTGAATAAAATATCAGGCGCAGAAGCTGTAATTAGATGTTTGATTGAAGAAGATGTTAACTTAATATATGGTTATCCTGGTGGGGCAATTATGCCTATTTACGATGAATTGTATAAATTTCAAGATGAATTAAATCATGTTTTAACTAGACATGAACAAGGTGCAACTCACGCTGCTCAAGGATATGCTAGAGTCTCTGGAAAAGTAGGAGTTGTTACAGCAACCTCAGGTCCTGGGGCAACAAATTTAGTAACTGGTATTGCTGATGCTCAAATAGACTCTACTCCAATGGTTTGTGTTACTGGTCAAGTTGCTTCACATTTACTAGGTTCTGATGCTTTTCAAGAAACAGATATAATCGGAATATCAACTCCAGTGACTAAATGGAATTGTCAAATAACTAAAGCAGTTGACATTCCAAAGATAATAGCTAAAGCTTTTTATATCGCTAAATCTGGAAGACCTGGCCCCGTACTTATAGATATTACTAAGGACGCGCAATTTGAGATGATGAATTTTAAATATAAAAAATGCAAATCGATTAGAAGTTACAAACCAACTCCTGATTATTCATTAAAAGATATTAATAACGCAGTATCATTAATAAATTCTGCAAAAAAACCATTAATTGTTTGGGGACAAGGCGTTATTTTAGGTAATGCCGAGAATGAGTTTAAAGAGTTTATAGAAAAAACTGGGATTCCTGCTGCTTGGACAATTTTAGGTTTATCTGCATTACCAACAGAACATCCCCTAAATGTGGGTATGGTTGGTATGCATGGAAATTATGGCCCTAATGTACTGACTAATCAATGTGATTTATTGATAGCTATCGGAATGCGTTTTGATGACAGAGTAACAGGAAATTTAGATACTTATGCCAAACAAGCAAAAATTATTCATTTAGAAATTGATCCAGCTGAAGTTAATAAAAATGTAGATGTTGATATTGCTGTTTTAGGCAATGTTAAAAAAACCCTTCCTTTACTAACTAAAAATGCCACAAAAAACTCACACAAAGATTGGTTAGGTAAATTTCAATCATATTACAAAGTTGAATATGAAAAAGTAATAAAAGACGATATTTATCCTACAAAACATGGTTTAACTATGGGAGAAGTGGTAAGAGAAATTAATGAAGCATCTAATGGGAATGCAATTATTGTGACTGATGTGGGACAACATCAGATGGTTGCATGTAGATATGCTAGCTTTAAGCAATCTAAATCTAATGTAACTTCAGGTGGTTTAGGAACAATGGGATTTGCACTTCCAGCTGCATTAGGCGCCAAGATGGGAGCTCCTAAAAGAGAGGTGGTTGCAATTATCGGAGATGGTGGTTATCAAATGACTATTCAAGAACTAGGAACAATATTTCAAACAGGATCTGCCGTTAAAATAGTTGTTTTAAATAATGAATATTTGGGAATGGTAAGACAATGGCAGCAAATGTTTTTTGAAAAAAGATACGCTTCAACTGAAATGATAAATCCGGATTTTGTTGCTATTGCTAAAGGTTATTATATTGATGCTAAAAAAGTTGAGAAAAGACAGGAATTAAAGTCTTCAATAAAAAAGATGTTGAATTCAAATAAGCCATATTTTCTTGAGGTTAAAGTTGAAAAAGAAGCAAATGTATTTCCAATGATTCCATCTGGCGCATCAGTTTCTGATGTAAGATTAGAGTAAGTTTATGAGTAAAAATATTAATACATATACAATTTCTATATATACCGAAAATAACATTGGTTTGTTAAATAGGATTTCAGCAATTTTTTTAAAACGACATATTAATATTGAGAGTTTAACGACCTCTCCCTCTGAAATTGATAATATTTTTAGGTTTGTAATAGTAGTTTCCATCTCAGAACAAAATATAAAAAGAATTATAAAACAAATTGAAAAACAAATTGAGGTCATTGCAGCTTTTTTTCATACGGATAAAGAAACTATTTATTTAGAGACGGCTTTGTACAAAGTTAAGTCTAAATCACTTTTTGATGAAAAACACATTCAAAAAATTATAAAAGAAAGCCAAGCTAACATAGTAACTGTTTCTCCAAATTACTTTGTTATTGAAAAAACTGGCTGGAGAAATGAAACGGAAAAGTTATATCATTCCCTAGAACCCTATGGATTATTACAGTTTGTAAGATCTGGGAGGATTTCAGTTTCTAAAGAGCCAATGAATATATCAAATATTTTAGGTTTAAATACAGACAAATAAATTATGAAAAACTACTATAACCAATTGACATTGGAACAAAAATTAGAACAATTAGGAAAGTGTAGATTTATGAGTTCCTCTGAATTTAATGATGGTGTAAATATTCTTTTGAATAAAAAAATTGTTATCGTTGGCTGCGGGGCACAAGGTTTGAACCAAGGTTTAAACATGAGAGATTCAGGTTTAGATATTTCTTATGCATTAAGACAATCTGCAATTGATCAGAAAAGAGATTCGTTTCTTAATGCAACTCAAAATAATTTTCATATTGGCACATTTGAGCAGTTAATTCCAGACGCAGATATGGTATTAAATTTAACACCTGATAAAAATCACACCAATGTTGTAGATAATTTAATGCCATTGATGAAAAAAAATTCGATTCTTTCTTATTCACATGGTTTTAATATTGTTGAAGAGGGCTATAAAGTAAGAAAAGATATAACTGTTATAATGGTAGCTCCAAAATGCCCAGGAAGTGAGGTAAGAGAAGAATACAAAAGAGGGTTTGGAGTTCCTACATTGGTTGCAGTTCATCCTGAAAATAATCCAAATAAAAACGGTTTAGATTACGCAAAGGCTTATGCTGTAGCTACTGGTGGCCATAGAGCTGGAGTATTAGAATCGTCTTTCGTAGCAGAAGTAAAATCTGATTTAATGGGTGAACAAACTATTCTTTGTGGAGTATTGCAAACGGGTTCAATACTTTCATTTAATAAAATGATTCAAAACGGTATTAATCCATCTTATGCTGCCAAACTTATTCAATATGGATGGGAGACTATTACTGAAGCATTAAAGCATGGTGGAGTAACTAATATGATGGATAGATTAAATAATTCTGCAAAAATTGAAGCTTTTAATTTATCTGAAGATTTAAAAAGAATTATGACTCCGTTATTTCAAAAACATATGGACGATATTATGTCTGGAAATTTTTCTAAAACCATGATGATAGATTGGGAAAATAATGATGAAAACTTGTTAAAATGGAGAGCTGAAACTGGAGAAACTTCTTTTGAAAAAACTAATTCATCAGAAAACGTAATTACCGAACAAGAATTTTTTGATAACGGACTATTATTAGTTGCATTTGTTAGAGCAGGAGTTGAGCTAGCTTTTGAAACAATGACAGCTTCTGGAATTATTGATGAATCTGCTTATTATGAATCTCTTCACGAAACTCCACTTATAGCTAATTTAATTTCCAAGAATAAACTTTTTCAAATGAATAAGATAATTTCTGATACAGCAGAATATGGTTGTTATTTATTTGATCATGCTTGCAAACCCTTGCTTAAAGAATTTATGAAAGACATAGAGAATAAACATATTGGAGAATCTTATAACTTGTCTAATAAAACCAATAATCAAAAATTAATAGAGGTTAATGATATAATTAGAAACCATCCAGTTGAACTTATTGGAAAAAAATTACGTGCTTCTATGACTTCAATGAAACAAATTTAATCTATAATTATGAACAATATCCCTAAGGAATATGTAATTGAAAAACATATAACTAACAAAGAATTTCTTATAAATGGAGAAATCAAAGAGTGGAAAGGTAAAATGGCCGATGTATTTTCAACATTACTTTGTGATACTTATGACAAAGAACCTACACTATTGGGAACAACTCCATTAATGTCTAAAGATTTAGCAATTGAAGCTTTAGAATCTGCTTCAAAAGCATATAATCAAGGCCAAGGAATATGGCCAACGATGAAGGTTTATGAAAGAATAAATTGCATGGAAAATTTTGTCGATAAAATGGTTTTAAAAAGAGATGAAGTTGTTAAGCTTTTGATGTGGGAAATAGGAAAAAATCTTAAAGATTCTGAAAAAGAATTTGACAGAACGGTTGATTATATACAAGATACAATTGAAGAATACAAAATTATTGATAGAAATGGTGCACACTTTCAAAATTCTTCTGGGGTTAGAGCCTTAATAAGAAGAGGACCACTTGGAGTTGTATTATGCTTAGGACCTTATAATTATCCTCTAAATGAAACCTTTGCTTTACTGATTCCAGCAATTATTATGGGTAACACGACTATTTTTAAACCTGCTAAACATGGTGTTTTATTAATTGCCCCATTACTGGAGGCTTTTAAAGAATCATTTCCACCCGGCGTTGTAAATATTGTCTTTGGAAGAGGAAGAGAGTTGGCAACTCCAATAATGGAGACAGGAAAAATTGATGTTTTAGCTTTAATTGGACATAGTTCATCTGCTATTTCATTACAAGATTTACATCCTCAAAAAAATAGACTCAGATTAGTTTTAGGACTTGAGGCTAAAAATCCTGCCATAATTTTAAAAGATGCCGATATAGATTTAACAGTTGACGAATGTATTTCAGGGACTTTATCATTTAATGGTCAGCGCTGTACAGCTCTTAAAATTTTATATGTACATGAAGATGTAAAAGACGAATTTTTAAGTAAATTTTCTAAAAGAGTGGATGATTTAAAATTAGGAATGCCCTGGGAGAATACGCTATTAACACCCTTGCCAGAGCCTTCTAAACCAAATTATATTTCTGACCTAATAGATGATGCAACAAATTTAGGCGCAAAAATTATTAATAAAAGAGGGGGAAAGAAGCAAAAAAATTATGTTTATCCAGCAATTCTTTATCCAGTAACTCATGAAATGAAAGTATATAAAGAAGAACAGTTCGGACCAGTAATTCCTGTTGTTTCTTTTAATGATGTCTCCAAACCAATAGATTATATGGCTTCATCTAATTATGGACAACAAGTAAGTATATTTGGAAAAAATGCCAGTATTTTGGGACCTATAATTGATTCATTAGTTAACCTTGTTTGTAGAGTGAATTTAAATAGCGCTTGTCAAAGAGGTCCAGACATCTATCCTTTTACTGGAAGAAAGGATTCTGCAGTTTCTACTTTAAGCGTACACGATGCTCTTAGATCTTTTTCGATTAGAACCTTTGTAGCATCAAAAGATAATGAGCTAAATAAGAGTATTTTAAGGGAAATGATTGACTCGAAACAGTCTAGCTTTATAAGAACAGATTATTATCTTTAATTATTAAGCATAACGGGCATCACCAGCATAGTAATTTTTTCTTCTTCAGAACTGGACTTAGTAGGTGTTAAGATTCCTGCTCTATTTGGCAATGACAGTTCTAGTTTAACTTCATCTGAATTTAAATTTGATAGCATTTCTGTAAGAAATCTTGAATTAAAACCTATTTCAATATCGTCACCATTATAATTACAAGTTAATCTTTCTTCAGCTTTGTTACTGTAATCTAAATCCTCAGCGGATATTATTAACTCATTTCCATTAATTTTGATTCTAATTTGATGTGTTGTTTTATTTGAAAATATACTCACTCTCTTTGCAGAATTTAAAAATAAAGATCTATCAATTGTAAGAACATTAGGATTCTCTTTGGGTATCACAGCTTCATAATTTGGATATTTTCCGTCAATTAACCTACATGTTAGTGATAAATTAGAAAAAATAAATTTTGCATTACTCTCATTAAACTCAATTTTGACATCATAATCATTATTCATTAGAATGCCTTTTAAAATATTTAACGGCTTCTTAGGCATTATAAATTCAACTAGTTTATCAGATTTAAAATCATTTCTTACATATCTAACAAGCTTATGAGCATCGGTAGCGACAAAAGTTGAACCTTCACTAGAAAACTGAAAAAATACTCCACTCATTACTGGTCGTAAATCATCATTTCCAGAAGCAAAAATAGTAGTATTGATAGCTTGAAAAAGAACTTGTGAAGAAATTATAGAATTTGATGCATCACTTATGGTTAATGTTTTAGGAAATTCGTCCCCATTAGCGTAAGCTAATGCATACTTTCCATGATTGGAACTGATTTCAATTGTGTTATTTTCCAAAACATTAAATGTTAATGGTTGCTCAGGAAAAGTTTTTAGTGTATCAATTAACAATTTCGCAGGAATAGCAATAATATTTTCATCATTAGATTCAATTTCAATTTCTGCAGTTAAAGTTGATTCTAAATCAGATGCTGTTACTTTTAATGATTTTTTTGATATTTCAAATAGAAAATAATCAAGAATAGGAAGTGTATTATTTGTGTTTAAAATGCCACCTAAAACTTGTATGTTTTTTAAAAGAAGAGAACTAGATACAATAAATTTCATTGTGATAATTAAAAAAGTAAATATATTAGAATTAAATGTTAAAGTAAAACATTTTTATTAACACTTTTTAAATGTTTAATCGAATTTAATTGTAATAATATCTCTATATTTTAAACCAAACAAACTACTAGCACCGCCTGTTATTAATGGATTGCTTTTATATATTGCCAACTCCAAAAAACCAGCTTTATTGAACATGGCAATTTTTTTACCATCTTCTTTTCTTAATTCCCTTTTAATTTCAAACTTAATAGAATCACTATATGAATTCACAATTGAGTTAAACTTATAATTTCTAGCATTAATAGTGTAAGACCGCGACTTGCCAAATTCATCAAAAATTGATTTAGTAATGTTGGTAACTACATTTTCATAATTATCTATATAAATTACATTACCTATTATTTCCTTATTATTTTCATTTAAAATGGGGTTAATATCATAAAGTTCTTTAAGAGTATCGATTTTTTTACCAACTAAGTCAATCGAACCTCCTCTGTAAATATGAGTCGCTACTTTTACAAAAACATCCAGTAATGTAAAACTAGAGCTATGATTATTATTTAATGTTATTTCTACTATTTTTTTTGGTTTAATTCTTTTCGCAACTAAGGACATGATTCCGTTATCAGCGCAAATAAAGTAATGATCATCTAAAATTATTACTAAATGTTTTTTTTCTGGTGTTTTCTCTGAATCAACTCCCAAAATATGAATTGACCCTTTTGGAAAATTTTTATAGGCATTTTCTATAATGTAAGCTCCTTCAGCAATATTAAAAGGTGAAATCTCATTTGAAATTTCAACAATCTTAACCTCAGGAATTTCACTATAAATAACTCCTTTAACAGATCCAATAAAGTGATCTTTATTTCCAAAATCAGTTGTTAAAGTAATTAGAGCCATTTATTAATAAAAAATAATATTATAGATAAAAAATTACATAAATTTACAACTTGCCAATTAATAACTTACAAATCATCATTGAAAAAACTAGAATATTTCATTAAAGATATCCATCCAATAGATTTTTTTGATAAAAAAAATTTTGATGTTGTTAAAATAATAAAACATAATTTTCCAAAATTAAAAATTATATGTAAGGGAGATAGGATTTTAGCTAACGGAGAAGATTCCTTAGTTATTCAACTTAGAATTCGTTTAGATTCCTTAATATTTATCATGAAAGACAATGATAGTATTAATGAAAAAACTATAAACTCAATCATGTCTGGAAATGGTGATAAATTAATTAGTGCGATGCACGGCAAAGTAATTTTGTATGGAGTTGGAAAGAAAAAAATTAAAGCTCATACAGTCAATCAAATTAAAATAGTTGAAGCATTTGAAAATAATGATATGGTGTTTGCCATTGGACCAGCTGGTACTGGAAAAACATATACAGGTATTGCAGTTGCTGTTAAAGCGTTAAAAGATAAAATTGTAAAAAAAATAATTTTAACTAGGCCAGCTGTTGAAGCTGGAGAAAATTTGGGCTTTTTGCCTGGTGACATGAAGGATAAGTTAGATCCTTATATGCAACCTCTTTATGACGCATTAAAAGAAATGATTGCCATAGAAAAGCTTGAAGATTATATGAGTAGAGGAATTATAGAAATTGCGCCACTGGCTTACATGAGAGGAAGAACTTTAGATAATGCATTTGTTATTTTAGATGAGGGACAAAATACTACACACAATCAAATGAAAATGTTTCTGACTAGAATGGGAAATAATGCTAAATTTATGATTAATGGTGACCCTGGGCAAATTGATCTTCCCAGAAGAGTTATGTCTGGTTTAAAGGAAGCAAATCTAATCCTTCAAAATGTTAATGGTATTCAAATGGTGTATTTAGATGATTCAGATGTTATTAGACACCAAGTAGTTAAAAGAATAATAGATGCCTATAAAAAAACAGAACACACAAATTAATTTTGATGAACAGTATAATTAAAACAGATTTTAAATTTACTAATCAAGTATCGAAATATAGTGGAAAAGTTAGAGATGTATATAATATTAATAATGAATTATTAGTTATGGTAGCATCAGACAGACTTTCAGCATTTGACATTGTATTACCACGTGGAATTCCATTTAAAGGTCAAATTCTAAATCAAATTGCATCGAAGATGTTAAATGCTACATCCCACATAATTCCAAATTGGTTACATAGTACTCCTGATCCAAATGTTTCAATTGGATCAATTTGTGAGCCCTTTAAAATTGAAATGGTAATTAGAGGATATCTCGCAGGGCATGCAGCAAGATTATATAATTCGGGTAAAAGAATGATTTGTGGAGTTAAAATGCCTGATGGAATGATTGAAAATGATAAATTTCCTTTCCCAATTATCACACCAACAACAAAAGCTCTTGATGGTAACCACGATGAAGATATTTCCAAAGACGATATTTTAAAAACAAATATTGTTTCGAAAGAAGATTATTTAAAATTAGAAAACTATACGTTAAAATTATTCGAAGAGGGATCAAAAATTGCTCATAATCAAGGACTTATCCTAGTTGATACAAAATATGAGTTTGGCAAAAATTTAAATGGAGAAATTATTTTAATTGATGAAATACATACCCCTGACTCGTCTAGGTATTTTTATTTAGATAGCTATAAAAAACTTCAGAATTTAAAATCACCACAAAGACAGTTATCCAAAGAATTTGTTAGACAATGGCTTATAAATAATAATTTTCAAGGAAAAAAGGGACAAGAAATTCCTGAAATGGATGATGATTATATTGATGGTGTTTCTGAAAGATATATAGAATTATATGAAAAAATTACAGGAACTCCTTTTGTAAAAGCAGACATTTTTAATATTACTAAAAGAATAGAAAGAAATGTTGAAACTTATTTAAAATCAAGATAAGTTCTTTTTACTTCTTGTGCTGAAATTGTATGATTGATTTTTTTTATATTTTTTTTACTGTTTAACCATGTCATTTGTCTTTTAGCATATCTTCTCGTGTTTTTTTTAATTTCAATAATACTTTCAGCAAGAGAGCATTTTTCTTCAAAATGTAAAAACAACTCCTTATAGCCCACCGTATTTAATGCATTTACATTCTTAAAATTAATTAAACTTTTAACTTCTTCTACTAATCCTTGTGAAATCATGTGATCAACTCTATTATTTATTTTATCATAAAGTTCATCTCTATTCATTTCAATGGCAAAATTTAGAACATTAAAAGTGTTTTTATTTGTTTTTTTTCCAGTGAATGATGAATATGGTTTTTTTGAACTTATACAAACCTCTAAAGCTCTTATTAATCTTCTGTGATTATTAATATCAACTTTTAAATAATAAACTGGATCTAGTTCCTCAAGTTTATTTTGAAGGTATTTAATTCCAAATTTTTGGAATTTCAAGTTCAATTTATCTCTGATCATTTTGTCAATCTCAGGAAATTCATCAAATCCATTTATTATTGAATCCATATATAGCCCTGAACCGCCTACGAGTATAATAAAATTATGAATTTTAAAAAGCTTATTGATTATTTCAAAAGCTTCATTTTGAAATTCTTTAATGGTGTAAATTTCATTTATTGATTTATTATGAATACAGTGATGCCTAACTGCTTCTAATTCTTTTGGAGATGGTATTGCTGTTCCAACAGAAAGTTCTTTATAAAATTGTCTTGAGTCACAAGAGATTATTTCACATTTTAATAGTTTAGCTAAGTCAATACTAAGTTTGGTTTTACCAACAGCTGTAGGTCCATAGATAGTAATTAATGTTTTTTTCACTTTATCATTTCTGTGTTAATAATTTTTTCAACTTTATGTTTTTTTAAATAATTAATTATTAACCTATCGTAACTATTGTTTTCTTTAACTTGGTTTATTAGAGATTCTAGTATACTTAAGTTTGTTATTTGGTAATTTAAACTAAAATAGCCAAAACCTATATATTTAGAATTTTTAATTAAAATAACACTCTTTTCATCACTACTTCTTCCATTGTCAATGATAATCATATTTGGATAAGGGTAAGAAATATCTTTTATAAAATTATTAATATTTATATTGTTTTTTAAGCTTTTTTGTCCATCAATATTGTACTTAGTGTTTATGAATGATAATCTATTGTTTGCTTTTTTTAAAGAACTAAAAATTTCGATATAATTATAACTTTCTACATAGTGACTAACTCTTAAAAAATGTAGACTTTTAGAATCTTTACATAATTCCAAACCAAATTTTAAAATTTCTTTTTTTAAAACTTTATTAAATTTCGGTTTGTGTATTTTTATCTCCTCAGATTCTTTTAAAAGTGCTATTAATTCATTACCACAGCTTTCACATGAAACAGAATTTATTTCCAATTGTATGTTTAAAGATTTCTTTGTTAATCCAGTCAAATGCTGGTTCATTCTATTTTTAATATTCTTGCTTTTTCCAATATAAATGATAATTCCATCTTTATTATATATGTAATAAACACCTGTAATATTTTTTAAATCCTCAATGATATTTAGGAATTTATTTTTGAATTTTGAATCATTATTTTTAAGTAATTCATTTACAATTTCCTTATTTTGATCTTTGATCAACAGTAATTTAAATAGTTCTGTTGTAGCCAAGGCATCTCCACTAGCTCTATGTCTGTTTGAAATGGGAATACCTAAAGATTTAACAAGATTACCAAGCTTGTAGGATTTCATGTTTGGAATTAATTTTTTTGACATTCTTACAGTGCACAATTGTGGAATAGAAAAATCAAACCCTAATCTTTTAAATTCTATTCTTAACATTCTATAATCAAAAGATGAATTATGAGCTACTAAAACTGTATTTTCAGTAATTTCCAAAATTCTCTTAGCTACTTGAAAAAACTTCGGAGCATTTATCAACATTTTATTATTGATTCCAGTTAATTGTTGAACAAAGGGCTGAATGGGTATTTCCGGATTAATTAAGCTGATAAACTGGTCTATAATCTTATTTCCATCAAATTTATAAATAGCAATCTCAGTAATACCCTCTTCATTGAATTTTCCACCTGTTGTTTCTACGTCAACTATTGAATACAAAGCGATATTATTTATTTCTATTTCCAAAAATATTACTTCCCAACCTTATAAGATTACTATTACACTTAATAGCTTCTTTATAATCGGAGCTCATTCCCATGGATAGATAATTAAGCGAGTAGGATTTTTTGAATTTTTCAAATAGGTCATTAAGATTATTAAATTGAAGTGTTATTAATTTTTTATCATTGGAATAACTAGCCATTCCCATGAAACCTTTTATTGAAACATATTCAAATATTTTAAATGTATTAGACTTCATTAGCTCATTAATTTCACGAAAAGAAAATCCAAATTTGGTTGAATCTTTTGAAATATCAACCTGAATTAAAACATTAATTTTTCTATTATTTATTTTAGCTTGTTTTTCAATTTCTTTTAACAATTTTAAACTATCAACGCTGTGTATTAAATAAATGAAAGAGGCAATATATTTAACTTTGTTTCTTTGTAAATGACCTATCATATGCCATTTAATATTTTCAGGAAGCTCTTCTTGTTTAAAAACTAATTCTTGAATTTTATTTTCTCCAAAATGTAAATGCCCTGTGCTATATGCAGTAATTATGTCTGAGATTGGTTTTGTTTTTGAAACAGCTACAAGCAATACATTTTCAGGTATTTCATTTTTAATTTTTAGTAAATTAGATATTATATCCATTAAATTTTATTCAATATTTTATTTGCTAAATTCAGAGCCTTTAAACCATCTTTTAAACTTACAGAAATAGGGACATTTTCTAAAATAGCCTTCGCAAAAGAATTATGTTCTTCAACGATAGCATTATTATTTTTTATTTCAGGATTATTATAAAAAATTTGTTTTTTTTGACCGGATGAATTTTCAATAACCATTGCATAGGGATCATCCACTAAAACATCTTTTATTTTAACAATTTCTGTTTTCTTTTCTAAAAAATCAACAGAAATATACGCATTCGATTGAAAAAAACGTGTCTTCCTCATATTTTTTAAAGAAATTCTACTAGCTGTAAAATTAGCAACACAACCATTTTCAAATTCAACTCTTGCATTACAAATATCAGGAGAATCACTAATTACACATACTCCATTTGCATTCACGTGTTTTGGTTCAGAGTTCACAACGTTTAAAACAATATCAATATCGTGAATCATTAAATCTAGAATAACTGAAACATCATTTCCTCTTGGGTTGTATTCTGCTAAACGATGACATTCGATGAACTTCGGATTTTTGATTGAATCTCCTAAACATGTGAATGCTGAATTGAATCTTTCTACATGACCAACTTGTCCTTTGACATTATATTTTAAAGAAAGTTCAATCAAATCTAATGCTTGTTCTATTGTGCTTGTAATAGGTTTTTCAATAAATACATGTTTACAGTTTTCAATACAAATTTTAGCTATTGAATAATGATTTGGTGTATTAGTACATATAAATATTGCATCAACCGAGCTTATCAATTTTTCAACGGATTCGAATTGAATAAAATGGTTTTCTTTATTTTTTTTAACATCAAAATAACCAATTAGTTTAAAAAAATTAGATTCATCTAATAGTTTTAAATGAATATTTCCTAAATGACCTGCACCAATAACACCTGCTTTTATCATAATAATTTTTTTCAAAAATACGATTCTTATTATTATTTTTAAGCAATAACATATTCAATTGCAAGATACTTTTAAGCACAAGGGTTTAAGAAAAAAAATGGTTGAGGAACTTTCAAAAAAAGGAATCAAATCATCGAGAGTTTTAAATGCTATTAGTAAAATTCCCAGACATTTATTTATTGATGAAGAATTTGAATCTCATGCTTATATTGATAAAGCTTTTCCAATTGGTTCTAACCAAACTATTTCTCAACCTTACACAGTTGCATTTCAGACTTGTTTGTTAAATGTAAAAAAAAATGATAAAGTTTTAGAAATTGGAACAGGATCAGGATATCAAACTGCAATTTTAGTTTTTTTAGGTGCTAAAGTATTTACAATTGAAAGACAACATCATTTATATAGAAAAGTATTAAAAAAATTACCAAAGTTGGGATACAGCCCTGAACAAATTAAGTATGGTGATGGATATTTAGGTATTAAAGAAACATCACCTTTTGATAAAATTTTAATAACAGCAGGTGCAATAGAAATACCAAAATCTCTTTTGTTACAACTTAAAATAGGAGGGGAAATGATCATTCCTGTTGGTAAAGTAATTCAAAAAATGACGTACATAGTGAGAAAAAGTGAAAATAAGTTTAAAAAAAAAACGTTCGGTAATTTTAATTTTGTTCCAATGCTAAAAGATAAAAACTAGTTATATTTTTTTTAGCCTCTGTAATTGAATTTTATTTTCACGATTTTTTATAGTTTGTCGCTTATCATACAGCTTTTTACCTTTTGCTAAAGAAATTAACACCTTTGCATAACCTTTTTCATTTATAAATAGTCTCAGGGGAACTATTGTAAGTCCAGTATTTTTAACCTCCTTGTATAATTTTTTAAGTTCTTTTTTGTTTAAAAGTAATTTTCTTTGGGACTTTGTTTTGTGATTAAAATGGTTCCCATATTCATATTCATCAATAAACATATTAATTACAAACAGCTCTTGATTATCATTAAACTCACAAAAACTTTCTTTAATTGATGCTCTACTCAATCTTATAGATTTAATTTCTGTTCCTGTTAAAACTATACCAGCTGTATATTGATCAAGTAATTGATACTCAAATTTTGCTTTTTTATTTAATATATTTACTTTTTTATTCACTTTACAAAGTTACAAGTATATTTAAATATGTCTAAAATTAATTGGTTGACAATAGATAATTTAAATAACACTGATTTATTTAATTCTAATTGTGTTATTTTTAAACATTCGAAAAGGTGTATTATTAGTAGAATGGTTTTGTATAAATTTGAATATGATTATAATAAATCAAATTTTGTTGATAAATTCTTTCTAGTGGATGTAATAAGACAACAAAATCTTTCAAATCAAATAGCTTCTTATTTTGATTTAAATCATGAATCACCTCAGCTTTTGTTAATTAAGTCAAATACATTGATACATAGCGCTTCTCACTCACAAATAAGTTTTAGTGATTTAGATAAAATAAATTGTTAATTGTTTATTAATAATTATCCCCATATTATTATTTGGATCAATTATTGGTTATTAAATTTGAAAAAAAATAATTAATGAACAACAGTAAAGAAATTTTTGATTTAATATTAAAAGAAGAAAACAGACAGTTAAACGGAATAGAATTAATTGCTTCCGAAAATTTTACCAGTCCTAATGTGATGAAAGCGACAGGATCTGTACTCACTAATAAATATGCTGAGGGATATCCTGGAAAGAGATATTACGGGGGATGTGAAGTTGTAGATGAAATTGAAACAATTGCTATTGATAAAGCAAAAGAATTATTTGGTGCATCCTATGCTAACGTCCAACCGCATTCTGGTTCACAAGCAAATACTGCCGTTTACCATGCGTTTTTAAAACCAGGTGATAAAATACTAGGTTTTGACCTCTCTCATGGTGGTCATTTAACTCACGGGTCGCCGGTTAATTTTAGTGGAAGATTGTATAATCCTGTTTTTTATGGGGTTAATGAATCAACTGGGAAACTTGATTATGAAAATATTTTAAGTATTGCTTCAAAAGAAAAACCTAATATGATTATTGCTGGAGCATCAGCGTATTCAAGAGATATTGATTTTAAAAAATTTAGAGAAATAGCTGATTCTGTCAATGCCTTTTTATTAGCAGACATATCACATCCCTCAGGACTAATTGCCAAAGGAATTTTAAATGATCCTATTCCTCATTGTCATGTTGTTACCACAACCACACATAAAACTTTAAGAGGACCAAGAGGAGGATTAATATTAATGGGAGAAGATTTTGATAATCCATTTGGTTTAAAATTTAAAAGTGGAAAATTTAAAAAGATGTCATCTTTATTAGATTTAGCTGTATTTCCAGGAAATCAAGGTGGACCATTAGAACATGTTATTGCTGGAAAAGCAATTGCATTTAGCGAAGCTTTAACAGATAATTTTATGTCTTATATGGTTCAAGTAAGGCAAAATGCTAAAACAATGGCTGAAGAATTTATTAAAAGAGATTATAAAATTATTTCTGGAGGAACTGATAATCACATGATGCTAATTGATTTAAGGAATAAAAAAATCTCTGGAAAAGATGCAGAACTAGCTTTAGTAAAAGCGGATATCACTGCAAATAAAAATATGGTACCATTTGATGATAAATCTCCATTTGTAACTTCTGGTATTCGTTTTGGAACTCCAGCTATTACCACAAGAGGTCTAAAAGAAAATGACATGATAACAATTGTAGGTTTAATTGATAAGGTAATTATAAATTATAACGATGAAGTAATTTTGGGTGAGGTTAAAAAAGATGTTAACCTGTTAATGAAGGGTAGAAATTTATTTAATTATTGATTTTCAAAAATTTTTATTTCAAAAAGCTTATTCCAATTTTTTCCTGTTACAAAAAATGTTTTTCTACCCAAATGGTATGCAATTCCATTTTGAACATCTAATTTAGGATGTTGTTTTACTCTATCCTTTAAACCTGAAAAATCAATAACTCCCTCAACTGCACCAGATTTTGGATCAATAATCAAACCGACTTCTTTATTAAATTGATAGGTGTTAGCATATATTTTACCATCAAACCATTCTAGCTCATTAATTTTGCTAATTATTTTATTATTGGTAACAACATTAATATGAGAAATTTCTTTTAAATTTTTTATATCAAGTGTCCAAATTTTATTTGTCCCATCAGATTTATAAATGAATTCACCATCATTACAAAGACCCCAACCTTCAATACTTTTTTCATAATCAAAGGACTTGATTAACTCAAAGTTATCTTTTTTATAAACAAATCCAATTTTTTGTTTCCAAGTCAATTGATATAATTTATCATTAATTATAGTTAAACCTTCTCCGAAATATGACTTGTCTAAAAATAATTTATTTAAAACCTCTCCTTTCTTGTAATCAATTTTTATTAATGAGGAAAAACCGTATTGACCTGTACTTTCATATAAATTAAAATCATCATCAAATTCTAATCCCTGAGTGTAAGAACTTATATCATGATCAAATTCGTTAATTATTTTGTAAGAATAAAGTTTAGGAGAAACCAAGGAATAAACATTTATGGTTTTACTAATAGTGAATTTTTTATTATTTAAATTAAATGAGGCTTTGATTTCATTTGTTCCTAATTTATTGTTGATTATATATTCATTTCCAACTAAAGAATCATTAATTCTAAATTGAATATTTTGAATTTTATCATTATTAGGATTGTTAATATTAAGAAGAATTTTATCGCCTTTTTTTAAAAAATCAGAACTTTTGGAAACAATAATTGAATATTGCGAAGTTGGTTTTGTTCCACAAGAAGTTATTAATAGACAAATAAAAAAAATTATTTTAAGAAAATTCATATAATCAAATAATATTCAAATATAAATATTTAACCTTAGGTGTAAATTATAAAAAAATATATATTTGTTATGGGCAAGTCTTATGCAACCAGCTCCTATTTAATCCCCCAGGGTGGGAACGCAGCAAGGGTCGATGGTCGTAGCGGTGTGACGTAAGTAGCTTGCCCTTTTTTTATGTCTAAAGTCATTTTAGTTACTGGTGCGTCATCTGGGATTGGTAGGTCAATTTCTCTTTACTTGAATTCAAAAGGATTTAAGGTTTATGGTACATGTAGAAATCCTAGTAAATATAATTTTAGTGAATATGAGTTGTTAAAGTGTGATGTTAACTCAATTGAAGAAATTGATAAAACAGTAAATTATATTCTTGAAAAAGAAGATTTTATCGACGTTCTTGTAAATAATGCTGGAATTGGTATTACTGGTCCATTGGAAGAAACCTCAGCAAATGACATCAAATCAGCTTTCGAAACAAATTTGTATGGACCAATCAATTTGATTAAAAAATGTATTCCTTCAATGAGAAAAAACAATAAGGGATTAATTGTCAACATAACATCTGTTTTGGGTTATTTTGGAATTCCATTTAGAGGAGTTTATTGCGCTACAAAAAGCTCTTTAGAAATTATTGGTGAAGTTTTTAGTATGGAATTAAAAAAATTTAACATTAAAGTAGTTAATGTAGCTCCTGGAGATTTTAAAACTAATATAGTTTCAAGAAGATTAAATACAGAAATATCAAATAACTCATTTTACAATAAAGAATACTCCAAATCTTTAAAATCTGCAAATAAACACGTTGAAAATGCCTTGTCTCCAGAAATAATATCAAAATTAATTTTTAATATAATTAATTCAAAAAATCCTAAAATTCATTATAAAGTTGGGAAGTTTATTCAAAAATTTTCAATAATTTTAAAAAAGATTTTACCTGATAGATTATTCGAAAAAATACTTTTACATTACAGCAAAAACTAATTCTATGAAATTTTTTATTGATACTGCTAACTTGGACCAAATAAAAGAAGCACAAGACCTTGGTGTTTTAGACGGAGTTACTACAAATCCATCCTTAATGGCAAAAGAAGGAATAACTGGCCATAAAAACATATTAAATCACTATATAAAAATTTGTGAGATTGTTGATGGCGATGTTTCTGCTGAAGTTATTTCTACAGATTTTGATGGTATGGTTAAAGAAGGTAATGCTTTAGCTAAACTTCATCCACAAATTGTTGTAAAAATTCCTATGATTCTTGATGGGGTAAAGGCTTTAAGAAATTTTTCAGATAAAGGTATTCGTACAAATTGTACTTTAATATTTTCTGTTGGTCAAGCTTTGATTGCTGCAAAAGCTGGAGCGACTTATGTATCTCCTTTTATAGGAAGATTAGATGATATTTCAACTGATGGTCTAAATTTAATATCCGAAATTTCTAATGTTTACGACAATTACAATTTTAATACTCAAATTTTAGCAGCTTCTGTAAGACACACCATGCATATAATAGATTGTGCTAAAATTGGTGCGGATGTAATGACAGGTCCATTATCATCGATTAAATCGCTTATAAAACACCCGCTTACGGATATTGGATTAGAAAAGTTCTTAGTAGACTATAAAAAGGGTAATTAATCCTTAAGTGAATTAAGTTTAGTAATATCTGAAATTGTAATTATCCTGCCTTTATTACTTGTAACAATTATTTTATTTAAATTATTTAAAACCATTTTCTTACTCATAACTTCAAAATTTGTTGTTTTAAAGTGCTTCATATTTTTGTTTTTTTCTATATATTTTAAAGTTTCTTTCCACTTTTTTTTATCTGAATTTATGTTTATGCAATAAAAATTATAATTATTATTAATTTTTAAAAAATCAAATATTCTATCAAATAAACTAATTTGATGTGAGTTTTGATCGTATGACCAAAAAACATAAATTATAGATTTGTCTGACACTAAATCAGATGAAACAACTTTATTATTTATATTATCTATTAACTCAATTTTTGGAATCTTTTTTTTAATTTGAAGAGATGATATATCACTGTAGAGCTGTTTGATTTGAAGATTTACATTTTTATCTAAAGAAACTTTTGTAAATTCATTTAAAAAGGTATTAATTTCAGTTAAATTATCTTCCTGTAAAAGAAACTCAAAAGCCATATACCTTAATATTTTTGATTTAATAGTAGGGTTAGATATGTTATCATTCACAAAATTAATTCTATCTAGATTATACTTTAACTGAGAACGAGAATAGTCTTTGATATTAGTGTAGGACTCATTATTTATTCTTAAAATTAAGTAATCAAGATATGGTTTAAAATTCGATAAAATTTCCATATTAAAATCCACATCTTTTCTATATTCATAAAAGTCTTGAGAAATTTCATTTAAGTTATTCTTGTTCTTAACATTAGAGATGTAAGCTTCTTTTTTTGAATAAAGTGGAAGTTTAATAGCATTATATAAAATTTGGTTACTGGTACTATTTGATCTCTTTAATTTTTTAAAATTATCAAATTTTAGCATTTTGATTTGTATTAACGAGTCAATTATTTTAGAAAATTCGTTTGGTTTTTTTCTAAGTTTAGAATTTATAAAACTCTGTTCATTTTCATTATTTAAAAAAATATCAATCAAGTAATTATTTTTTGACGAGCCCTTTCCGGTAAAGACTAAAGATTCATCAAATTCAACTGCATTTAAACGTAAAACTAAACTATCTTTTTTTTCTAAAAGGATGTATTGAAACTCTGGGAGATGTTTGAAATTGTATAATCCGTCCTGAACGGAATCTATTACCATTTTAAAGTCTCCATCGTTAGAAATCACGGCTTCATTTAATACAACTTGGTCTTTTAATATGGATATTTTATCGTTGGTTTTTTTCAAAATTTTTCCTACAAAATATGTTGAATTATCATCAAAACCACAAGAGATAGTGGTTAAAATAAAACTAAATATTAAAAGAAACTTTTTATACATTAAATAAAATATTAAAATTTTAATTTAAAGATAAATTTAGAATAATCATAAATTTGATTTTATTAAATTTGCCACACTAATTTTAATAAATTAAAAATGTTAAATGTTTCTAACCTTTCTGTTCAATTTGGAAAAAGAATATTATTTGATGACGTCAACACTATTTTTTCAAAAGGCAATTGTTATGGAATAATTGGAGCTAATGGGGCAGGAAAATCTACTTTTTTAAAAATTTTATCAAAAAATTTTGAGCCTAATTCTGGAAATGTTCATTTAGAACATGGAAAAAGAATGTCTGTACTTGAGCAAAATCATTTTGCCTTTGATGATAAACAAGTATTAGAAACAGTCATTAGGGGAAATAAAATTCTATTTAAGATTAAAAAAGAAATGGATGATATATATTCTAATCCAGATTTCTCAGATAAAGACAGTGATAGAGTAGGAGTTCTTCAGTTAGAATACGAAGAGATGAATGGTTGGAATGCTGAAAGTGATGCGGCTGCTTTACTTTCTAACTTAGATATAAAAGAAGATCTTCATTATAAATTAATGAGTGAATTAGATGGTGTTCAAAAAGTAAAAGTTTTATTAGCTCAAGCCTTATTTGGTAATCCTGATGTATTGATTATGGATGAACCTACTAACGATTTAGATTTTGAAACAATTAAATGGTTAGAAAATTTTATTTCAAATTATGACAACACTGTAATTGTAGTTTCTCATGACAGACATTTTTTAGACTCTGTATGCACTCATATATCGGATATTGATTTTGGAAAGATTAACCATTTTTCCGGAAATTACACTTTTTGGTATGAATCAAGTCAGCTTGCTTTAAGACAAAAAACTCAGCAAAATAAAAAAGCGGAGGAGAAAAAAAAGGAATTAGAAGATTTCATTGCAAGATTCAGTGCAAATGCCTCAAAATCAAAACAGGCCACTTCTAGAAAAAAAATGCTTGATAATTTAAACATTGAGGAAATAAAACCGTCTTCTAGAAGGTACCCTGCAATTATATTTAATTCTGACAGGGAAGCAGGTGATCAAATTTTAAGTGTAGAAAATCTATCTTTCTCAGATTCTACTAGTGTTTTATTTGATAAAATTAGTTTTAATCTTAATAAGGGTGAAAAAGTTGTGCTTTATTCAAAAGATACAAGAGCAACAACAGCTTTTTATCAAATAATAAACAATGAGATTAAACCGAGTTCAGGAAAATTTAATTGGGGAATTACAACATCTCAATCCTATCTACCACTCGACAATAATGCTTTTTTCACAGAAAAACTATCATTAGTTGATTGGCTAAGGCAATGGTCTAAAAATGATGAAGAAAGAGAGGAAGTTTTTATAAGAGGATTTCTGGGCAAAATGATTTTTAGTGGAGAAGAAGCACTGAAAACATCTGACGTACTTTCAGGTGGTGAAAAAGTTAGGTGTATGCTTTCAAGGATGATGATGTTAAAGTCAAATGTCTTAATGTTTGACGAACCGACCAGTCACTTAGATTTAGAATCTATAACGGCATTAAATAATTCTATAAAAAAATTTAAGGGAAATGTTTTTATAACTACTCATGATTTTGAATTTGCTAAATCAGTTGGTGATAGGATTATTGAATTAACTCCAAAAGGTGCTATAGATAGACTATCTTCATTTGACTCTTATATAAGCGATCCAAAAGTTAAAAAGTTAAGATTGGATTTTTATTCCTAAATCATCAATAATTTTTATTGATAAATTTTTTTCATCTTGATGTACAAACAAATCTATGATTTGATCACAGATCATTCCAAAGCCTGCTAGTCTTGCTGACTCATTTTGATTTTTAACAATCGCATGGATCTTATTTTTTTTAAATTCGTTTATAATTCTTTGACAAATGATTAAAGAACCTCTGTAGACTAAGACAAAATCGTTCTTCATTTTCAATTAAAATACTTTCTATTCCAAATTGCAGTATTAAAGTTTTTACCTAAAGAAAAGCCAAAAAATATAACAACAGCTATTAAAGAT
>Ga0213861_10000655_pt1 | contig 30566 bp, 37 predicted proteins | sample PICome_4_FD_160110 | JGI IMG/M metagenome (GOLD analysis project Ga0213861, IMG submission 160110) | Coastal seawater microbial communities near Pivers Island, North Carolina, United States - PICO131 | ecosystem: Environmental > Aquatic > Marine > Coastal | place: USA: North Carolina... | reverse complement strand
CACAAACTGGCTGATGAGATAGATGAAAAAAATCCTAATGCTAGACCAAACGTTACAGAAATAGGTGAACAACCATTCGCTTCATTTGGTTATAGAAAATTAGATGATATTAGTAAACCAATCCCTAAAGTAAAAGATGAACCCTTACCTTTTTAAAATATAATGAATAAAATTAGTATTACAACCCTTAAAGAAATTGAAAATAAATTTGGAGAATTTGATGTAGGACAAACATTTGGTTCCAACAAACTTTACCTAAGATTCGGATATTGGAAACAAATCGATACCAATATACTTCAAGATATCATAGGATTAGGAACTGAAGTTGTTGAAGATGATATTTTCGATGATGATTGTGGATATAAGTTTAGTTATAAATTAATATAAGTTATGAAAGAACACCTAGTAGAATTGATGTTAGCAAACACATCTTTCACCGAAGAAGAAATCGGTGAGATGGAAAATTGGGAAATCCGAATGCATTTAGGTTATGAATGAATTGGATTTACATGGATTCACGCATGATGAAGCTGTATTAGAAGCTGAGAATTGGGTTTTACTTCAATCAGATAATCCTATGTTTGAATGTAGAGTCATAGTAGGTAATTCTTCACAGATGACAACAAGAATTACTAATATGTTAGATAACTATGGATTTAGATATTATATTCCAAGTTGGAATGTAGGAGAAATAATAATTTCAAATTAATATAATATGATAAGTAATGAGAATATCATCAATAATGGTGATGCTTTAGAAGATAGGGTTGAGGAATTATGTATCAAATACAATATTCCCTATCAAAGAAGTAAGAAGGGGTGTAAAGCTACAATCGATTTTATAATAACGTTTCCATTTGGAACAATGTACTTAGATGCTAAAGCTGAAAGTGTTCCAGGTAGTGTTAATGAGAAGTTGGCTCATACACCAATCAAATATTGGTTGAAGTATCACTATGATGAGATGTTCATATTATTGCCTTATTCTAAATTACAAGAATCGGTAGCAACTCATTTGACTCTGCAGGATGAGAAGTTTGAAATACGAACTCATATTATAGATTTGGTAGAATTGGAATGGATGTTAGAAAACAAAAAGTTCATCCAATATAACTCTCCTAGGGGAACGAATCGAAAGAGAAATAAATTAGTACCAACTCAATATGAATTGGTTACCAAATATTTCGATTTAAAATTAGGATAATTAAAAATAATTTTGTATCTTTGTAAAAATTTAAATTATGGATTTAAAAGATTTATATAGTAAATTAACTATTATACCAACAGAAAATGAACCAAGACCACATCACCACTCTGATACGGGTGAGAAGTGGTCTGATATTATAAGACAAATATTAAAACAATCGAGAGAAGATAGATTGGAAAGAGAAAAAATATTTGGTAAACCAAAATCAAAATATCATGATTAAATCAGATTTAACACAATTAGATGGAATGTATTATGTAGGACACCTCATCAATATCGATGGAAGTGGTTATGTAGATGAAGAAACTGCAGAACTAATCCTATTAGAATATAATGCAGGAGTTACTGAATGATTATAAACCATGGGTTGGAATCATAGAGTAATGAAACACGAAAAGGCAGATGGTGATGATGATTGGTATCAAATTCATGAAGTTTATTATGATAATAAACGAGAACCAGATAGTTGGACAGCAGATGGGATTAGCCCAGGAGGTAATACGCTTGAAGATTTGAGAGATGAATTAATTAGGATGTTAGAAGCAACAGAAAAAGAGATATTAATCTACAAAGAGTAAATGATTATAGTAGAAACTAATAAAGAGAAAGACCAATTTCTCGAATATTGGAATAACGAAGAATCTAAGATTATTCCGATTTGGGAAGATTTGGAAAGACATCCTATGACAAATGGGTTGTCATTTTTGTATGTCCGATTTCCAAATATGGATTTCATATTACCATTCAATCATAATGATTGTGAAAGGCTAACAATGGATTTATCCATTTCAACTCAATCTAAATGGATTTGGAATAAAAAAGGGTTCTTACAAGCAGATATTGAAATAAAGAATCTAAAAGATGTACAAACCTCGTTATTCTTTGAACAAAACACTATATACGATATACAATCCAAATTAGAGGTTCTAACGAACTTTTACTATCGTTTGGGTATAAGAGATGATTTGGGTAAAAGTATCCCTATAATGAAGTGGGGTGAGGTACTAAGAGAGGTTGTTGGTGAATGGGATATAAAACATACCAACAATTGGGTGGATGAAACGATGATTCCTCTCCTCTCAGATATCGAACGAAGTGGGATAAAGGTCGATACAGAAAAATTTATTGATAGATGGAAAGATAATAGAAAACATATAGCCACTACCGAACAAGGGAATGTTGTTTATACCGAGTACAATCCATACACGATTACATCAAGACCTTCGAATAGACATGGTGGTGTAAACTTTTCTGCTCTTAACAAGAAAGATGGTTCAAGAGCAGCCTTTATACCTTCCGATGATTCTCTTTTCTTACAATTCGATTATGATGCCTATCATGTACGAATTATAGGTAAGTTGATTAAATACAAATTACCCGATACTTCGGTTCATCAATGGTTAGCAGACCAATATGGTTGTTCGTATGATGAGAGTAAAGGAAGAACGTTTAGAATCTTGTATGGGGGAGTATCCGATGAAGATAGAAAAATACCATTCTTTGATAAAGTAGATACGTTCATTAGAAAGATGCAAGAAGAAGCAATCAAGAATGGGTATATCCAAACACCTAAAGGTAGAAAAATACCGTTAGGATGGATTGAACAACCCAATGGACAGAAGTTCTTCAATTATCTACTTCAAGCGACTGAAACTGAATTTAATATTGAGGTAATGGATAAGTTGAAAAAAGAAGGGTTACCTCTACCTATATTATATACCTATGATTCATTCTTATTTGAATTTGATGATTCTGAGGTAGAAACTATTAAAAAGATTAAATCCGTTCTCGAAAGTTATGGATTTCCTGTCAAAGCAGATTGGGGTAAAAATTATGGAGAAGTTTAAGATTTATGTACATCACAATTATTCATATGAAAGATTTTGGTATTTCTTTCATGGAGTAGAAGTTGATTTGAATGATGTAATTACACATACTAATCGAAAAAATATGTTTAATAAGTTTTCACCTATAAATGAAGATGTAAACATAAAATGTAAGTACAATGGCGTTGAATTGGATATAACTTTTGTAGGAAGTAATAAACATTCCTTAAAAGGACATCACATCATAGATTATAGTATAGATTTATATGATAGAAACTTAGTATCAGATAGAGGTTTTAATTCTAAAATCAGAAGAATAGTAGATGAAGAATACATCCCATTACTAAATAATGTTTCTAAATCAAATGAAGTTAAATATCATTTCTTTTATATTGATTGGGAGGGACATAACCCTTATTATGAGCATAATATGGATGTTGGTCTTACAAAAGATGTAAACATTTATGTTGATGAACAAAACGATGTAAATATCAAACACAAATATTGTGTATTTACAAATATATTTATGTCATTCTTATATCCAAATACATTAGGATTAAAAGAATACTATTTTTTTGCAGATATATTAAAGTATAAAAATGATTATACTCATAAGATAAATTTTCCAATAAGGAGAATATATGGACACAAGCTACGATTATATAATAAAATTATAAAACTTGAAAATTCAAATATTAATATAACTCATTCTTCGTTTCATGAGACTCCACATTATTCTCCATTTCCAGATAAAATTAGAAATAAAATAAAAGATAAAATAACAGAAAAAAACTATATCCAAAAAAGAGGATATGGTATTGATGATTGGGGTGGTGAGTGGAATGATAATAATTTATCTGAATTCTTATGGAAGTTGTTTGGGATAGCAGAAGTAAATATTATTCCAGAATATGATGTTGAAGAACCTATACGACATGGAACTTATAATATTCCGTTGCATAAACATGGATTATCTAGTATTACTGAAAAATCTGTATCTCATATCTTAGCTAATAAACCATTCATACCTACTTCTTATAGTACAATAACTTTTTATGATAGTATTTTAACTACAAATGGATATAAATTAGTAGACTATCCCTTAAAATATGAATTTTTGGAAGATAGTATAGATACTATAAATGAAATTGCTAATGATGATATACGTTGGAATGAATTAGTAATTGGTTTAAAAAAATGGGTAGATAATACACGAAATAGTATATTAGATTTGATTGATAATAAAAATGATTTTTTAGAAATTTTATTAAAAACTGATATTGCTAAAAAAAATAAAAATCTATTATGAAAATATATGTTCATCATTATTATTCATACGAACTTTTTTGGTACTTCTTCCATGCAGTAACTCCATTAGAAGAAATCCCAACATGGTTTGAAAGTAATCGGTATAATAAAAACAATAAAGTAAGAGAGGAAGTAAGTATAAAGTTTACTTATAAAAATATAGATTTTACTTGTATATTTTGTTTTGATTCAAATTGGAATAATACCGATGGATATCATATATGGGATTATACAATCCATCACTTAGAGATAAAAAAAATATCAGATAGAGGTTGGAATGAGCACATAGGTAACGATTTATATGATACTATAATTCCTTTAATGAATAAAAGAGCAAATTTATTAAAAGATAAAATAAGTATATTTTTTATAGATTGGGAAACGAGTGATGATAAGATAACCCCAACTTTAAATAAATTATTAAATCCTAATATAACATTATATAAGGATGAATTAACTCATATTGAAAATAATCAAAAAGTATCGTTTACTCATATACTTTGGTCATTCTTATATCCAAATACAATTGGGTTAAGGGAATATTATTTTTTTGCAGATTATTTAAAATACAAAAATGATTATAAATATAAAATAAATTATCCAATTAGAAGATTAAGTAAACAAAAGTTTGAAGTAGCAACTGAAATTAAAAAATTTAATAATCCAGCTTTTAATGTAACATTATCATCATTTACAAATTATAATGATGATGAGAGAACACAGAAAGATGCAGATAAGTACTTTACTTCTATTATGGAATTAATTGGTAATGAAAATTATATAAACAAACGAGGTTATAATTTAAAAGATTGGGGTGCTGAATATAATGATAATAATATGAAAGAATTTATGTGGAAATTATTAACTATATCTGAAGTTAATTTATTACATGAATCTACAATTGGATATGGTATAAATGAAAAAACATTCTCTCATATATTAGCCAACAAACCATTTATTCCTATTTACAAAAAAACATTAAACTTTTATAGTGAAATTTTAAAAACATATAATTACAAGATAAAACCATTTCCCTTAGATGATTTGGGATGGTGGAAAAAAATATACTATTTAAATAATGTAAGTAAAGATGATGTTAAATGGAATATACTTATGAATGAAATAACAGAATATGTTTCTTATATGAGAAAATCATTATTTGAAATTATGAATACTCATAATGGATATTTAGATAACCTATTATCTAAACAGAATTCAACAAAAAATATTTTATGAAAATATACGTTCATCACAAATATACCTATGAGTTATTTTGGTACTTTTTCCATGGAGTAAAAGTAGACCCTACTAAAGTTCCTGTTGTAACTGAGCAAAATAGATATCAAGTAAAGATTTGGAATTCTAATATACACTCAATCAAAGCTAAGTACAAAGGTACTGATTTAGATATAAAATTTGTAAATGATAGATTTTGGGAAGATGAATCAGCTCATCATATTTTTGATGTTACTATAAATTCACTACAAAATGGATTATCATCAGATAGAATGTTTATTCTACCAACTATGGAAGGTTTCAAAAATGATTGGATTCCTTTTTTAAATGGATTAAAATACAAGGTTAGAAAAAACGTACATATATCTTGGATTAGTTGGGAAGGATTTAATTTAGATGAAGAAGGTATTGATGTATCTAAGCTACTTAAAGAAGATATAAATCTTTACAATGATAATGTTACAAATCCGGATAGAACTAAATATATCTTTTCACAATCATTTATGTCATTTATATTTCCAGATACAACTGCTACACGAGAATATTATTTTTTCTATGATTGGTTAAAATTAAAAACTGAATATGAGTATAAATTGTTATATCCAGTTCGTAGAGTTTATGATTCTAAATTATATATAGCTAATGGAATTAAAAAAGATTTAAATGAAAATGATACTTTAATCACATACTCTTCATTTACTGATTCTAATCATTACATTTGGAAACATCAGTATGAAAAAGATTACAATGAATTTTTAAAATTCCCAAATCTTAAAAGATTAGAAAAAAGAGGGTATAATATAGAAGATTTTGGCGGTGAGTGGATGAAAAATAATATGGAAGAAGGTATGTGGAAAATGTTTGGACTTGCTGAAGTTAATCTTATACACGAAAACCCAATGACTCAATGTTTCTCAGAAAAAACAATCTGTCACATATTAGCAGGTAAGTTATTTTTAGATGTACATTACAGAACTATTCAAAAAATACATAAAGTAATTGATTTATTAGGATATGATATACCGGAATATCCATTACCTGAATATGATGATATTACTGATATAATGCCTTGGTTACGAATACAAATGGATGATGAAGTAAAATGGAAAGAGTTAACCTCTAAATTAAACGAATGGTTAGAATACATTCGAAGCTGTTTTTTAGAAACAGTTAAGACTAAAAATAGTCTATTAGATGAGATTTTTCCAAAGCTTCCTAAAAACATTATCTAATATATTTATATACTGACACATACAAAATAAAATTATGAAAAAATTTATTACGTTACTTGCACTATTAATAGTGGCTTGTACAAGTGAGGGATTCACTCCTCCATACGAAGTAATCGAAGTTCAAGACCCAAGAGAATCGGTAATCGTAGAAAGTGAAATATTCAAACTAGAATATAATGAGATATTAGAACAACCAATTTGGATTGAATACACAGTTGAATGCCCACTACCAGGAGTTGATAGAGGTTCAATGGATTTTTGGAAACCAGAAGGTATTTTAACATCAGATAATGATGATTATTATTCAAACGTATGGGATAAAGGACATATGGCACCAGCAGCAGCATTCAATTGTACTAAAGAAATGTTACAACTTACATTTAACTTTGCTAATTCTGCTTTACAACATGAATCTCTTAATAGAGGTGTGTGGAATCATTTAGAAGGATTTGAAAGAAACTTAGCAAATTTTTACCAAGTTGATGTAAGAATCGAAGTTATATTTGATGAAACTCCACAAAAAGTTAGTGGTGGTGCTTCAATTCCAAAAGGATTCAAAAAGATATTAAAGTTTGATGATAGAGAGATTGTATTTGAATTTCCAAATGAAGATACAAGTGGTACACATTGGACAGATTACTTAGTAACTAAATAAACTTATATTTATACATGATGGATTATACTCAGTTAATAGATAACTTATTAAGAGAACTCAACATGAGAGTTGGTATCGTTGATATATACGATAAAGACCAACAATCTATGATGTCAGAAATTCTTTCAGAATGGAATGAGTTTGAAGCAAAAGAAATTATCTTTGAATTTTTAACTAATGAAGATGATGAAAAAACAGCTGAAGATGAAAAGTATAAGAATACTGGTGGTAGTGGATATGTAAAAGCACAAGATTACGATAAGTGGAAAGCAAATCCTAAAGGTGATTTTGAAAAGTTTACAAAAACACCAAGTGGTAAATATATACCAAAAGAAGATGAAACGGGTGGTGAGGAAAAAGAAGAAAAAGAACTTGGTAAAGATGTAAAAGCTAACTCTGATTACGCTAAGAAAGAAAAAGAGAGAGCAGATAGGGTAGCTAAACAAAATGATTCATCTGATGAACAATCAAGTGATTCTACGAAGGGTAATGGATATACAGGTTCTAAAAATAAAACATTAGTAGATACAAACCCACTTGAATCGGAAAATTATCAAATGGATTTGGAACCAACTGATGATGATTTTAATAAAAGAAATGAAAAAAGTGCTAATCCAACTCCACCTGAATCTTTAAAGTTAGATGGATTTATTAAAAATCCAAAATTTCCAAAAAGATATGTTAAGGTACTTGAACGAATGGTAAATTCAAGAATAACCACAGAAACTGCAAAATGGACCCATTTCTCTGATATTGAAGGAGGGGCTGGTAAGATATCAGCACAAGCTGGAGAATTGATGACTATGATGGGTTCTACAATGAGTGATGATGAGTGGAATGAATTTTCTGAAGCATTACTTAAACATGAGAAGGAATTATTAGAAAACCACCCAACTACATTTAAAAAGAAAAACCCAAAAGGAAAATTTGTTGATAATCCAGGTTCTCGTATTATAGATAAGAGTTGGGTAAAAGCCGCTACACAAAGTAGAAAAGCAATTATTGATAGATTAGAAAAACAATATGGTAACGGAACTACTATTGTAGCTAGTTCATGGGATGCTAAAGATGAGGCTGAAGCTATGGGAATTGAAAATTACAAAGAAAATAAAGGATTTTCAACCGATATGTATCTTAGAGTTAAAAAACCAAATGGTGAGGAAGTTTTAGATGAAATTTCACTTAAAAAATCTAAAGATGTAAACTTCTTAAACTCAGGAGCTGGTCAATTTAAAGATTGGTTAGGTGATGATTTGCCAGATGAGATAAACCAAAGTGTTTATAAAGAAAATCAAAGAGAAAGTATAGCAGCCACCGGTGAGAGTATAAAATCTGATATAGAATCCTTATTAAGTGATAATCCTGAAAAAGCTAAAGAATTAGAAAAGGTATTTAAATCCAAAGGGTTAGATTTTAATGAAGCTTTAGATAACTTACAAAATGGAAAGGGTGATTACAGAAAAAGTTCATCTGTTGTTATGGCATCTATAAAATCTATTGCTGATTGGCCAAGTTGGGGTAAGAGAAATGATAAAGGTCCTAATGAGGGTGGCAACACCGTAGCTCAACAATATTTAAGAGATGCATCGGAAAAGCAAACTAAATTTATAGAAGCATCTATAAAATCACTTTCTGAAAATCCTAAAATGAAAGAAGGAATGATGACATCTATACGGGAAGAGTTTCCATTAAAAGCAGTATCTGAAGGTGAAGAGACTATGGCAATTGGTGATATGTCTTTAGATAAAGATACAATGATAGAAATATTTGGAACATCTAAATATGATGATATAAAAGAAAAACTAACATCTGAGCCAGGCCCACCACCATTCTTAGGATATCAAGCTGAAGTAGGTAGTGATGTAATTCCAATTGCAGAGGTTAGTGTACGAGAAGATGGTGTAGGATATGGTGGTCAAATTAAATTTGAAATGAAATTAGATAAACGATTTGCGGCTACATTAAAAGATGCAACTCAAAAAGTTTACTCATCTAACTCCAAATAGAAACGTTAATTGAGGGTACATTACTTTTATGTACATTACTGAATCTTTCCTAAAATGATTTTATATTTATATAGGAATACAAATAGATAGGAAGATTAATGCAAACACAGTTACTCTGTACATTCACGACTAAAGAGGAACTTCAAAAAACCCTTCAACTTATTAGAGAAACTTATCATATAGTTTATAACTATATTTATGTTCTTCAGAATAAGGGTAATTTGGAAGAGCTTTTTGTTACATATAATATTGATACTTCAATTAAACCAGATAAACCTTTAGGGGATACTATTTTGGTACATAGAAAGAAGCAATCAAATACTCTTTATACCATAAACGCTCTAAACGAATTGGTAAAAGAAGAGAATGGTGGTGTATTAGATAAATCATTTACTATCGATTGGGATAAATTTAAAAACTCAATCATTGTTACCAATGTAGAAGGCACAAAGAAAATTTCTACACGAATCTTCGAGGTAATAGAATTTAACAAAAAATAATTCACTTTTTATTAGGATTTCTCATTTTTTTTTCGTATATTTACTATGTAAATGATTAAAACTTAAAAAATGACTATTAAAGAATTTTATTTAGAAAACTATCCAACTGATGAGTTGGGAGCTGAACTTAAAGAAACCTCAACTTTCTCTGGCTTATTAAATACACTATTCAATAAAGGTGATGTTTATGATTACTTTGGTGTAGGTGATTCCCTAATTAGAGAAAGATTATTCACTAGGTTATCTGAAGAACTTGAAACTTCTTATGATTACATATATAACCTATGGCTAAATAACTAATATGAAGTTAAAAGATATACAAAAAATAGTTGAGGAAGTTTTCCCAAAACTTGAAAATTACTATGGTTACTCAAAACACTTTCCAGAAGTAACTCCTTATATCGAATATGAAACTTCAATTTATGGTAGATTAAGTGGTGAAGAAGATGATGGTGAAATGGGAGAAGAATCACCAGATGCTGAATTTGATAGAATTGATAACTCAATAGTTCTATACTATCCAAAGATGAAATCTAAAAAACATATCGTGGAAACTTTAGTTCACGAATACCAACATTACTTACAATCTCCATCTTGGATGACAAGATACTACAACATGGGATTCAGATACGATAATCACCCATATGAGATTGCAGCAACAAAAGAAGAATCTAACTACAAAATGTTTATATAATGGAAGGAACAACAATTGATACTTGGACTAAGGAACAATTTTTAATGTGTATAAGTGATTTACACAAAGAGGTAAACGGTTACAGAGATAGGAGTGTAAACTACTTTGAATGGACTGTTGAAGAACTTAGAGCTGAATGGAAACGATTGGAAACGATTTCAATCGATGAATTTTGGTATCAAGATTAAAAAATATTAAAAATAATTTGGATATTAAAAATAATATTCGTATATTTGTATAAATAAAATTTAAATAAGTTACATATGGCAAAAAAAGCACCTATTAAATCTACCAAAACTTCGGTAGTTAAAAAACAAAAAACAAGAGAACATAGATTAAACTTTAAAGCACCTGATGAGGTAGAGTACTCTGTTATTAAGTACGATAATTCAGATATCGTAGAACAGATGGAAAAAGAATGGCCTGAAATGACTGATGAGTTTAAAAGAATTATGTTTACTCAATATGAACTTTTCTGTAAGAAACAAGCTAACTACGGACCAGATAATATATCAGTTGGCTCTGATTTAAAGAGTAGAGCTGATAAAAATATAGCACTTACAGGTCTTTGGTTTAGAATGAATGATAAGATTCAGAGATTAAAACAAATGGTAGTACAAGGTAAGAAAGATGAGGTTGGAGAGGCAATCGAAGATTCATACCAAGACCTATCAGTTTATGGAATCATAGCTCAAATCGTTAGTAACGGTAAGTGGGCAAAATAATAAAAATTAATACGAACTTTGGAAAGATTTTTCGGTGGTTTTTTCGATTTTCGTATATTTATATGTATAAAACACACACCGATAAAACAATTAATAATTAACACTAAAAGGTAAAAATCATGGCTTTAGACATTAACGCAATCAGAGGTAGACTGAACAAACTACAAAACACACAACGTAAATCAGATGCACTTTGGAAACCAACTCCAGGAAAACATCAAGTAAGAATCGTTCCTTACAAATTCAATCAAGATAATCCTTTCATTGAATTGTATTTTCACTACAACATTAACAACAAAACTTATTTATCACCACAATCATTTGGTAGACCAGACCCTATTGTAGAGTTTGCGGATAAACTAAAAAGAATGGGAGATAAAGAAGATTGGAAAGCAGCAAAGGCTATGGAGCCTAAGTTGAGAACTTTCGTACCTGTTGTTGTAAGAGGTGAAGAAGGTGAAGGAGTAAGATTTTGGGGATTTGGTAAAACTGTATATCAAGAAATTCTTGGATACATTGCTGATCCAGATTATGGTGATATTACTGACCCAACAAGTGGTAGAGATTTAACAATTGAGTATAAATCAGCAGAAGAAGCTGGAACTACTTATCCAACTACTACTATTAGAGTAAAACCAAGTGAAACAGCAGTTTCAGAAGATGCTAAAAATGCAACTTCTTTCTTAGAAAATCAAACTGAAATTACAGATTTATATTCTGAATTATCTTATGATGAATTAAAATCAGTATTAGAAGGATGGTTAAACCCAACAGCAGAAGGTGAACAAAGTTCAGCATCTCAAGAGGTTTTATCTACTCCATCTAAACCAGCTGCACAAGCAGAGGCTAAAACACCTGCTCCAGTAGCAGCGGCTCCTACAACATCAGAAAAGAAAACCGATGATGTAGCAGCAGCATTTGATGACTTATTCAACAACTAAACCAAATTAAATGGCAAAAAAGAAACAAGAAGTAGACTTGGCAGATATTCTGGCGGGTGAACTTAACAAACAAGCTAAAGATAACAAAGTTGCATTCTTCCTCGATGATGACAGTGCACCTACAAATGTAGATGGATGGGTATCGACTGGATGTGCTATGTTAGATGTAGCAATTTCTAACCGCCCTTATGGTGGATTGCCAGTTGGTAGAATCGTTGAAATAACAGGTCTCGAACAATCAGGTAAATCATTGGTATCAGCTCACCTCCTTGCAGAAACACAAAAGCAAGGTGGTGTTGCAGTATTGATTGATACTGAAACTGCAGTAAGTAGAGAATTTTTAGAAGCTATCGGTGTGGATGTTTCTAAACTTCTTTATGTATCAGCAGATTCAGTTGAACAAATCTTTGATATGACTGAAACAATTATTGAAAAGGTTCGAGAAACTTCAAAAGATAGATTAGTAACTATCGTAACAGATTCAGTTGCAGCAGCATCAACATCCGCTGAACTTGCATCTGATTATGGTAAAGATGGTTACGCTACTGATAAAGCAATCATCATCTCGAAAGCGATGAGGAAAATAACCAACATGATTGGTAGACAGAAAATTCTATTAGTTTACACAAACCAATTAAGACAAAAGATGAACGCTATGCCGTTCGGTGACCCATGGACTACTTCGGGTGGTAAAGCTCTTGCTTTCCATGCCTCTGTAAGATTGAGATTGAAGGGTGCTGGTCAAATCAAAATGAAGATTGGTGGTAATGATAAGATTGTTGGTATGAAAGTAAGATGTCAAGTAGTTAAGAATAGAATGGGTCCTCCATTACGTTCAACTGACTTTGAAATCTACTTCGATAGAGGTATCGATAACTACGGTTCGTGGTTAAAGGTAATGAAAGATAATAAATTAGTAAAACAAGCGGGTGCATGGTACACTTATATTGATACTGATACTGGTGAAGAACTTAAATTTCAATCTAAAGATTTCATAGATATTATGGAAGAAAGAGAAGAAATTAGAGAACAGATTTATAAAAAGATATGTGAAGTACAAATCTTACAATATAAATCAGATACCAATACCAAGGATATTGATTCAGTAGTACATGACCCTAATTTAATACCAGAATAACATGAGTAAATTGATTACTATGTTGAGAAAAAGTGCCGAAGCTGATAAAGCTAAGGCACTACTATCTCTCGACTTATTAGATAAGAAGGCTGTTGGTATTGGTGACCATTCTACTGAAGATTTCTATAAAAACGCCGAAGAAGCATTAGAACTTCTATCTGGCGCATTAGATAGATTAGAAGCATTAGAATATTATGAAAACCAAGAACCAAGCAAAGAACTTCTTACATGAAGCAATTATACAAGAACATTTTAGAGTCAGTTGAAACTGATAGAACCCAAAATATCGATAAACACAAGAATTCTCGTGTACTTATTATCGATGGGTTAAATACCTTTATCAGATGTTGGTCATCAATACCAACTATGAATGATAATGGAGACCATGTTGCAGGAGTAACAGGTGTACTTAAATCAATAGGGTATGCAATCAGACAAACTCAACCGACTCGTGTTGTTGTTGTATTTGATGGAAAGGGTGGTTCTACTTCTCGTAAAAAGAAATTTAGTGGATATAAAGCACAACGAGATAAGAACAAACTTAGAGTAAATCGAGCATACGCTGATATGATGAATGATGAGGATGAAAGAGAATCTATGAAAAGACAGTTCGTTTGGTTAAACGAAATGTTAGATAAACTTCCTCTTACAACTATGATATATGATGGTGTTGAAGCCGATGATATCATGGCTTATATCTCTACTACACTTTTAAAAGAAGATGAACAAGCAGTGATTATGTCAACTGATAAAGATTTCCTTCAATTAGTTGATGATACAACCATTGTTTGGTCACCTACCAAAAAGAAAATGTACAACAAATCTATGGTAAAAGAAGAATTTGGTATAGAATCAAAGAATCTTTTATTATACAGAGTATTGGATGGTGATAAATCAGATAATATTCCTGGTGTATATGGATGTGGTATAAAAACAGTAGTAAAGAGATTTCCTGAAATTACAGAAGATGTAAAATTAGAAGTTGATGATTTACTAAGGTTGGCTGAAGAAAAGATAGATGAAACTAAAGGAAAGATTAAAATATACAAAGATATCATAGAATCTAAAAATCAAATTTTACTTAATAGAGAATTGATGCAATTAGATGATGTTGATATTAGTGGTACTATTAAAATGAATACCTTAGATAGATTTAATGAACCTATAACTCCATTAAACAAAATGGATTTTATGAAAGTTATTTTAAAATATAAAGTAACTGGTGCATTTGGTGATATCAATGATTGGTTAAAAACAACCTTTGGAAATTTAATTACAGATTAATGCCAATACGAAGAGGACAAACACATCCATCGGCAAAGTTAACTGATGAACAAGTTTTAGATATCAGAAAACTTTGGAGAATGGGACATCGTAACATAAGAGTTATAGCTCGTAATAATAAAGTATCACCTGCCAACGTAGTTAAGATTGTTAAAAATAAAACTTGGCAACATCTAAATGAATTTTGGAGTGGTAGTTTATGAAAGAGGAAGGTAAACATTATGTAGATACATCCAAAATTACAATCAGAGAAATCAGTAAAGCAGCTGGTAAAGATATGATTGTAAAGTATCATTATACACACGCATTTTCAATGTGTAGATATGCTCTTGGTGTATTCTATGAATCCGATACCAAAGATGTGTTGGGTAACACAGAACAACTCATAGGGTGTCTTATTTATGGTTATCCCGTAGGTAGGTCAGCAGTAACCTCAGTAGTTGATGGATTGGGTAAAGATGAGTGTTTAGAACTCACACGTCTCTTTATACATGATGGTTACGGTTCTAATGTAGAATCATACTCAATGGGGCAATCGTTTAAGTGGTTAAAAGAAAATGCACCTAATATAAAGATGTTGATTTCTTATTCTGATTCAGAACAAGGACATCTTGGAGGAATCTACCAAGCAACGAATTGGTTATTCCAAGATACATCACAAATACAACTGATGCCAAACTTTGGTATATCATTAACTAAAGACCCTTATAAGTGGATACATTCAAGAACTGTATTTTCCAAATGGGGTTCACATAATATTGAAAAACTAAAAGAGGCAGTTGGTAAAGATGGTTATAAAGAATTTTGGAGAAAGAAAGAAGCACCTAAGAATAGATACATTCAGATATTAGGTCAAACTAAAGGAGAAACTAAGAAGTTGAAATCAAAATTGAAACACAAAGTTTATCCTTATCCAAAGAACTTAGAAGATTATTTACCAAAGATAGAACACTATAAAACTATCGAAGCAGAAAATAAAGTAAATTTTTGGTAAAAAAATTTTGATAATTAAAAAAGATTTCGTATCTTTACAAAGTAAAAGAGATAGATAACCTCTTTAAATGGTCTAAAATTAATTTAACGAGAATGTACGGAGTTTACAATTTGTAAACTAAGATACATTCAAAATTTAAAATTATGACAAATAATAAAAACGTAGATTTGGTGAACAATAGTAGCCAACCTACACATTACGAAGAATTTTATCTAAAAACTTTAGATGAAATAAGAACACAACAACCAACAGTAACTTCAAGTGAAATTCTAAGTTATGTTAATACTATCAAAACCAATGAATCGATTTCTTTTGATGGTAAAGTATCAATTGATTTTCTTTCCCAACCCCAAACTGGAGTATCTTTTAATCATGGGGCTAGAGAATATCAAAGAGAAAAAGTTGCATCTACTGAATGGAAGCAAGCCATTATGGAAACTATTTTCTCAAACGGATTCAAAAAAATTCCACCTCTACATTTAAGAATCGTTAGACACGAAACAAATGGTGTAACTCATATTGAAATTGAAAATATTGATGGAAGGCAAAGAGCATCCTCTCCAATAGATTTTGTAAATGGTGAGTTTGTTGTTGGAAACATACCACCAGTAAATGGTGTTGATATAAGTGGTTAATCTTTTGAAGAATTGAGAGTTAAATACTCAGCTATACATTCATTACTTATGGATTATCAAATCAATTGCTTTTGGTATGATAATATATCTGATGATGAAACTGCTGATTTATTTGTTAATGTTTTAAATAATGTTAACGATATGAAAGCACAAGAAATTAGAAACGCTGTTAGAGGGCACTTTTCATCTTATGTTAGAGAATTAGCAAGACCCTACGAATCTTCACACAAATCTACACACTTCCTTCACAGGTCTAAATCAGATTCTAAAAAAGAATTTTTGACATACATGCCAAAGATAAATTTATCTGGAAGAATGGAAGTAGACGAATGGGTTTCTCAGTTAATTTTTATGTATTACAATGGTTGGAAAAATGGTATATCTCAACCTAAACATACACAATGGGTTAAAGATGAGCAAGAAAATGGTATTTTTTCAAATGAAACAAAATGGAAAAGTGAATATCAAAAAGAAATAAAACCATTGATTGATTTTTCATCTAAGGTCATAAAAATATTTCCGAATGATAGAAGAAATAAGCTAACATCTATGTTTAGTTTGATTCTAACTCACTATGGTTACGAAATGTTTCAACAATATGAAAATATGATTGAATCTGTTTATGTAGAAAAGTTTTTACAAATTTATGATGATTGGAATTGTGAGACTAACAAACTATATATGAATGAAACTCAGTATAATGGAAAACAAATGGGACCAATATCTGCCTCATTTAATGGTAAAAATAAAAACGCACTTGAAACCATTGTTAAAGTTTTAGATAAAGTTGATGAACTTGAACAATGGGGTGTTGTAGAATTAGACCCAAGAAAATCATTTAAGAAGGATGATATTATGAGAAAGGCTAAAGAACAAGATTGGATTTGTCCTTTTACTGGAGTATCATTGAAGGATAAGATTAAAGTTTTGGTTGGAGACCACAAAATTCCAAGAAGTAAAGGAATTAAGGCAGGTGGTGTTACTGAATACCATAATCTAATAGTTACCACACATGAAGTTAACAGAAAAAAATCAACTATGAGTAGTGAAGATTTTTCTAAATGGTGTGAATCGTTTAAACAAAAACAATTAGTAGCTTAATGAGTTTTTGGAATGTAAAAGTTGATTACAAAGATGCTAGAAAAGTATTGGTGATACCTAATATCACCAATGCTTCTAACATCGAAAAGGATTCATTTGTAGATGTATTATACAACCACATTATTGCATTAGATAATGTTGGTGATTTCTTTTGGAATGTAATCTTACCAAAACCCGTTAAGAAACTAAACTTAGAAAATGTAAAACAACACATCCTTCCATTTTCAGGTGATATGATGAATCAAAGAGCATTTCCACCTGATTTTATTAAGTTAATGAAAGATGTTGAATATGATGTTATATATTCTCATTTACCTGATTGGCCTCAAGTTGGTAGATATAAAAATAATATCGATACCAAAATTATAGGTTATTGTCATTGGTGGGAATCTAAAACAGCTAATGGTGTTGATAGAAGACCAGGTAAAGCTAAGTGGTTATGGTTACCAATAGAATTATTAGGTGTATCTCAGATGGATACTTGTTATGTTAATACACAAGACCAGAAGAGTAGAATATTAGAACAAGCTAAAGATATATTCAATGATAATTTCGTAAAAAAGTTAGATGATATTCTTACTGTTTGGAATTTAGGATTACCTAATAAATTAATAGTTGATAAACCATCATCTGAAAAACGAAATATAATTGTATTCAATCATAGGGCAGCTGCATACAAAGGTTACCCTCGATTTATAGAATTGATGAGAGAATACAGAAAGAGAAGAGATGATTTTACTGTTTGGGTTCCACAATTAACTGGTAAATCGCCTGAAACTTGGATTGATAACTCCAAATCACCTAAACATGAATATTATCAGAGGTTACAACAATGTAAAGTTGGTGTACAGATGAGGCAAACCAATTATGGTTGGAGTGTTAGTGGTACTGATTGTATGATGAATGGTACTCCAATGATATGGCAAGAATCGGATTGTTATAAAGAAATTGACCCAAATGGTATGTTCTTTAAAATGAAAACAGAATTCTTTGATTACTTAGATAAAATGTTAGATGATGATATATTTAGATTCGCACAAGAATTTAGAAGTATTGAAAGAGCTAAAGAATTATCAGATAATGAAGCTAAAATGATTGTTAAATTAAATCAAAAACTTAAATAATTTGTACCAAAACATTTATTACCAACGAGAAAAAAACTTAATCCATCTTTGGGATGATAAAAGAGGATATAGTTCGTTCCCTTACACACGATATGCATATGAAAAGGCAACTAATGGAGAAGCTCGTTCTATCTATGGAGATAAGTTAACAAAGATTTACAAATTTTCCAAAGATGATCCTGAATTATTTGAATCAGATGTACCTGAAACTACAAGAGCATTAGTAGATTTATATTCAGATTCGGATGAATCATCAACAGGTCATGTAATACTCACATATGATATTGAGTGTGAGATGTTAAGTGGATTGCCTAATCCAGAAGAAGCTAAGAATGAATTAACTTCTATTGCACTTCATGATTCTGCCACTAACCAATATTGGGTATTGGTGGTTGATAAGGAAGGTGATATGAAAGAAAAAACTACTGATAAAGCAATCGTTCTTCCATTTCAAGATGAACGAGATATGTTGATGAAGTATTTGGAATTATATGAAATGATTAACCCATCAATCGTTACTGGTTGGAATATTGATTTCTTTGATACACCAATGTTATACAACAGAATCAAAAGATTATTAGGTGAAAGGCAAGCAAATAGATTATCACCAATAGGACAATGTTTCTGGTCACCTTATCGTAAAAGATACTTTATGGCAGGTGTATCTTATTTAGATTACATAGCACTATTTAAAAACTTTACATATACAGAATATCCCAATTACCGATTAGATACCATTGCTCAATTAGAATTGGGTAGAGGTAAGATTGAATATGATGGAAATTTAGACCAATTATTCAGAGATGATATTGATAAGTTTATTGAATATAACTTAGTTGATGTTGAGTTGGTAGTTGATATGGATAAGAAACTACAATATATTGATTTATGTAGGGGTATTACTCATGCAGGTCATGTACCATATGAAGATTTTGTTTACTCATCAAAGTATCTTGAAGGAGCAATGTTAACTTATCTAAGAAGAAAGGGATTAGTTGCACCTAACAAACCTGCTGATAGACAAGAGAGAATGCAAGCACTTCGTGATAATAACGAAGAAAAGTTTATTGGGGCATATGTAAAAGCTCCAATTGTTGGTAAGTATGATTGGATATATGATTTAGATTTAACATCTCTATATCCATCAATTATTATGACCCTAAACATCTCACCAGAATCAAAGATTGGTAAGATTCAAGATTGGGATGCTCAAAAGTTCGTAAAAGGAGAAGTTGATACTTATTATATCGGAGAAGATTCGATATCAAAAGAAAACTTAAAGAAATATTTAGAACAATCTAAATTCTCAGTTGCATCTAATGGTGTACTTTATAGAACAGATACGGTAGGTTGTATACCTGGTATCCTTGACTTGTGGTTTACAAAACGAGTTGAGTATAAAGATGAAATGAAAAAACATGGAAATGCAGGAAACAAAGAAAAATATGCCTTCTTTCACAAACGTCAGTTGGTTCAGAAAATTTTACTTAACTCTTTATATGGTGTGCTTGGCCTTCCTGCCTTTAGGTTCTATGATGTTGATAATGCTACTGCTGTTACCACAACAGGACAGACAGTTATTAAATCAACTGCGGATATGGCTAACATCAAGTACAACAAGGAGCTTGATACTCCTGATGCTGACTCTAATATATACATCGATACTGATTCTGTATTTTTCTCAGCAGTTCCTTTAATGGATAAACGATATCCTAATTGGAAAGATGAAGAACAAGATACAATAGCAGGTTATGTAAATGTGATTGCAGAAGAGATGCAAGATTACCTTAATGGTTTCTACGATATACTTTCTACTAAGATTTTAAATGTAGATGCTGATAAACATAGATTAGAGATTAAGAAGGAGTATGTTGCAAAAGCAGGATTGTGGGTAGCAAAGAAAAGATATGCACAATGGATTATATCAGATAATGGTGTACCTTGTGATAAGTTAGATGTAAAAGGATTGGATGTAAAACGTTCATCATTCCCAAAAGCATTTCAAGATACTATGGGTACTGTTCTTATTGATATTCTAAGAGGTAAATCTGAAACTGAGATTACTGATTTTGTGGTAGATTTTAAAGATAAGATGGCTAAGTTACCACATAAAGATATAGCAAAGAACTCAGCAGTTAAAAATCTTTCCAAATATATGGGTAAGAAAAGAAATCTGTTTGAAGTAATGAAAGGAACTCCTGCTCATGTTAAGGCAGCAATCGCATACAATGATTGTTTGAAGTATTTCAAAACTCCTTTCAAATATGAACCAATGAAAAATGGAGATAAAGTAAAGTGGGTTTATTTAAAAAATAATCCACTTGGATTGGGTGGATTAGCCTTCACAGGTTATTCAGACCCACCTGAAATAGAAGAATTTATAAACACTTATATTGACCACAAAAAGATTTTCGAAAGGGAATTAAAAGGAAAGTTACAAGACTTTTATGATGCAATAGGTTGGGGTGATGTAATATCCGACACCAAAACCGCTGAGAAATTTTTCTCATTTTAATTTGGATATTTAAATAATAATTCGTATATTTGTATAATATTAAAAACGTAAAAAGTAAATAATTATGGAAAAACAAAAATTAGATGGTTTCATTAACCGCTATAACCTCGGTGGTGAGGTTGAATCAGTAATGGTAAAATCAGATACTTCTAACCTTTCAGTTAGAATGATTTCTGATGATAAAACTCTTTTAGGAGATGTATCTGTTTCAGATGCTGAATTTCCTGATGGTGAGTTTGGTATCTACACAACAACTCAATTGAAGGGATTGTTAAGTGTATTAGATAGTTCAATAGATATTGAAGAAGCAACCGGAGCACTTAAGTTCTCTGATAAGGGAACTAAAATGAATTATATGTTAGCAGCACCTTCAGTTATCCCAGCGGTACCTGATTTAAAAGCTCTTCCTAAATTCAACGCAACGGTAACTTTAAATGATGAGTTTGTAAATAAATTCATAAAATCTAAAGGAGCATTAGCAGATGCTGATACATTTACATTCACTTGTAAAGATAATAAAGGAGAAATCATTTTAGGTTATTCCTCAATTAATTCTAATAGAATTTCATTATCAGTTGATTGTACTTGTGAAGGTGATATCGAACCAATTCAGTTTTCAGCTAAATATTTGAAAGCAATCTTAGTTGCTAACAAAGGTTCTAATACATCATCATTACAGATTTCATCGGATGGATTAGCACATCTATCATTTACAGATGGTGACTATACTTCTAACTATTACTTAGTTGAGATAAAATAATGCAGATGAGTTTTTGGGAAACAGAACCAGCCAAGCCAGAATTTATATTTGAAGATGAGAAACGAAAACTTATCGAGAATATGGATTACCTTATGACAATGACTGTTGAAGAACAGACATTATATAAGAAATGGGTTGAGCTGCAAGAAGATTCCATGATTCGTGATAAATCTACAATTGCAGCTTTATATGATATGCAATGGAAACCAACTGATATTAATAATAAGGAACTAACAATAAAAGAAATTCAATTGTTAGAACCTATTGTTGAGATTGTAGAAGCAGGTACTGCTGATTCTACACGATGGACTTATCTTAGAAAGATGATTCACACTATGAGTTGGACTGCAAATCCTGGTAGAAATGTTAAGTTAATCATAAAGGATAAAACAAGTGGTAAACTATTAGGTTTGGTTTCATTAGCTTCTGATGTTACTTCAATGGGTGTAAGAGATAATTACATTGGTTGGAATAAAGAAAACAAGTTTAAAGAAGGTAAACTAAATCATACCACAATAGCATCTACAATTGTATGTACACAACCATTAGGATTTAATTTCTTAGGAGGTAAGTTAACAGCAATGATGACTACATTACCTGAAGTTAGAAACTATTGGAAAGAAAAGTATGGGCAAACTCTAATAGGGGTTGGTACAACTTCTCTTTATGGTATCCATTCTCAATATAATGGTATTCCTCATTTCAAAACATTAGGTGAATCAGCAGGAAAGATTTCCTTAAAACCCGATGATAAGTTCTATGACCCTTGGCACCAATGGTTAAAGGAAAATAGAGCTGAGTGGTATGCTAAAGCAATTACTAATGAAAGAATCAGAAATGGTAAATCCATGGGAACTGGCAAAGGTGCTAGTGGACCTGTTAGTGGAATTAAACAAAAGATTCTTGGACAGATATTTAAAGAGTGTGGTATAAAACAATCACAATATCATCATGGATTTAAACGAGGTGTATATCTCGCTATGATGTATGAGAACGGACCCGAATTTCTTCGTTCTGAAATTGAAGAATCTGAATTAAAAATAAAAAAGAAATTCGAAGATGGAATTGATTATATCAATAATTGGTGGAAAAGACAAGCAATTAAAAGATATAGTAAATTACATGATAATAATAAACTTAAACCAGACCATTTATATTACATAGATGCTATTGGTATGAGTTGGGAAGAATGTAAAAACAAATATTTAAAAGAAGTAGGTAGATAATTATGAATTTAACAGAAATAGCAAACAAGTTTAGAGTATCCGATAATTACTTAAACTCAAAAGAAGATGGTTTACTAATAGTAGCATCTTCATTACAAGATATCATAGGAGAAATGAACTCCGGTCAAATTGATAGAAATAAAAAAGAATCTTTGATAGAAAAGTTAGAAAAATTAACTGATTTTTGTAAAGAAGTTAAAAATTCAACATTTTAGTATGGCATTTTTCGAAGATACACATGAGGAAAATGTAAACAATAGTTTATGGGTAGAGAAGTATAGACCTCGTAAATTATCAGAGTACGTTGGAAATGAACATTTAAAAGAAAAAGTTTCAGGTTATTTAGAAACTAGCGATGTTCCTCATCTTTTATTCTTTGGTAAAGCGGGTACTGGAAAAACAACCTTAGCAAAACTTATTGTTAATTCAATTGAGTGTGACCATATCATCATAAATGCATCTGATGAAAATAATGTAGATACAGTTAGAAACAAGGTTAAAAACTTTGCTTCATCAATGGGATTCAAGAAATGGAAGATTGTAATACTCGATGAGTTTGATTACATGACTCCAAATGCACAAGCAATCTTGAGAAATCTAATGGAAACATTCTCACAACATTGTAGGTTTATCCTAACTTGTAATTACGTTGAGAAAGTAATCTCACCTATTAGAAGTAGAACACAAGAGTTTCAGATTGTACCACCAACTAAAAAAGATGTTGCAGTACAAATCTCACAGATTTTAGGTAAAGAAAATATAAAATTCCAGCCTACTAATCTTGTACCTATTATTGATAGTTCATATCCTGATATTAGAAAGATTATCAATACTTGTCAACTAAATTCTAACAAAGGAGAATTAAAAGTTGATACAAGTTCTATAATGGATGCTGATATTAAAATAAAAGTTTTAGATATTCTTAAGGGAAGTGATTCTAAACCAAATAAATGGAAGAATATCAGACAAGCAGTTGCAGATTCAAGAATACAAGATTTTACTGAACTATATTCCTATCTATATGAAAAGGTAGATGAATATGGAGGTTCAAATACTTCAAACATAATCTTAATATTATCAGAATCTCAACACAAAGATGCATTAGTAGTGGATAAAGAAATAACTTTTATGAGTTGTATTATCCAAATAGTAGCATTATAAATTAAAGTTTGAAATTATTTGTATTATTCAAATAAATTTCGTATCTTTACATAAGTTTTAAAAAGAGTCAATGCAAGAACAAAAAGTAGATACCTTATCGAAATACGGGCAATCATTTCAATCAAAAGTAGTATCTGCACTTCTTACTGATAACAAGTTCCTCGATACAATCGGTGAAATAACCACTCCTAAGTTCTTTGAGAACGATGCTAACAAGTGGATTATATCTGAGATACTTGAGTATCATAACGAGTACAGAAAACCGCCTACACTTGATGTATTCAAATCAGAATTATCAAAAGTTGATAATGATATTCTAAAGAAAACAGTTGTTGACCAACTGAAGCACGTTCATACACAAATTGGTAATGTAGATTTAGATTATATAAAGAATGAGTTTAGGGATTTCTGTATAAATCAAAATCTTAAAGGAGTAATCCTACGTTCAGTTGATTTACTACAAGCTGGTTCTTATGATAGAATCAAAGATTTGGTAGATGCTGCAATGAAAGTTGGTAACGAAACTAACTTGGGTATGGATTATGTTTTAGATTATGATGAACGTATGGAAGATTTAAAACGTTCAACTGTTCCAACTCGATGGGAACCTATCAATGATTTAATGGATGGTGGATTAGGACCAGGTGAATTAGGAGTAGTAGTAGCACCTTCGGGTGTTGGAAAAACTTGGATACTTACTGCACTTGGTGCAGAGGCTGTACGAAATGGTTTGAGTGTAGTACATTATAGTATGGAATTATCGGAACACTATGTTGGTGCAAGATATGATACTGTATTTACTCAGATACCATCAGCAGATTTAAGAGATAAACAAGAAGAAGTAAAAGGTAAAATCACTAATCTTAAAGGAAAATTACTTATTAAGTACTTTCCACCAAAGGGTGTTAATGTAAAAAAGTTACAACAACACATTGAAAAGATGACTACACTTGGTAACAAGCCCGACCTTATCATTGTAGATTATGCTGATTTACTTCTCTCCAATTCTAGTAAGTCTGTTGACTCTACTTATCAAGAACAAGGAGGAGTTTATATCGATTTGCGTGGTATGGGTGGTGAATTGGAAATTCCAATTTGGACTGCATCCCAAACCAATCGTTCAGCAATAGATTCTGAAGTTATCGAAGCAGATAAGATTGCAGATTCATATGCAAAAGTAATGAATGCAGATTTCATTATGAGTTGGAGTAGAAAATCAAAAGATAAATTGAATAATACTGCAAGAGCTCATGTTATGAAAAACAGATTTGGACAAGATGGAATCACATTTCCTTGTAAGATGGATACTAATACAGGTTACATTGAAGTGTATGATGGAACATCACCAGATGGGGTGATTGCACAGAAAGAAGCAGCAAGTGGGCAGTTGGAAACCAAGAAACTTTTACATAAGAAGTATGTAGAAAACATGGGGTAAGTATATCAAAAAATTATTACACCCATGAAAAGAAATTAAGTTAGTATAACAAAATAAAAAATTAAAAAAAAATTATCAGATTTGTATTTCGTTTTTTAATATATATGATAATTATAAACACCTACCATACTAAGTGGTAGATTAAATTAATAAATAAAGGAAATAAATTTTATGGCAAATTCACAAGAATTATTCGAATCAATTAAAGAGTTATATACTCAATTTGAAGTAGAACACAACGGAACCACTAAAGCATCTAAATCAAGAGCAAGAAAAGCAATAGGTGAAATCAAAAAGCTAGTAACAGATTACAGAAAAGCTTCAGTAGAAGAATCAAAATAATTAAGTTACTATGAGCAAACTATTCCAAGAAAGAATTCCTTTCAAACCATTCGAATATCCAATTTACTATACAGAAGGCTGGTTAAAGCAAGCACAGGCATTTTGGTTACACACAGAAATCCCAATGCAGGGTGATGTTAAAGATTGGAATGAAAGATTAACACCTGCTGAGAAAAATCTAGTGGGGAATATTCTACTTGGTTTTGCTCAAACTGAATGTGCAGTTTCTGATTATTGGACTAACATGGTTACTGATTGGTTTCCGAAACATGAAATCAAACAGATGGCTATGATGTTCGGTTCACAAGAAACAATCCATGCTACTGCATATTCATATCTAAATGAAACTTTAGGATTAGATGACTTCTCAGCATTTCTGCACGAACCTGCAGTTGCTGAGAAGTTTGAACTCCTAACTTCAACTACCGCTGAATGGAAACATGAAGATTTGGCAACAAATCCAAAAGCAAGACAAGAAGTTGGTAGAAGTTTAGCAATATTTTCTGCATTCGCTGAAGGAGTATCTCTATACTCTTCATTTGCAGTACTCTACTCATTCCAAATGAGAAATCTACTAAAAGGTATCGGACAACAAATGAAATGGTCTGTAAGAGATGAATCTCTACATTCTAAAATGGGTTGTCAATTATTCAGACATATGTGTGATGAATATCCTGAGTTATTAGATGAGTGTAAAGAATCAATTGAAGAAGCATCAAAATTAATTGTTCAGTTAGAAACAAACTTTATTGATATGATATTTGAACAAGGTGATTTAGAAAACCTTGAAAAAGAAGATTTGAAAGAGTTTATTAAAGCACGAACAAATACAAAATTACAAGAATTGGGTTATGAACCAAGTTTTGAATTCGATAAAACGAAGGCTGAAAAGTTAGAATGGTTCTATCACCTTACAGGTGGACTAACTCATACTGATTTCTTCGCAGTTAGACCTACCGATTACTCCAAAGCAAACGAAGGTGAAGATTGGGGAGATTTATTTTAAAAAAAAGTTATGACTTTAGATGAATTAGAACTTAAGATTCGTGATTGGGCGATTGAACGAAACATTGATAAGAGTGAGAACGCACCAAAACAGATGATAAAGATTATGGAAGAGTTAGGTGAAACATCAGCCGCTCTTTTAAAGAATAACGAACCTGAGTTAAAAGATGGAATCGGTGATATATTAGTAACAGTTATTATCTTCGCACAACAATTAGGTTATACTCCAGCTGAATGTTTAGAAGCGGCATGGAATGAAATAAAAGATAGAAAAGGAAAAACCGAAGGTGGTGTTTTCATACGAGAAAAATAGAATACAATAAAATAAAAAAATGGCTAAAACAAATTACGGCGAAGAATTGGGATGGGAACTTGATGTGGATTTCCCATCATGGGCTAACACAGAGATATACGTTAAAACTATATCAAAAGGTTATTTACTACCTGGTGAAAAACCAAAAGATGCTTATTGGAGAGTTGCAACACGAGTTGCTCAAAGATTAGATAAACCACAATTGGCAACTAAATTCTTCGATTATATTTGGAAAGGTTGGTTAAATCTTGCAACACCAGTATTATCTAATACAGGTACAGATAGAGGTTTACCAATTTCTTGTTTTGGTATTGATGTTGCAGATTCTATTTACGATATTGGAAATAAAAACTTAGAACTAATGTTACTTGCAAAACATGGTGGAGGAGTTGGTATAGGAATCAACCAAATCAGACCAGCAGGTTCTAACATTAGTGGTAATGGAACATCTGATGGTGTTGTACCATTCGCTAAAATATACGATTCTACGATACTTGCAACTAATCAAGGTTCAGTAAGAAGAGGAGCGGCATCTGTTAACCTTAATATTGACCACAAAGATTTCGATGAGTGGATTGAAATCAGAGAACCAAAGGGAGATGTAAATAGACAATCACTAAATCTACACCAATGTGCAGTTGTAGGTGATAAGTTTATGAGAAAACTTCAAGATGGGGAACCTGATGCAAGAAGAAAATGGGGTAAACTACTACAAAAAAGAAAAGCAACTGGTGAACCATACATCATGTACAAGGGAAATGTTAATAAGAATAATCCTGAGATGTACAAAAAGAATGGATTGAAAGTTCACATGACAAACATATGTTCTGAGATTACATTACACACAGATGAGAATCACTCATTCGTATGTTGTTTATCATCAGTAAACCTTGCTCGTTATAATGAGTGGAAAGATACTGATTTAGTTTATACGGCAACTTGGTTCTTAGATGGAGTACTTTCAGAGTTCATTCAGAAAGCAAAAAACATGAGAGGATTCGAAAACTCTGTTGCATCTGCTGAAAAGGGTAGAGCATTAGGATTAGGAGTTTTAGGATGGCACACTTACCTACAACAAAATGGTATTCCATTTGAAGGTATGGAGGCTCAATTTGAAACTCGTAAGATTTTTTCTCAGTTAAAGATAGAATCAGAAAGAGCATCAAGAGATTTAGCATCAGAATATGGTGAACCACTATGGTGTAGAGAAAGTGGATTTAGAAATACTCACTTAAGAGCAGTTGCTCCAACAGTTAGTAACTCTAAATTAGCTGGAAATGTATCTGCTGGTATTGAACCTTGGGCAGCGAATGTATTCACCGAACAAACTGCAAAAGGAACTTTCATTAGAAAGAACAATGAGTTAGTAAAGGTTCTAAGAAAAGCAGGTATTAACAACAAAGAAACTTGGGATAAGATAATGGAAGATGGGGGTTCAGTACAAGATATCAAAGAACTAAGTAAATGGTGTTACTTAGAAGGTAAAATGGTACTTTGTAATGAAATCGAAAATGGAGATAGAGAAAAAATATACCCTGTCAAGGATGTGTTCAGAACGTTTAAGGAAATCAACCAAATGGACTTGGTTAAACAAGCTGGTGTAAGACAACAGTATATTGACCAAGGAGTTTCCTTAAACCTAGCGTTCCCATCTATTGCTTCACCAAAGTGGATTAATCAAGTTACAATGGAAGCTTGGAAGCAGGGAATTAAAACGTTATATTATATGAGAACTGAATCAGTTCTTAGAGGTGATATCGCAACAAGAGCAGTTGATCCAGATTGTGTTGCTTGCGATGGTTAAAATAATAATTTAATAGGAGAAAAAAAATGATTGAAGTAAAAAAATTCTACGCAGAATGGTGCGGCCCATGTAAAATGTTAACACCGATTATGGAAAAAGTTAAAACAGGTTATTCAGATGTATCTTTTAGGAATATAAATATTGATGAAGAATTTGAAGTTGCCCAAAAATACTTTGTACGGTCAGTACCAACAGTTATTATTGAAAAGGATGGAGAAGAAGTTGGTAGATACTCAGGACTTCAATCAGAACTTACATACAAGAACGCTCTTAATGAATTGAAGAGTGTATAATATTAAAAAAGTTACAATTTGGTAACATTACTTTTACATATATACAATAGTTATTAAAAGACAAAAATGGTTTACATGGACACTATCCAAAATATCATAAACAACGAAAGTTGTGATAGCACTTACACCCCTAACCTGGGGAAATTTACAAGCACAAATACAATACACGAAAATATTAAAATTTACTATGAAATCAGTAACGATGGTTCGTAGTATGCAATTAGTTATGTTTAATTTAATCAAAAATCAGAAATTACAAATGAAAAAACTATTATTAGTTGGATTGATGATGTTATCATCATTTAGTACTTTTGCACAAATTAGTGGAAAAGTAGTTGATTCTGATGGTAAACAACCATTACCAGGAGCAACCATTCTTGTACAAGGTACAGATGATGGAGTTGTTACTGATTTCGATGGAAACTTTACTATTCAATCGGCAAACGCAGGAGATACTCTCCTATTTTCATATCTAGGATATGAATCTAAAGAAGTAACTGCGAAAGACGGACTGTTGGTGGAACTACTACAAGGCTTGAATGCACTTCAAGAAGTAGTTGTTACATCAGGAGTAATTGATGTTGCGAAGGTGAGAGAAACACCAGTAGCAGTATCAACGATTAGGGCAAGTGAAATTGCACTAAAGGTGGGTAACTTAGAGTTCCCAGAAATCATGAACAAGACACCTGGTGTCTACGCTACCAAACAAGGTGGTGGATATGGTGATTCAAGAATCTCTTTAAGAGGATTCGACCAAAGAAACACATCATTCCTTATCAATGGGCAACCTGTAAATGATATGGAAAATGGATGGGTTTATTGGTCTAACTGGCAAGGTCTTACTGATGTTGCAAGTGGAATCCAAATTCAGAGAGGTTTGGGAGCTTCAAGATTAGCAGTACCATCAGTAGGTGGAACTGTATCAATCTTTACAAGAGCTGCTGAAAAAGAAGAAGGTGGTTCTGTTGCTCAAATGACAGGGAACGATGGATACTTCAAAACTACTGCTACCTATAATACAGGTAAAAACGAAAAAGGATGGGCTTCATCTTTCTTGTTATCAAGATGGCAAGGTGATGGATATATCTACAACACAAGTGGTG
>Ga0213861_10000654_pt1 | contig 30578 bp, 26 predicted proteins | sample PICome_4_FD_160110 | JGI IMG/M metagenome (GOLD analysis project Ga0213861, IMG submission 160110) | Coastal seawater microbial communities near Pivers Island, North Carolina, United States - PICO131 | ecosystem: Environmental > Aquatic > Marine > Coastal | place: USA: North Carolina... | reverse complement strand
AGCTCTGCCGCAGCTACCTGGATGCGACAAATAATCTTTGCCCAAGTTTAGAGTCCCTGCCGCATTAGTTTCAGTCAGCCCATATCCTATTGAAGGCTCTGCATCATTAAACCCATCTTTCAATTTCTTTACATGCTCTGGAGGCCTTGGGGCACCGCCACCACTTAATTCCTTAAATGAGGATAAATCGTACTTATCTCTTTCAGGATGAGTTAAAAGATCCCAAGTTTGAGTTGGGACGCCTGTTATCGCCCCTATCTTTTCATCTTGAATTAATTGAAGTGCTGCACCTGGATCCCACTTAGACATCATGACCATCTTTCTGCCTGCAATGATGCTCATCAGAAAACCTGAGTGACTTCCGGTGACGTGGAATAATGGCACGCAATGTAAAATTGCTGCCTGTTGTTTAGGAGCCTCATCTGCAGACTGAGATTCTGAATTATTATCTGTATCTTCAACCTCTCTTTTTAGAGTTGTGACCAAAGCCCAGCTAAACAATGTTGAAAGTATGTTTCTGTGAGTTGATAGCACTCCTTTAGGAAAGCCGGTTGAACCAGATGTATAAAAGATGGTCGCATTGTCATGGGTATCTAAACTGGGTTCACTGAAGTTTTCTGATTGGCTGCCTATAAAATTATTAAAATCCTCATAGTCATTTGAGTCATTAACTGGCCTGACAACAATCTTCTTGAGTTCTGTAAATTTTTCCAAACCCTTTAATCTTTTCTCATCACCAATTAATACAGTGGCTCCAGAGTTTTCTAGCCCATAAGTAATTTCATCAGGAACCCACCATGAATTCAGCAAAACACAAACGGCACCCATCGAGGTCACCGCCATAAATGAGATAATGTACTCGGGGTTGTTGGCCATGCAAATTGCAACTCTGTCGCCTTTTTTTACACCAGCATCTTTCAGAGCATTAGCAGTTTGAGCTGCTTTCTTGTGTATGTCCTGATAGCTATATCTCTCATCATTAAAAACAATAAACTCCCATTCTGGAAATAACAGTCCAAATTCAAAAAAATTTGCTAACGTTTTTGGGGTGTTCTTAAATTCACGGTAGGTTATCCCTGAGGAGTGAACAACTTCTTCATAGGCATAAATTTGATCTTCTGCTGTTAGATTTGCTAAAACTTCGTTATATTTATCAGACATTTTTTAATTTTAATTAATTACAAAGAATCCTAAACTATTATGAAGAAAAACAGAACTCTAGCACTCACTTTATTTGCGCTTATATCCTGCGGTGGAGGCGGTGGTGGTAGCTCCAATAATGCTCCTGTGATCTCTCAAACGCCCACTCCACCAACAACCCCACCAAGCCTTTCTTATGATGAACTCAAAGATCAATATGAAGGTTACTATGAGTACCAAAGTCAATGGGGTTTAAATATGGTCAACGCATCCTCCGCTTATGCTAGAGGCGCAACTGGAGCGGGCATAACTATTGGGATAACTGACTCTGGATTAGATAATACGCATGTAGAAATAAGTGCTACGAGATTATCAGGAGATAGTGCTCTTAGTTATTCAAATTACACACCAAATACAAGACAAACAAGACACGGAACAATGGTAGCTTCGGTTGCGGCTGGCAAACAAGACAAAACGGATATAACACCCATGCATGGTGTAGCTTTTGAAGCAGATGTATTGTTTGTTGCAATCCAACTTGCTGAACCTGATCCAGACTATGATCCTGTTGATATTGGAGATGATGATGGGTCTGGAAATGTTTCTGGAGCTCCTGACTTCACAGGGATAGATAATTTTTTTAGCCAACTCTTTGAAATTTATAATGACTATGACGTAGATATTGTGAACAATAGTTACGGCTATTCAGGCAACATAAATGACTATACTGAGGCGCAGGTTAGATACGCTTTCCCAAATACTATTGCTGAAATGTCTCAAGTTGGAACCCCTAATTCGGAGAAAACTATCTATGTATGGGCTGCAGGAAATGCAGGAGGTTATGCAGATCAGGGGGTTGATTATTCTAGCCCTGAATTATTACCAGGGATGGCCCATTACATTCCAGAAATACAAGGCCATTCTATTGCAGTCGTATCTGTTGATGAGAATGGTCAGATTAGTGATTTTTCGAGCAGGTGTGGAGTTGCTCAGGAATATTGTATTGCTGCACCTGGTGGAAAGGTAACTGCTGCGTATCCCACTTCATCATCTGATACTGGTATATATATAGGTAATACAAATGATGACAATTATAACAACTGTATTACAGACAACTCATGCTATGCAGTGACAAGCGGCACATCATTTGCCGCTCCATTTGTGTCCGGGGGACTTGCTGTCATCGCTGAATATTTTGAAGGTCAGCTTGGCAGTCAGGAAATTGTTAACAGGCTGTTTAGCACAGCAAATAAAAAGGGGGTTTATGCAGATATGGCTATTTATGGTCAAGGGTTAATGGACCTTAATGCTGCCACAGAACCTGTTGGGCAAGTAAGCGCAATGATGTCACTGAGCCTTTCTGGACCTATGACACCTGCCATATTTTCGAATATACAATTAACAAGCCCCTCGTTTGGTGATGCCATTACAAATGGCATTGGGAACCATTCAGTTATTTTCTTTGATGCACTAGATGCACCTTTTAGAAGATCATTAAACAGCCTTGTATCTGATTATAGAAATCAGATTATTAACATGGATGGGTTTGGAAACATTCAAAATCCTATTTCTCACAGCGTAATTACCGATGACTCTGAATTTGAGATTGGAGGACTTAGCACTGAAAACCTTTCTGGAGAGCTGGTTACTCCCTATCATTTGTTAAATGCAAAGGCTGATAAAAACCAATTTTTTTCCTATTACAATTATTCCAATAACTCCTTTTTAAGCCATGGATTAAATGGCAGTTGGGCAATGGGAATTTTTCAAGATTCTCAATTGAGATCTGAAAGAAGCTTAAGAAGTCAGTTTAGCAATCCATGGTTAAATTTTAGCGCTACAGGCACAACCTTTGGCTCAACATTTCAAGGCAATAATAGATTTGATGTTGCCCTAGCAATCTCATCAGGTAGAAATAAATTTAATAGAAATGAAATTTTTAATAAACGAGACTCAAGCACAGTTGCTCTTTTAGAAATTCAACCAAAATCTAAAATGCCTTCATTGCAATTAGGTCTTATGAAAGAAAATGATGCTAGCCTTGGTTTAAGTGGATCAGGCGCATTCAATGGAAGCAATAATCAGCTAACTTCATTTGTAGGTGTATCAAATTCACTAGATTTAGCAGGAGGTCTATTGTTTGGATCATTGTACTGGGGTAAATCTAATGATATATCCAATGAATTAGGTATGATGCGTTCAGTTTCAAAGCTTTACTCTTCAGCTTTTGGGATTGGCTTCATGAAATCCTCAATTATCAGCAATCAAGACAAATTGATCCTCACTGTTGATCAACCTATCCGAATAGAATCTGGAAAACTTCAGCTCAATGTTCCGACATACAGAACTAAAGAAAAAAATGTTCTCTTCAATTCAATGAATTTTAATCTTGATCCAAGCGGAAGAGAAATTCATACAAAAGCTCAATATTTATCATCATATAAAAACATCGGTCTTGGCTTAACTTTGGGTTACAAAGCAGATCCTTATCACATAAAATTTATGGATGACTATTGGTATATGTCATTAGGTTTTAATATAAATTTCTAATTTTTTCATAGGGGGGATATGGAAAATACATTTGAAAATGAAGTCGTATATATTACGGGCGCAAGTGCAGGTATAGGTTACGCAACGGCAGAGTTATGTCTTAAGCATGGGGCAACAGTTGTTATAACTGGAAGAAATAAAGATAATCTCGATCAAGCTAAACAAGAGCTTTTAAAAATTTCATCAAGCGTAGTTGCCCACAATGTAGATGTCAGCATTGAATCAGAGATTGATAATTCATTGGAAGAAATTTATAAATCTTTTGGTAAAGTTGATGGGCTAATTAACAATGCTCCATCGATCCACACTGGCAAAATTGTCGACCTTGATCTTGCTGCATGGAGAACAAATTTTAAAGCAAATCTAGATGCGGTCTTTCTTGCGACAAAGAAAGTTTTACCATGGATGCAGGAAGCTAAAAAAGGCTCAATTGTAAATGTTGCATCTGTTGTTGGTTTAAAAGGTGTTGCGTATATGTCAGCTTATGGTGCTGCAAAAGCTGGTTTAATAAATTTTACAAGAGCTACTGCTATTGAAGCAGCGCCTCACATCAGAGTAAATTGCGTTATTCCAGGGGCCGTAATGACTCCTGCAACAGAAAGAGCCATTCCAGATAGTAAATTGATGGAAGCCACCGTGAATACTATTCCTCTGAAAAGGATTGCTCAGCCATCTGAGCTTGCTAAGCCTATAGCTTTCTTGCTTAGCTCAGATGCATCATTTATAACTGGTGCTAGCTTAGTGATAGACGGGGGCAAAACTGCAGATTTAAATGCTGGTAACTGAAATTAATCCAAATGATGAGCTGTGGCTCTCCGAGGTAGAATCGCCACAAATAATTACTGACCCCAACTTATTTGATTGGGATGATGAAGCCGATCTAGTTATTGCAGGTTTGGGCGGTGCTGGAATTGCTGCGGCTAATGAAGCCTTAGATCAAAACCTTACAGTTATTGGGATTGATAAAACAAGTGGTGGAGGTGCAACAGCTAAAAGCGGAGGAGTTTTTTATGCAGGTGGCGGAACGCCTATTCAACTTGCAGCAGGTGTTCAAGACACTCCAGAAAATATGTTTAATTACCTTGTCCAGGAAGCTGGGGACATTGTTAAACAATCTACTTTAAAGAAATTTTGTAATACATCTGTGGAAAACACTCAATGGCTCATGGATAACGGAGTGCAGTTTGATCCCTCTTACTACAAAATTAAAACAAGTTACCCGGGAGCTGGATATTTTTTATATCATTCAGACAACTCGCTGGTACCTAGCTATATGGAGAAAGCTGAACCTGCTCCCCGAGGGCACAGAGGTTACGAAGAAGGTCCATTCAGACCAATTGGTGTGGGAGGAACAATTTATTACCCATTAAAAAAATCTGCTCTCAAAAAAGGTTTAAAGCTGTTTCCGCAAACTGAAGCGCGTTCACTTGTTGTCACCTCTGAGGGAAGAGTTGTTGGAATGAAAGTATTAATGTTGCCATCAGGAAAGTTATCTCAAAGACATAAATCATTAACTTCTCGTGGAGAAATGCTGCAGATGCTTCTTCCGCCCTCTTATCCAGGATCTAATATATTGCAATTAATTGGCGGTGTGTTTATTAAAAGGGCTCAAAAAATTGAACGAAATCATAGGCAGGTTAAATATATCAGAGCGAAAATGGGAGTTTGTCTCTCTACAGGCGGTTTTATTTTTAATCGCTCTATGGTGAAAGAATATGCTCCAAAATATTATGATGGGATGCCATTAGGCACTCCAAATGATCAGGGGTCTGGAATTCGACTCGGGCAAAGTGTGGGTGGAAAGACCAATCATATGGATAGAGTGACAGCATGGAGATTTTTAAATCCACCATTAGCTTTTGCACAAGGAATAGTAGTAAATAAAAATGGTCGCAGGTTTTGCAATGAAATGGTTTATGGGGCAACACTAGGCGATGCTATGTGTGAAAAAAATGAGGGTAAAGCATATTTAATAGTAGACGAAAAATTATTTAACGATGCAAAAAAACAATCAAAAGAGGCCCTTCCTTTTCAAAGAGATATGGCTAGGATGCTCATGTATTTCAACGCCAAAAAGAAAAGTAATTTAATAGATTTAGCTAAAGTTTATAACCTGCCAGCAGATACACTAACTGAAGAGATTGAAAAATATAATCAAGCAGCTCGATCTCAATCACCCTGTGAATATGGTAAAGCCCCTAGTGATGTTAAGGAGCTGAATGGCCCATTTCATATTATGGATATCTCAATTGATTCAAAACTTGCCCCGCTCACCACATTAACCCTGGGAGGATTAATGGTGAATGAGGAGACTGGAGAGGTTTTAAATCAAGATAACCAAGAGATTAATGGATTATATGCTGCCGGAAGAACCGCAGTTGGTATTTGTTCAAATATTTACGTATCTGGGCTTTCAATTGCTGATTGTATTTTTTCTGGAAGAAGAATAGGACAACATTTAAGAAGAGGAGATTAATAATGAATTTAGATTTTGCTTCAGTATGGGAATTAGTGGCAGATTTAGTGCCAGAGAATGATGCGCTTATTTGCGGGGAAGACGTTGTCTCATGGAGGGATTATGACCTACGATCAAGCAAGATCGCTGCTGCCCTATCAAGCAAAGGTTTAGGCCCAAATTCTAAGGCAGGACTTTATTTAAATAACAGCAATGAATATCTCATAGGTCAAAATGCAATATTTAAAATTGGAGGCGTTCCAATTAATGTAAATTATCGGTATGTAGAAGAAGAGCTTATTTATTTATTGGATAATTCTGATGCCGAAGCAGTTTTCTACCATGCTTGCTATAGCTCAAGAATTAAAGAAATTGCAAAATCCTTGCCAAATGTAAAAGCTTGGATTGAAGTGCCTGATGGAACTGCGTCTAACTTTGATCAAGGGATGAAATATGAAGAGATTTTAAAAGATTATTCTCCAATGGATAGAATTAATAGAGATCCGGAAACTGTTTATATGCTCTATACCGGCGGGACAACTGGTATGCCAAAAGGAGTAATGTATAAACAAGGAGAATTTCTAGCATTTTTATTTAGAACACTTAAAGCCATGGGTTACGATGTTCCAGAAGATCTTAATAATTTAGAAGAATCTATAAAGGCATCTAAAGCTAATGATCAATTCATTAAAAGCCTTGTTGGCTGCCCATTGATGCATGGAACTGGGATGTGGTTAGGTGCATTTCTTCCATTGCTTTTAGGGGGAACAGTAATTACCACATCTAACCTGGGTTTTGATCCTGATCAATTATGGAGGCAAGTGCAAGACAAGAATGTTACAAATATTGTTATTGTGGGAGATGCTTTTGCAAGGCCAATGCTTGATGCTTTAGATAGAGCGGAAGACTCTGGCACTCCATATGATATCAACTCTGTTCAAGCGATTATTTCTAGCGGTGTTATGTGGAGTTCTGAAGTTAAAAACGGCCTGCTGAAGCATCACGATATGAAATTGATGGATACCATGGGTTCGACTGAGGGTGGAATAGGCAGTTCGATTGCAACCAGAGACAATCCCTCAGAGACTGCAAAATTTTCAATAAACCCAGGAGTAATAGTTCTTGCCGATGATGGGGAGATATTAGAGCCAGGATCAGAGAAAATTGGACTGCTTGGAACCTCGGGACTGGTACCAGTAGGCTATTATAAGGATGAAAAAAAATCTGCTGAAACCTTCAAAGAGGTCAACGGTGTTAGATATAGTTTTCCTGGAGACTATGCGAAGCTGGAGAGTGATGGGAGCATCACCCTTCTTGGTCGAGGAAGTAACTGTATTAACTCAGCAGGTGAAAAGATTTATCCTGAAGAGGTAGAAGAAGCATTAAAGAAAAACAAAGATGTTTTTGATTGTCTTGTAGTGGGATTACCTGATGAAAGATTTGGGCAAAAAATTGTTGCAGTTGTATCAACGGTTAGTGGCAAAGTCTTAAAAGAAGAAGAATTGATCGAAGATACTCGAAGTATTATTGCTGCATACAAGTTACCTAAATCAGTAATCTTTACAGATGAGGTGCAAAGAGCCCCAAATGGAAAAGCTAATTATAAATGGGCAAAATCTTTTGCTGAAGAGCACTTCTCATAAATTAATTTTAAAAAATGCAAAGATTTAAAAATAAAATCGTGGTTGTTACTGGCGCAGGATCGGGTATTGGAAGATCAACCTCCTTGAGGTTAGACTCCGAAGGTGCAGATCTTGTAATGATAGACAAAAATCAAAAAGATCTTGCAGCAACAAAAAAGATGCTTAAAAATAAAAATTCATCTACGCATGTGATGGATATCTCTTCAATTAACAACACTAAAAAATTTTTTGATGACCTTGAAAAAAAATCTAAAAGGCTCGATGCATTGATTAATATTGCTGGCATTCTACGTTTTGATAATTCTCATGAAGTTGAACTAGAGAATTGGAATCAAATTGTAAATATAAATTTAACAGGTACTTTTTTTATGTGCAGGCATGCGCTGCCACTTTTGCTAAAATCTAAAGGAGCTATTGTAAATGTATCCTCTACAGCCGCATTGGGAGCTCATGCATGGACAGCGGCTTATAGCGCTTCAAAAGGAGGAATAAGCGCCTTCTCAAAAACTCTTGCTGTCGAATATGGAATGAAAGGGTTGAATATCAATTGTGTGTGTCCTGCTTCAATTGAAACTCCTATGTCATCTAATCCGGTGATGCCAAAAGATATTGATACTCGCTTGTTAAAGAAAATCATGCCCCTTGATGGGGTCAATAGGTCACCGGATGATATAGCAAGCACAATTGCTTTTTTAGCATCAGATGATGCAATACATATTAATGGTATTGATTTAAGGGTTGATGGAGGCCTGCTCACATAAAGATGAAACTCTTAGCGTTACTACTGATGGCTTCTGCATTAAATGCAGAAGCTGCTATTTATAATTCTAAAGCAATTGTTCACCCTGAGGTTGGCGCAAATGGCATGGTTGTGTCTCAGCATTACCTCGCTACAAATGCTGGTCACTCCATCCTAGCAGAAGGCGGTAATGCCTATGACGCATCGATAGCAGTAGCATTTGCTTTGGCTGTAGTCCTGCCAAGAGCTGGCAATATTGGCGGTGGTGGATTTATGGTCATGTTTGATGAGGCTTCACAAGAGAGCTACAGCATTGATTACAGAGAAATAGCACCTGAAGCTGCAACGAAAAATATGTTTCTTGCATCAGATGGATCTGTAGATAAGAAAAGAGCTACCCAAGGAATCTTATCCATTGGAGTTCCTGGAACAGTTTATGGTATGTGGGAAGTGCATAAGAAATTTGGTAGCTTGCCTTGGTCTGAATTATTGGCTCCAGCAATTGAATTAGCTGAAGATGGTTTTCTTATTTCTCCGTTCATGGCTGATGCTCTTAATAAGCGATATAAAAAACTTGGACAGTATAAAAATTTTAAAAATATTTTTTACTCAAATTATCCAGTGCAAATGCACCAGAGGCTTAAACAACCTGATCTAGCTAATACGTTAAAAACAATCTCCACAAAGGGAGTGAAGGGCTTTTATGAGGGTCAAGTAGCAACAAAGATTGATGCTTATATGAAAGAAAATGGCGGATTGATTACTTCGAAAGATTTAAAAAATTATCGCCCGGTCTGGCGAGAAACTCTTCATGGTAATTTTAATGAATATGGGATAGTGACCATGGGGCCGCCCTCCTCTGGCGGTATCCATATTATTCAGATGTTAAATATTCTAGAAAATTTTGACTTAGTTGTGATGGGGCATAACTCCCCAACCTATACAGCACTGCTTACAGAATCAATGAAGTATGCATATGCCGATAGATCAAAATACTTAGGTGATCCAGAATTTTTCGATGTTCCGGTTCAATCACTTATCAGCAAAGAATATGCTAAAAAAATATATCAAAAGATCGAGCTTAATTCGATTACATCCTCTGACAAGATTCTTCCTGGATCTGAGTTAAAGCATGAAAGTTTGGATACAACTCATTTCTCAGTTGCTGATAAAAATGGAAACATTGTTTCAAATACCTATACATTAAATTCAGGCTTTGGGTCTGGCGTGGTGGTTGATGGAACTGGAATTTTAATGAACAACGAAATGGATGACTTTGTTTCAGCGCCTGGTGTGCCCAATCAATTTGGGTTAATTGGCGGAGAAGCAAATAAAATTGAGCCATTTAAAAGACCGTTAAGCTCTATGACACCAACTATAGTCCTCAAAGATGGTAAGCCTGTGTATGCAACTGGATCACCTGGCGGCTCCAGGATTATTACAACTGTTCTTCAATTTTTGCTAAATACTCTAGTTTTTAAAATGGAAATCTCAGATGCAACTGTTGTTCCTAGGATACATCATCAATGGAAACCAGATGTTCTCATGCTTGAAACAGGCTTTGATATTCAACATGCTAAAAAAATTGAATCTTTAGGTCAAAAGATTTACTTATCAGGACCAGGAACAGCATTAGAAAGTATAGAAATAAAAAATGACTTATTTTATGGCTTTGGAGATACAAGACGCCCTGACTCAAGCGCCAAAGGACTATAATCAATGCTAGATAAAATTTTAATAATTTCTTTTTATGCTTTTCCAACGGTCGTTCTATTGATCGTATGTTTCTTAATTTCTCGTAAAAAATAATATACTGAACATGGAATTAGTTTTGACTAATTTATTTTTAATTGTGCTTGGTGGTTGTCTTGGTAGTTTTGCTTCATTATTAATTTATAGACTACCACTAGAAGATAGCAAAATTAATATCTTGAAACCTAGATCATTTTGCCCGCAATGCAAAACTCAGCTCAGCATTATTCAACTTATTCCATTTTTGGGATATTTATACAACAGAGGAACATGTCTTGCCTGTAATGCAAAAATAAACCATATATATCTCATAAATGAGCTCATAATTGCTGCATTTATTTTATTTATATTTAATAAATTAGCTTTAGCAAACCTATCTTCATGGCTAATTGTTTTGATTGTCTTTGGTTTATATATTCAAGCCATAATAGATTTGCAGACACTGCATTTATTTCAACCTATAAGCGCCATTTTAATTGTGTCTGGGTTACTGTTGAATGTATCAGTTGGATTTTTTACAGTTCCGCTGGACTCATTCCTGGGATTGGTTTTTGGGTATGGGATATTATTTTGCATCAACGAAGTCTATAAAATGATCAGATCAAAAAACGGAATTGGGTCCGGTGATTTCCTGTTACTGGGTGGAATTGGATCTATTTTTGGCGCTTCAGCAATCGGACCAATTCTCTTAATTGGATCAAGCATCACTTTATGCCTTTATGCTGCAAATAAAGATAAAGAGCTCCCTTTGGGTTTTGGTTTAGCCATAGGTGCAATATTTTATTGCTTCTTATTTTTAGCTCTCTATTGAATAAAAACAGATAATGGTGAACTTTTAATAAACTCTTCTGTCTTAAAGATAAGTTGGTTAAAATTTTCCTCTAGAATATTTTTCCCTAAAACCAATTAGAGCGGGTTAGCCATGCCCGCTTGCTCTTATAGATCAATTTTGTTAGTGAAGGTTTGGACTAACATTTATATTTTGAATCTCTTTAATAACTCCTTCCCAAATAAGCCATTCTTCTGTATTTAGATTAGCTGCATATTCCGCCGCTCTTAACATAGCAATAGATTCAGCATCTTCCCCGTATTGAGAAATAAGATCCATGGCAATTTGATGGTTGGAGTTTTTAGCATTCATTTTTGGAGTAATTTATAGATATATTTCCTTCACAAGACTTCTTAGACAGGGTATTTTAAACATATCAAATTATAAGTAAAAATTTAATGAACGTTTACTGGTTTCAAGATTCAAAAACTGGGCACCTCAAACAAGTGCAAGCTCTTTTAGATCAGCTTAAAAAAGAGATAGAGCTCTCAATAACCCCAATTAATAGCTCAAATCAAGAAAGTTTTTCACAAATATTTTTAAATAAAGACCAATTTGATAGGCCAATAATACTCATAGGCGCTGGTCATGAGGTTTATTCAAAAATTCTTGAGGCAAAAAAATATCTAAATAAAACTATTAGCAAGGATTTATTTTCAATAGCAGTACTTCGTCCTAGCTATAAACTTAGATCCTTTGATTTAATTATTGCTCCAGCACATGATTTTCGTAAAAGAAAGCTTCCTAAAAATGTTATTCCATTTCAAGGGTCGCTATCAGCGACATCTCAAAACCCCGCAGATGAAAGCAAGGCAATAATAGCTATTGGGGGAGTAAGCAAGCATTATAAATTTGATCAAGAGATTGTTATAAGACAACTTGAGTATATTTTAAGCGTGCATCCAAGGCATGAGTTTAAAATTTTTAATTCTCGCAGAACGCCTGAAGCCCTCAACTTAAAATTAAAAGATAAGCTTAAGAAACATCCTAACGCAAAATTCATCGATTTAAATTCACCAGATTCTGATGAATTTCAAGGCAGCCTGAATGAATCAGTTTTAAAATTCGTCACCCCTGATAGCTCCAATCTTGTATTTGAGGCACTATCTACCCAAGGTCAAACATATTTAATACAAATAGAGAATCCAAAGTACAGGAGAATTTTTGGGGCTAAAAAAATAAGAGAGTCTATGAATGAGTTAGTTAATTCAAAGCGAGTTGGCGTAGTAAGCATATTAAATAAAAAAGGGGGGGTAGATATTTCTAAAATTGAAAGTCCTTCGCCATATTTTGAGCCTTTAGCAGAAGTTCAAAAAGTGTCATTTTCTATCATGAAATTTATCAATCAAAAATGAAAGTTGCACATTTGATATCAAGTAAAATCTTTGCGGGAATTGAACAGCATGTATATGAGCTATCATCATCCATGTCTGATGCATCAAATCAAATTATTATTTGTGATGAATCCATTCATCATCATATGGTTGGTATGAAACCTAAATCATTGAATATTGGCTCGAGATACTCACCACTGAATACATACAAATTAATTAAGTTTATAAATGCTCATAATATCTCTATATTGCATTGTCATGGCGCAAAAGCCAGCTTCATAGGAAAGGGAGTAAAGATTTTTAGCAATATTAAGATTGTTTCAACAATCCATGGTCACAAAAAAAATAATGATTCTTTTGCAAGCATGGATGCTGTTATAGGTGTAAATAAATCACTAGTAAAAGATATCCCTAATGGCACTTATATTCCAAATTGGTTCAATCCATCTCATCACGGAAAACGATCTTCGCGCAGCGGATCCATTATTGCTATTGGCAGGCTTGAAAGAGTAAAAGGTTTTGATCAGCTAATTAAAAGTTGGGTCAATATTAAAGAAAATTTAGAAATTATTGGCTCTGGCCCAGAAGAACAGAAGCTTACTCAACTTATCCATGACTTAGATCTTGCAGACCGGATAAAAATCGTAACAAATTGTGATTACAACTCCATTGAAAGCAAATATAAAACTGCCAGCGGATTAATTGTATCCAGTCATAGAGAGGGAGGCCCCAGAGTTTTGTTGGAAGCTCTTAATCATGAGATCCCAGTTCTTGGATCAAGAGTGGGAATGATTCCTGATTTAATTCCTTCAGAATGCTTGTCAGAGCCTAGCAATCAAAAGAGCTTGCAAGCCCTGCTAGAAGAAATGGTTCCTTTGTTACCTCAATTAAACATGGAAGGCATAAAAGCAGCTTTGGTTGAAAATTATTCACTAATGAGTGCTGCGAAAAAAACAAAAGAAATTTATGAAGCTTTGCTTAAAGCTAATTCATAAACCTTCATCGTTGCGCTTACTAAAGACTCTTTTGTAAATTGAACGGGTATAGATTCGGGGGGTGAAGTCACTAAGACTTCGTCAATTTGTTTAGCAAGCATTTCAACATTGCCATACTCAACCAATCCCACGGGATTAATAGAGTTGATAGACTCTTTGACGCCACCTCTATCCCAGCCCATTACATGGCTGCCGCAAGCAGCAGCTTCGATAATTGTCCTTCCAAAGGGTTCTGGCTTGGATGATAAATTCATAACGATATCTGAAATTTTATAAACCTCGGCTATATCAGATCTAGCGCCACAAAATGAAAGATGATCTGAAAGATTTTTTTGTTTAATCAACCTACTTAATGAATTGAAATAGCTTCTTTTATTTGCAGCAACGGGACCTGGGATAATGCCGTGAAACCTTGATATATCTAGCTGCAAAAAAAGATCGATGAAAGACTCAATCCCTTTCCAGCCAGTTATCCTGCCTGGTAAATTTAAGATAATTTTATTTTTAGTTTGAGGAAATTCTTTAAACCATGCTTTTTTCCATTCCTCATTTAATGCCGAAGAATTAAACTCCTTAAGATCACACCCTCGATATATTAAATGTAAATTAGATTTATCTACTTGATAGTTTTCATTGATATAGTCTTTAACGGTTTCAGAAATAGCGATGATTTCATCTGCATAGGACATGGATTTGCTATAAAAAGGTTTGCTATACAAACCGTGAAATGTAGATATGACAATCGGTTTTTTGCCCCTAAAATTCTTTAAAGCAAAATAATTTATCCATGCTGGAAACCTTGATCGGACATGAACTATGTCAGGCTGATACTCAGAATATATTTTTTTTAAATTACCAATTTGTGCTATTGCCCTTATATTTTTTTTTGCTATAGGAAGTTCATAATGCTTAGCGCCATGTTCATTCAATAAATTTACTAGCTGTCCTCCCGCGGAGATAACTGCAGAATCATGGCCTAGTTTTACAAGATGATCAGAAAGATCTACTGTGCCGCGCTCAACACCACCGACTTTGAGTTCGGGTAGCAGTTGAATGATTCTCATAGATTATTCGTATCGTAGGGCTACAGCTGGCTCTAGTTGCGCTGCTTTCCTTGCAGGCCAAATACCAAAAAATAACCCAACACATGCTGAAAACATCACAGAGCCTAATATTGCGGAAAAAGGTATGGTGAAGACCCAATCTTGAAACACTGTTACTAAGAAATATAAGCTGGAACCAAAAATGACGCCAATGATGCCCCCGATAATACACAGAGTTACAGCCTCAATAATAAACTGAAGAAGTATTGCCTGCTGAGTTGCTCCTAAAGCTTTTCTTAGGCCTATTTCTCTTGTTCTTTCCGTTACAGACACCAGCATAATATTCATCACGCCAATGCCACCCACCATTAGGCTGATGCCAGCAATGCCAATTAATAAAGCCGAAAAAATTGCTGTGGCTTGTTTTTGCAAATCAGTGAACTGTGACCAGTCATTAATTCTAAAATTATTTTCCTCGCCTGGACCTATGTCATGCTCTCTTCGAAGAACTCTTTCAATAGAAATCATGGCTTCTTCAGGCGTATAAGTATTCGGCACTTCAACGCGAATTGAATCTACTCTATCTCTACCAAACACTCTATCTGATGCTGTTAACAATGGTATATAAATTTGTTCATCTGGATTAGACCAACCTGAGGATCCTTCAGATTTAGTGACTCCTATAATCTTGAAAGTCACGCCACCTAGATCAATATCCTGTCCCACCAAAGCCTTTGAAGATGTTTTGAGCTCAGTACCTACACTTGAACCAATGATTGCGACTCTTTTTCTAGCCAGATCATCTCTTTCGGTAAAAAAGGTACCTTGGTCAATTTCATATCCTTGAATGCTCAAATAACTTTCTCTGGCACCAATAACAGAGATGCTAATGCTTTCATTTTTATATTTTAAGGATTTACTACCTCTTATTTCAGGAGATACTCTCCAGTTTATCTCTTTGTCTTTAATTAATGCATCTGCATCAGAAATTGAGAGAGGTGCTGCGCTTATTTTTTGACTGCCCCTGCCACGGGATGGGTATACAGATAACGTTCGTGCGGATAAATTAGTAATTGAATCATCAATTGCTCTTTGAGCGCTTGATCCAATCCCTACCATGGCAATCACTGATGCTGTGCCAATAACAATCGCAATGGTGGTCAAAAGAGATCTTAGTAAATTAGCTCTAATAGAATCTACTGCGGTAGAAATTGACTCTTGCAATACCATAATTTAACCGAACCTACCTTTTACTCTTTCAGAAAACTTTTGCTGGTATTTAATGAGACCTTCGCTAGGCAGAACATATACTACCTCGTTAGACTCTATGCCTTGTTTGACCTCAACATAATTAAGATCTGTTTTTCCAACTTTTACCCAAATAGGTATTGCACCCTTCTTGGTTTTTTTAAGAACTATGTATGAGTCAAAATTTTCACCCTCAACTCTTTTCGTTAAAAAATTATTTAACTCATCTTCTTTAATCCCAAGCAACGGAGCAACAGAACCAATATCTTTTCGCGTTCTCAAAGAGCCTGCTGGTAATGCTAAAGCTACTTCCTCATTTAAAATTTCAATTTCAACGTCAGTGTTCATTCCTATAAGTAATAAATTATCTTGATTCTCGATGTCTATTAGCACTGGGAATGTCGTAACATTTTGATCAATTTTTGACATAGGTTCAATCTTGGAAACAACTCCCACAAATTTTTTGTCCCTATACGCTGAAACCTTTAATGTAACTTCTTGACCAATAGTAATCTTGCCAATGTCTATTTCATCGATTAATGCTCTAACTCGAACTTTATTGAGATCTGCCATCTCCATTAATAATGTCCCGCCACCTACAGCAGATGTTGGTGAAGTGATCACTTGGCCCACTTCAGCTAATCTACTGATAACAGTACCAGCAATTGGTGATCTTACACTTGTATCATCTAAAGCTATTCGAGCATTTTCTAAGAATACTTCCGCTCTAACTAACTGAGCTCTTGCTGAGGAGAATGATTCTTGAGCATCCTCAAATGATTTATCAGAAATATTACCTTCATCATGCAATCTTTTGGAGCGCTCAAATTGATTTTGGGCATTACTTAAACGAACTTTAGCAACCTCAAGATCTGCGTTGGCTTGAGCAAGAGTGTTTGTTGGCGTTCTTTGATCTATTCTTGCAAGAACCACACCCTCATCTACATAATCTCCAATTTCAGCTCCTAAATAAAGAATTTGCCCGGATGCTTTTGATTTAATCTCAATAGACGAGATAGCCTCAACAGTTCCTGAGGCTTCAACAGTAAGCTCTAGTTGCTGAGATGCCGCTTCTTTTAGAGCATAGAATTTAAATTCCTCTTCCTCTTTACCTCCACCACAACTAACAACTAATACCGCCGATAAAATGATACTGAATGTTTTAATAATTGAGCTCTTCATAGTTTTTCCTTTCTAATGTCCGATTCTATCAAACCATCTTTAATAAATATTGTTCTTTGAGCCTCTGCGGCTACTTCATTTTCGTGAGTAATTAAAATAATTGTTTGGCCTTGTTGATGCAGATTATGAAAAAGTTGCATGACATCGTGTCCGGTTTGGCTGTCTAGGTTTCCAGTTGGCTCATCGGCAAATAAAATAGATGGGTTATTCACCAACGCTCTGGCTATAGCAACTCTTTGCTGCTGCCCTCCTGACAGTTCAGATGGCTGATGATCCATTCTTGATTCAAGCCCAACTTGAGAAAGAGCATCCTTGCCTCTTTTAAGTTGATCTGCCTTATCAACTCCAGCATATTTTAATGGCAACATAACATTATCAAGCGCACTGTTGCGTGCCAATAGATGAAAATTTTGAAATACAAAACCAATCTCTTTATTTCTTATGCCTGCAAGCTCATCCCCTTCAAAAGTGCTAACTTCTTGGTTGTTAAGGTGATATGTTCCATCTGTGGGGCTATCAAGACATCCAATAATGTTCATGAGCGTAGATTTACCGGACCCTGATGGACCCATAATTGCTATAAATTCACCTTGCTCTATGCCAAAGCTCACGCCTCTTAAGGCCTCTACTGTTTGGGTGCCAAGTAAATAATGTTTGGTAATATTTTTAACGTCTATAACATTCATGCTGGTTTACATAAAAAAACAGGTATCTCTCTGGCAGTGTTACTCTGATAGGTTTCATAATCTGGATAAAAAGAACAGATTAAGGGCCATAACTCTTCCTTTTTTTCTTTAGACACCACTTCTGCTAAATAGTTCCCATGCCCCTCAATGGTGGAGATCTTAACTGTTGGGTTTGCTATAAGGTTGTAATACCAATTAGGGTTCTTTGGCATCCCACCCAAAGAGGCAACCAATATTGGCATCCCCTCTTGATGCACATAGATCAGCGGTATGTTTCTTATTTTATTGGACTTAGCACCTCTGGTTTCTACAACCATGATTGGGAAACCACCTGGCCATTTATTCCAAAGTCTTCCTTTGCTTATCAAAAAAATACTAGCCTGAAATTTAGCAAAGTACTTGATAATTCGTTTAGCTATTTTTGCTTGTTTTAAAGTGTATTTTTCAGAGTTCATTGATTTTTAATGGTATGTATATATAAATTTAATGTCAAGTTTACTTGACATTAAACATTACTCAAAAGCTGCTATATTGGTCTGAAGATTACCAAGAATTAAAGCATGTATATCATGGGTGCCTTCGTAGGTATTTACTGCTTCTAAATTCATTGAGTGTCTTACGACATGATATTCATCAATCACTCCGTTGCCGCCATGCATATCTCTCGCCAATCTGGCAACTTCTAGAGCTTTGCCACAATTATTTCGCTTAATAAGAGAAATCATTTCAGGGATCATCTGCTCATCATCAATTAATCTGCCAACTCGCAAAGCTGCTTGCAAGCCTAATGTAATTTCTGTTTGCATATCCGCTAATTTTTTCTGAACTAATTGTTTGGCAGCAAGAGGTGTTCCAAACTGAGTCCTGTCTAGCGTATATTGGCGAGCAGCATGCCAGCAAAATTCAGCCGCGCCCATGGCACCCCATGCAATGCCATACCTAGCCATATTTAAACAAGAAAAAGGACCTCTAAAACTTTGAGCCAACGGGAGAACATGGTCGTCTGGGATAAAAACATCAGACATAAAAATTTGGCCTGTAACTGATGCTCTAAGTGCAAACTTACCCTCTAAGACCTTAGTATCAAGTCCTTTAAAATCTTTTCTAGCTATAAAGCCTCTTAAAACTCCTTGCTCATCTTTTGCCCAAATAATAAATATATCAGCAACAGGTGCATTTGTTATCCATGTCTTAGATCCATTTAATTGATAACCTCCTTCAACTTTTTTTGCATTTGAAACCATGCTACCAGGATCAGAGCCAGCATCAGGCTCAGTTAATCCAAAGCATCCAATTAAATTTCCAGCTGCCATCTGCGGTAATAAATCTTCTTTTTGTTCCTCTGATCCAAACTGATAAATGGCATACATTGCTAATGAGGACTGGACACTGAACGCAGATCTATAACTAGAGTCTACTCTCTCAATTTCACGCGTTATTAGTCCGTAAGAAACATACCCAACACCTGCGCATCCATAGCCTTTAATAGAAGCGCCCAGAATACCAAGCTCTCCCATTTCTTTGTATATTTCAGGATGAAATTTTTCATTCCTATTGGCATCTAAAATGCGGGGCATCAAAGATTTATTGCAATACTCGCGAACGTTGTCACGAATCATCCTTTCTTCTTCGGTTAATTGACCATCAAGCCTTAAAATGTCTTCCCAGTTATTATCCATAATTTTTACAAAAAAAAAGCCTCGAGAAATATCGAGGCTTTTATTATATTCTAATATTAGAATTTGTAGTGTATATCCATACCGATTGTTCTTGGGGCATTAAAGTAGCTCAAAGTTAATTGACCAAAACCTGGTCCAAATGGAATAGCACTCATTCTGTGATAATCATTGTTTAGGTTCTTAATCCAAAAGTTTACCTGCATATTTTCCATTGGTTCAGTTAGTAACCTAAAATCAGTAGTGCCTCTTGAGGCTAGATTGGTCAATGCAGCTCTTGGATCTTTTGAGTTGTAAGGAAAAGTTGGGTGCTCTCCTATTCTGCTATGATCAAGGCGCATGCGATAATTACCATAATCTTTTTCTATAGATACATATAGAGTCGTCTCTGGAGAATACGGTACCTGCTCAAGGAGAAAGCCATCGCTTGCAACTTTATTTCCAGTAAACTCAGAATCAAGTGTGCTTAAATTTACCATGAGTCTTGTTGAATCATTGATAAGAGTTGTTGTTTCAATCTCAAGACCAGAAATATCTGCCGAGTTATTGATTACCTCAGATGCCGCTGCAGCGTTAGCTGTAAAGTATGAAATTTGCATGTCTTCATGCTCATTATCAAAATAAGCAATATTCATCATCATTCTATTATTAAAATATTTACCTTTAAGACCAAACTCTGTTGATGAAACTGTTTCAGGTCCATAAGGAGTTGCTGCTGCAAATGGGTTTGAGCTTTCTGCATTAAACCCACCAGCCTTAAATCCATCTGCTACTTTAAAGTAAAGGTTAGTATTTTCGCTATAATCATGTGAGAGGATGAATGTGCCTGTAGTATCGTCAAAACTTCCGCTTCCATTTGCAGAAATAATACCAACATATTCTTTAAACCCAACTTTATCCTCTTCTGTTGATCTTGCGCCAACAGTCAGGTCCCATTTATCGGCAATAGCCCATGTGATCTGACCAAAAAATGCTTCAGAGTCTCCGCTTCCAGAATAATTCTGCGCAAAGACTGATCCACCACCAAAAAATGACTGAGGGTTTGCTGTAAAAGCATCATCTTTCAGGCTGTAGTAACCAAAAACATATTCCATGTTATCTGTGGAGCCACTTAACTGAATTTCAAGAGTTTCAGCAGAATAGTTAGTATGTCTTTCAGTGTCTGCTATAGGGAATGGCCCACCATCAAGATCGAGCCTATCATCCCAATCTGTTTTCCTTTTTGACCAAATAACTTTTAAGGTTCCCAGACTCATATCACGAGCAATGGTCAAACTTGTTCCTTCTACAACTGATAGCTCATATGTCGGAGTATTAATATGAGCGACGTCTTGGCGTTTTTCATTTGTAAACATCTCGATTGGCCACAGCTTCAATCCACCTGTTAGAGCTGAAGCGCCGACACCAAATGCAGTACTCCAGTTAGGAATGGTATTAGTTAATTGTGCAAATGGAGGAACATTATCTTGGTCGGTTCTATCAAGCGTTAAATTAACACTGGTTTTATCTCCCTCATAGGCTAATGTAAATTTAAAACCTTTTGAATCGATTGTGTCTAGTTCCATGTGATCAGCAACAGTATTGGGGACTACGCCTTGAGCCGCTTGATAGGGTGAGTCAGTGTTATTTACATAACCGCCTCTTTTTTTAGAATTTAGAACCACTTTGGTAAAAATATTTTCACCAATTTCATAATCAGCGATGAGCTGACTTTGCTTTAAGCCATAGTTTCCAATGGAAACTTTTGCAGACATACCTTCCCCAGAAGGTTTTTTGCTGATTAAGTTAATTGCGCCACCGAGAGTATTTCTTCCATAAAGAGTTCCTTGGGGTCCTCGCAAAATCTCAACCCTTTCTAAATCAACTACATCAAAAATTGAGCCTTGGCCTTTACCTAAATAAACTCCATCTAAATACATCCCAACAGTTGGCTCCCACGTAATTGCAGGGTTAATGGTAACGCCGCCTCTCATAGCAATAGTTGCTGCTGTGTTATTTGAAGGGGTATTGATGATATGCACGTTTGGTGCCATGCCTGCCAAATCAACTACATTTGCAAGATCCAAATCATCAATTGTAGATTCAGTAATCGCTGTAATAGCAATTGGTGTATCCTGAAGATTCTCCTCTTTCTTTTGAGCCGTTACAACAACCTCTTCAAGAACGCCAACCGACTGAGCATTAACATTCAATGCAAATACCAAAGGCAGTGCCATAAAAATAAGCCTAAAATTACTCATAAAATTCCCCATAAATATCGATAAAGTTAATTAATTATTACAAAAAAGGGTCAAGTTTGCATCTTTAGCAGCCATCAATCCAATAAAAAGCTTGCAAAAGTACTTAAAATCATTCAATACCCTCAATCCGAATGATCCCAAATCTAGGGGATGAATATGAAATATGAGATGTGGTAAGCGCTTTAGTTACAATTTCAATCATCTTATTGCTGTTGCCGCAAATAATAATTAACGGAAGCAAATGTTGATATTGATATACAAAATTAATGATTTCAGACTCAACATCTTGATGTTTAAGCCCATGCAAATCTAAGTGAGTAATGCCCCGTTCTTCAAATATACTCATTAATTTTTTGTAAAATCTAATCTCGGTTTAGTTAGATGTATTAACCAAGATTGGTATTAACCATCATGACATCCATGCGTCTAGCATTATGATGATTGTAATCATAAACAATCTCATCTCCGAGACTGAGGTTTGGAAATCGTTTAAATAATTCTTTTAGCATTACTTCTGTTTGGGAGCGAACCAATGTGACTCCAATGCAGTAATGAGGGCCCTGGCCAAAAGATATGCTTTTATCGTGATCTCTTTGAATATCAAATTTTCTTGGTTCGTTGTAAATAGATGAATCCATGCCTGCCGTGCTGGTGATGAGCTGAACCATTTGTCCTTTTTTAACATGATGTCCATTGATCTCTAGATCCTCTGAAGCATATCTCGCCAAGCCTGTTTTGCCAGATGATTCATATCTTAAAGTTTCAGATATTGCCCCTTGAACAAGAGCTGGATCTGCTTTCAGCGACTGAAATTCATCGGGATGTTGTAATAAATTTTTGATTAGGTAACTATGCAAATCAACAGCAGTATCTGAGCCAGCTCCAAGGACTGCTCCAACCAATGCGCACATTTCTAAGTTGGATAATTTAGATCCTTGGTCTTCAGCAAGGATCAAAGTAGATAAAAAATCATTGCCAGGATTGGCTCTCCTCTCATCTATAAGCTCATTCAACAGAGCTAAACCCTCTGGGACACCCTTGATAGCATCCTTTCTTTCATCAGGTGTAAGCATAGGATTAATTCCTCTAACAACTCCATAGGCTAAGGAATCAAAGATGGGAAACTTATCTCTTGGAATACCAACCAAACTTGCTATGGCTTGGGTTGGAACAATCTCGGCAATTTCTGCTGCAAAGTTAAACGAATCTGGTGTTCCTATTTCATCAAACCTTTCTTTAACAAGAACCGAGAACCTGTCTTTCATCTGCTCCATGATTCTTGGTGAGAATGCTGGTAAGGCTAATTTTCTTAATCTTAAATGATTTTTTCTATCAAGAAAAAATAAATTATTGTTCATTAATTTTTCAAATGCATCCATTTCTTCAACTGGTTTTTTGGGGGGTGCATATTCCCAAAGATTGAAGTCTGTCGATAGCCTTGTGTCTAATAAACACTTGATTATGTTTGCATGCCCTGTAACCAACCATGCTTGCCATGCATCAAATCTAGAGATTGGATACTCAGCACATAACTTTTCCAAAGTAGGCACTGGATCATGGATAAAATCTTTTGAGGATGGGTTAAAAAAATGATCGACGGTTTGAACGCTCATGGGATATTTAATTAAAAAATATTAGGATTAGGTAAATCAGTGCGGGTGATAATTGATTCAACACGCTCCTTAAAGGCTTGTTCGCTTTTTTCATTGATAGGATTAATCCAGTACTTCTCATTTTTTATTTGCTCAAGACAAAATGAGGCAACTTCTTCTGGCTCGGTAGTTTCCATTTCAATACCCATAGAACTCATCATTTCGAGCATGTCCTCAACAGATGAGATAGGGTGTTCGGGTGCATTTGGATCTCTAGCTAAGTCTTCGGGACGATTACGTTCAGCTGAAAACAGTCTGGTTCTTACGGTATGAGGTCCCGGAAATAAAATTGAAACCTTTACATTTGACTCGGCCTGTTCAAGTTGAAGTTTTAATACTTCCGTGATGCTAGAAACCGAAGCTTTAGATGACGTATAAATTGGCGTTGAAGGCAAATTAATAAATGCGCCATTGCCTGAACATGTATTGATAACTCTTGATTCTTCTCCATGAGCAAGCATCCCTGGAACAAATGCTTGAATGCCATGAAGCACTCCCATAACATTTACGCCATAGGCCCACTGCCAATCGTTAGGCTTTGTATCCCAAATTGGCAATAATTCTGCAGGTGCAACTCCAGCGTTGTTAAAAAGCAAATGAACTGAGCCATGCTCAGCCTTGCACCAGCTAGCAAGTTCTTGCATCGACTCGATATTAGAAACATCCGCAACCTTGGAATAGACATCGAGAGATTGATTGGTGAGCAATGCAGTTGAATTTTCAAGGCTCTCTTTTTCAATATCTGTTAAAACAACCTTTGCACCCTGCTTCGCCAAAGCTTCACCGATGGCAAAACCTACCCCAGATGCACCGCCAGTAACGACTGCTAACTTGCCATTAAAATCTTTCATAATGAGTCCTTAAACAGAATCGTATCTAGAATGCATAAATGGTACATATGACATTGCATCCACTTCTTCCATTACTGAGGCATTTGAAGATGAGGTTCCTTCCTCCCAAACCAAAGAAACCATTTCCTTGACTGGAAGATCAACAACTGGATCTACAGGTGATTCTCTGAGTATGATTTCTCCATCCAGTTTAGTGTGAACTGATTGTGTCCTATGCATATTTATTTTTACCAATAAAGGGTTTTGGTCTACTGCTTTATGCTGCTCGCAGGAAGGAAATACCTTGAAGCAATATACGTCATCAGTAAAGGAAGAAGTTTCTAAGGAATCAGTAGTTTTACCTTTTAATTCGAGATATGTTATTCCATGCCTGGTCACAGTTGCAACACAGTCATCACCATTTTTTTCAGCTGTTACATCTGCTATTTTCTTGGGCTCACCATAAGTCTCCCTGCCACCAACAACAACTCCCTCTGTTTCCATTGGCATAGTGATTTCATAAATACCTTCTTTGCCTTTGTACATACAGTTAACACCAAAAGTAGCAGCCCCAAAGTCCATGCCACCATTCAAATCAACAAAGACTCGAGAGATAACGATTCGAACCATAGGATCAGCGTGAGGCTCTAATGGTGCTGGAATTAATTGCTCAATCAGCCCTGGCTCAGTTTTATACCAAGCTTTGATTGCCTGCATATTTGCATCAAAAAATTCTAAATTATTTTCTGCAGCCTCAATTAACTGCTCAGGTGTTTTAACAAATCTAAGTTGTGACATAGTTTTTCTCTCCCAATGTTTGATTAATCATACAGTTTATAAAATATATTTAACAATAATATAACTCGTAATTGTATATAGTACTTTTAAGAAAAAATGTGTTGATTCAAATAATTAATAGTGAAATCATGATAAATATCTATTTTTAAAAATACTATTAAACCACTATAATTTATACCAACTATTTAAATAGCCAAGGAAGATAAAATGCCAAAACAAGAATTTCCATTTCCAATGCCAAACGGGTGGTTTTGCATCACAAGAAGCCATGAGTTGAAGGTTGGAGATGTGCAATCTCTAAAATTTTGTGAAAAAGAGGTGGTTGCTTTTAGGACCGAAAGCGGGACACCAACTGTGTTAGATGCATTTTGTCCTCATTTGGGAGCTCACTTAGGCGAAGGTGGATGTGTAAAAGGTGAAACCATTGAGTGCCCCTTCCATGCATGGAGATGGAATGCTGATGGAACCTGCGCAGAAATCCCGTATGCTAAAAATTTTCCACCCAAAGCCAAGGAAACTAAGATCTTCAATTATCCTGTGGTTGAGGTTAATGGTTTTATTTGGGCATGGCATCATCTTCACAAAGAAGAGCCAACTTGGGAGGTTCCTGAAATAGAAGGTTTTAATGGAGATGACGAAAAGTGGGGCAAGGTTTATCACTATGATTACAACATCAACACTGTTTTACAAGAAATAGCTGAGAATGATGTTGATCAAGCTCATTTTCCAAAAGTCCATGGGTCACCCAGTCTTCCTGAGACCGAGGCAATTACAGAGGGCATATACAAAAAAACAATTGCAGAAACATTGATGGATCCAAGCAATGATAGTGTTTCAGAAGAGCATAAGGTCAAGGATCATGGGATGTTTACAACAACTTTCACTAGAGAATCATGGGGCTTGGGGACAGTTGGCTTAAAGATGATAAATCTCCCTCCAAGTGGAGGAGAATTTATCATGGTCAATGCATCATGCCCAGTGGATAATACTCACTCAATTCTAAGATGGTCCATGAGAGTTTCCAAAGATATTGAGGATGAACTTGGCATGGCAATTATTGATGGAATTGCTAATGGGGTTTTGGATGACATGCCCATCTGGGATAACAAAAGCTATGTCGCTGATCCAATCCTCTGCGACGGCGATGGACCGATTAATAAATTTCGTAAATGGGTCAGCCAATTTTATTCAGAACCTTTACAAAACTGATCTTTGGCTAAGGTACACTTCTTCTACTCTACAATGAATGCTGGCAAGTCAACTGCCTTGCTTCAATCAAACTACAACTATTATGAAAGAGGTATGGAAACTCTATTGTTCCTTCCTAAGATTGATGCGGATAGTAATGATGGGAAGATTCATTCTAGAATTGGTTTAACTGCTGAGGCTCATTCTGTTGACTCAGATTTTAATTTTTTTAACTTTGTTTTTCAGGAAAAAATTAAAAAAAATATCAGCTGTATTTTAATTGATGAAGTGCAATTTCTTACTAAAGAGCAAGTTAGGCAAGTTTGCAAAGTAAGTGATGAATTGAATATTCCAGCAATGTGCTACGGAATTCGAACTGACTTTCAGGGTAAGCTTTTTGAAGGTAGCGCAGAATTACTTGCTCTTGCAGACAATTTTATTGAATTAAAAACAGTTTGCGACTGTGGCAGAAAAGCAATCATGGTTGTTCGCTTGGACGAAAAAGGAAAAGTAGTCAAGGATGGAGACCAAATTAAAATTGGTGGTAACGACTCTTATAAAGTATTTTGTAGAAAACATTTTAGAGAATTAACTCAATTAATTTAATTACCTCTTCCCTCTTTTGAAATTATGGAGGTAATTATAAGATGGGTCCTTATCATTTGATGTGCCAATGTTAGCTCCTTCAATCATAGGATGCTTCAAGTTTACTTGGGAAGGATCATTAACATAGGCCCAATCTGCATCGACTGCCCTACTGGAGAATTTCCAAAGCCCCTCTCTTTTTTGGTACTCATCAAAGTACCTACCTCCAATTAGTACATCAAAATTTCCGGTCTCAGCTAACACTTGATGGAAGGCAATAATGTAAGTCTCTCCTTCTGCTTTATCACCCATTAACTTAATATTATGAGTCGTAACATTGTGATGCAAAATACCCATCGATTTTTGAATTTCTGGAAGCATATCAATAAATTCCATTGCCTTGCCTTTAAAAAAAGATCCATGATCATCATAAGCATCTTCATGATAGAGCTCACGCATTAACACATGATCATGTCTATCAGCTGCTCTGCAATACAAATGCACTAAATCTCTAATAGATTCCTTATCAAGGATTTCTTGAATTTTGCTATCAATATCACTCATACTAATCACCTAGAATTAAATCTTTCATTTAATATAAATGAATTTTTTTCTTTATGAAAATTAACGAAATGAATCAAAAAATTAAACATCCTGTATTAGCCTCCTCCGCCTTGATAGGAAATTTAGAACTAAAAAATAGGATGATCATGGCAGCAATGGGATCAAATTTTGCCTCGGAGGATGGGCACGCATCAGAACAACTTGCAGCTTACTATGAGGAAAGGGCCAGGGGTGGAGTTGGATTAATAATTTTAGAGACTTCAGCCATTACTTGGCCAGCAGGAGCATCTATGCCAAATATGATAGGTTTTTCAAAAGATGAATTCATCCCAACTTTGCAATCACTTACTCAACGCGTTCATCAACATGGAGCAAAAATAGCCGCTCAACTCAATCACAGCGGAAAAATCGCTCAAGAGGATGTGATTGCAGGCAGACCTATTCCAGTGCCTTCAATTCCAAAATCACAACCAAGCGACATGTTTGGTCTATTGACTCAAGATGAGATTATGAATTTTATTAAAGCTGGAGGACCAGATGGTAAAGGTCCTCGCTATCACGAGTTATCAATTGCAGAAATTCAACATGAGGTTCAGCATTTTGTTGATGCAGCAAAACGGGCTAAAGCAGCAAATTTTGATGCAATAGAAATTCATGCCGGCCATGGTTACCTAATTTCAAGCTTTCTTTCACCAGCAGTAAATAAAAGAACAGATGAATATGGTGGCACGCCTGAAAAAAGAGCAAGATTGCTCGTTGAAATTATTTCTCAAATCAAAAAACAAATAGAAGATTTTCCAATCCTGGTTAGATTGGATGCTAATGAATATCGTATTGAAAATGGTATAACTCCAGATGATTTTTTAATCACAGCATCATTAGCTCAAAAAGCTGGCGCTGATGCAATTGATGTAAGTGCCTATGGCAATACCAGTAAAGGAATTGCATTTACTGAAGCTCCCCTTGTCCATGAGCCTGGTGGATTCTTAGAATTCGTAAGGATGGCTAAAAAGGCACTATCTATTCCCGTTGTTGCGGTTGGTCGAATTGAGCTTGATGTTGCAGAAAGAGGTTTGAAAAATCAAGAATTTGATTTTTTAGCCATGGGAAGAAAATTATTAGCCGACCCTGGATTACCTAATAAAATTATTTCAGGGCAAGAGCATCTCATTCGCCCTTGTATTTATTGCTATATTTGCGTCAGTCAAATTTTTATTAATAAACCCATGATGTGTGCGGTGAATTCGCAACTGGGAAATGAGCATCGTAATGAGAATATTATTTGCTCAAATGCCGATCAAAAGAAAATCTTAGTGATTGGAGCTGGTCCAAGCGGTATGGAAGCAGCAAGATTGCTTGCTATGCGAGGTCATGATGTTGAGATTTGGGAAAAAGATAAAGATATTGGCGGAACTGTTCGAGTTGCAGCTTTGGCATATGAGCCAAATGGACATCTAATAAATTACTTAAAAAATTCATTATCTGAACTAGGCGTTAAAATTAAAATGAATACTTTGGGCACACCAGAAGCTATCAAAGCCTTCAATCCTGATCATGTGGTTGTGGCAGTTGGAGCAAACAGAGATGCACCATCTATCAAAGGCAAAGATAACAAAAATGTTTTTGATGGTGAGGAGTTAAGAGGTCTATTATTTGGTTCGGATATTCATGCAATTAAAAAGCTTTCACTTGCGCAACAAATAATTTTAAAAATTGGAAGGGTCTCTCAATTGCTAAGAAATATAAATGCGCTCAGGTTCCTCAGCAAACTTTGGATGCCCCTATCAAAAGATATTATTATCATTGGCGGAGATTTGGTTGGGTTAGAGTTGGCCGAGTTTTTAGTAGAAAGAGGTAGAAAAGTGAGAGTATTAGAGCCAACTGGATCATTAGGTCCTAACCTCAGTATTGTCAGGCGCTCAAGAGTAGTGCATTTACTTAAAGAGCATGGCGTAGATCTTTTGACCAATGTGGATATCAAAGAGGTTCGCGGCCAAGAGGTTTTTGTTCATCATGAAGATATGGAAAAAACCTTTAACATGGATCAAGTCATCATTGCTCTAGGAGCAAATCCAAATTTAAGTCTCTCAAAGATGCTTAGTAAAACAAATATTCCACTTACAGCCATTGGTGATTGCGCTTCAATTGGGTACATACATGGTGCTATAGGCGATGCAAGAAAAGCCGTGATTAATTTATAAGATTAGCCTTCTAACGCTTCTTTAATTGCAGGATGGATTATTTTTCCAGCTTGAATGTTCAGGCCATTCATAAGATGCTTGTTCTCACTTAGTGCTTTGTTTATTCCTTTATTAGCCAGCTCTAAAATGTAAGGTAGGGTTGCTTGATTTAGAGCATTAGTTGCAGTTAATGGAACTGCTCCAGGCATATTAGTTACGCAATAATGCACGACTCCGTTTTCAACAAAGGTTGGATTATCGTGATTTGTTGGCTTGCTTGACTCAAAGCAGCCACCTTGATCAATTGAAATATCAACCAATACGCTACCTTCAGTCATATCATTAAGCATGTCTTTGATAATTACCTTGGGCGCCTCTTTACCAACCACGTAGACACATCCGATAACCAAATCAGATTCAGCAACAGATTGTCTGATTGATTCTGGTGTTGAGAGAATATATTCCATGCCATCTTCACCAAACTCTATTTTCATCTCATCAAGTTTTGATTGACTGAGATCTATAACCTTAACATTTGCACTATTTACTTTGGCTTTTGCAATTGCCTCTTTACCAGCAACTCCCGCACCTATAACTGTGACTATTCTTGGATCAAGATTGCTAACTAAGGTACCGCGTCCTTTATTGGGTTTAAGTAGATGATAACTTCCTACCACAAAACTTAGCTGTCCTGCGATTGCACTCATGGGAGCCAGCAATGGAAGAGAATCATCACTTGCAGTAACAGTTTCATAAGCAATGCCAGTTACTCCGGTTTCTAAAATTCTATTAGCATTCACCAAATCTCCTGCTAAGTGAAGGTAAGTGAATAGAGTTAAATCCTCTCTTAAGAATTGAAATTCTTGCTCTGTTGGTTCTTTTACTTTAATGATGAGTTCGGAAGAATTGTATACATCCGAGGGTGATTGAAGAATTGTTGCGCCAGCTAAATTATAAAGATCATCAGTAAAACCTATTGGTTTGCCAGCATCTGATTGAATAAAAACTTGATGGCCAAAATCAATCAATGCTCTAACTGAATCAGGGGTTAAACCGACCCTGTTTTCATTATTTTTTATCTCAGATGGAACGCCAATTTTCATGTTGCTAATCTACCATAGATTTTAAATTTCCTAAGTAATTAAATGCTATGTATAAATAACTAAAAGTTATAAATGAATTAAATGGTACTTGGTGGAGCTAGGCGGGATCGAACCGCCGACCTCTTGCGTGCCACGCAAGCGCTCTCCCAGCTGAGCTATAGCCCCA
>Ga0213861_10000653_pt1 | contig 30617 bp, 54 predicted proteins | sample PICome_4_FD_160110 | JGI IMG/M metagenome (GOLD analysis project Ga0213861, IMG submission 160110) | Coastal seawater microbial communities near Pivers Island, North Carolina, United States - PICO131 | ecosystem: Environmental > Aquatic > Marine > Coastal | place: USA: North Carolina... | reverse complement strand
TGTTATTATCAAGCATTATCAGTACAAACCGCATACAAGGAGTTAAAGTTAAATGCGAATTGAAGAAGATATGAAATTAGACTATAAGGATGTTCTTATTCGTCCTAAACGTAGCACACTAGGCAGTCGCAAAGAAGTAGACTTACAACGTGGTTTTACATTCCGCAATTATAAACCATATGTAGCAACTGATGTATTGCCAGATGGATATCCGGTAGTACAAAAACAAGAACGACATTATCGTGGTACTCCTATTATGGCAAGTAACATGGACGGTGTTGGTACATTTGAAATGGCAGATACACTTGCTACTGGAGGTATCTTTACTTGTCTAGTCAAAACTTATAGTGTTAACGAACTTGTAGGTTACTTTGATCAAGATGATAGATCACATGATCCAGCAAGAACAGAATATGTTGCAATGAGCATAGGAATTACAGATGCAGATCATCAAAAGTTTAGAAATGTATATGAGCAAACAGGCAGTAGACTGAAGTATGTTTGTATTGATGTAGCAAATGGTTATTCAGAACGATTTGCACAATTTGTAAAAGAATTTAGAAACCAGTATCCTAACATTGTTATCATTGCAGGTAATGTAGTTACTGGTGAAATGACAGAGGAGTTAATTCTAAGTGGAGCAGATATTGTTAAAGTTGGTATTGGGCCTGGTAGCGTTTGTACTACTAGGATACAGACTGGTGTTGGATATCCGCAGTTATCCGCAGTCATGGAATGCGCCGATGCGGCACATGGCCTTGGTGGTCACGTTATCGCTGATGGCGGTTGTACTTGTCCTGGCGATGTTGCTAAAGCGTTTGCTGGAGGTGCTGACTTTGTAATGCTAGGAGGCATGCTTGCCGGACACGATCAAGGTGGTGGTGAAGTAATTACCAAGTACTATAGCACAGGTGAACAATGGTTTAAGCCAAACGATGAAACTTATCATTCAGTAGTAACAAATAAAAAGTTTGTACAGTTTTACGGTATGAGTAGTGATGCCGCAAATAAAAAGCATTTTGGTGGACTAAAGGACTATCGTTCATCAGAAGGCCGTGAAGTGTTTGTTCCTTATAGGGGCGATGTCGCGGCAACAGTACAAGATATACTAGGCGGATTGCGTAGTACTTGTACATATGCAGGTGCTATTAGACTTAAACACTTAATGCGTTGCACAACGTTTATCAGGTGTACACAACAGTTTAATAGTGTTTATGCTAATAACTAAGAAGGAAACATAATGATTAAAGGATTTAAAATCCCAAATACAACGTTCAAAGTTAGAACTGGCGATTCGGTCTTAGATGACGGTTGCAGTTTTGATGAAGGTATGTGGACGACAATGACAACAGATGACTACTTCAAAGGTAGACGTGTTGTGTTGTTTAGTTTACCGGGTGCGTTTACCCCAACATGTACGTCAACACAATTACCAAGTTTTGAAGAAAACTATGATACTATTAAATCATTAGGTATTGATGAAGTATATTGTTGTTCAGTTAATGACACATTTGTAATGAATGCATGGGCTGAGATACTTAAAGTTAATAATGTAAAAGTTATTCCAGATGGTAGTGGAAACTTTACACGTTACATGGGTATGCTTATTGGTAAGAATCATAGAGGTTTTGGAAATAGAAGTTGGAGATACATGGCTGTTATTAATGACGGCGTTGTAGAACAATGGTGGCAAGAGCCTGGAATCAATAATACTGGTGAAGATGATGATCCGTATATTGAAACAACTCCAGAAAATATGATGTCTTACCTTAGACAAAAATAAAACAAAACATTTAAAGGGTAGTCAGTATACTGGCTATCCTTATCTTAATTACATAATTAATATAAAGAGGTAATAATTATGGACTATAGTTTAATATACAACGGGCAAGTTTATCTTTTCCTAATTGTATTTGTAATGATGATTGCAGGTATGGTAAAAGAACACGGATTGTTTAAAGATATGTTTTGTTTCTTTGAACAAAACCTTAAGAGTAAAAAGGCAGTTGTTGCTATTGTAAGTGCGTTAACAGGACTACTACCAATCAAAGGTAGAGTTACTGTAAGTGCAGGTATGTTAGACACACTTGCACCAGACAAAGGTTGTTGTGGTAGAGAAAAGTTTGGTCCTATCGACTATGTTAGCACACACCACTACTACTTTTGGTCACCGTTAGAGAAAACAGTTATACTTCCTATGGCGGCATTTGGTTTAACTTACGGAGCATTTATGAGCATGATGTGGCCGTTACTTGTGGTAAGTATTGCATTTATTATTGCATACTTGGTTTGGGGAGTAAAAGAATCAGATATAGAACTAGGCGACTGTGGAACTGAAATTAAAGTAAGTCGTATCACAAGATATGTATTTCCATATATTGCAGGTGTAGGTGCTATTATAGCAGGAGTTAATTTTCTTTGGGCGTTTGGTACTCTTACATTATACTATATGTTCTGCACCAAAACATTTGATATTAAGAAACTACTAGGTTATGTAGATTGGAAACTAATTGGTTGGGTAGCCGTTATTATTATTGCCGCAAACTTTGCTAGAGAAAACACAGAAGCAATTAAAGCATATTTAGAAAGTAGTGGACTAGACATTAATACTGTATCAGGATTTACATTATTAAGTCTTGCAAGTTTTGCCGGAGCCTTTGCACTTGGCTCTAGTTCAAGATTTGGTGCATTAACAGTTATTATGGCAAGTATATACGGATTAGAATACTTACCTTGGTTCTTTGCAGTAGACTTTGTAGGTTACCTAATTAGTCCTATGCACAAGTGCGTAGCAATTGGTATGCTATACTTTGGTACTAAATTACGTTATTACGCTACTATATTAGGAATATGGGGCGGACTAGTGATTGCGACAGCAGGACTTACTTTACTATAAATTATGATTAGAATTCTTTTACTTACAATTAGTGTGACATTACTTTCTTCAGAGTTATTTGCTAAAGACTTTGATACTAATCAAGTTAATGTTATAATTAAAAATAAAGATTACGGAATTGAACTTCGACAGCACACAAACAGTGAAAGACATCACATTCAATTAGAACGATATATCAATAAATGGAAATTTGCATATCGTTATGATAAAAATAACAACAAGATTGAACATCGACCACGAATAGATTATAAGTTATACGATAACGGAAAGTTCTTTATTAAGCCTAGAATAGAATATCGTTTTTATGAAGATAATCGTAGTAACTACGGAAGACTTCGTTCTTCTTTTGGTTTGAAACTAGGTAATGCCTATGCTGAAATAACACCAATGCTACATTTTGGTGGAAATAAAAAAGATGATCTTAGTATTGATGAATATCAAAGTAAGTTAGGATATGTTTTTAAAGTCTTACCTAATACAAAATTAAATACATTTATACAACATAATGCAAACAAACACTTTGATAAAACAAATATGCTGTTTGGTACTAAACTAATAATTACTTTTTAAAGTTTAATTGTATCTTGTTTGTAACGTCCGGCCATAATCCAGTTTACACTGACTCGACTAGGCGTTGTAGACTTAATTGGATAGTGATTTAATCTTGCATCAAAAAATACCGCAGTATTTTCTTTGTGATGGTATTCGGTTCCATCAATAACTGTACCACCGTCAGCATCATTCAAATAATATAACAAACTCCAACGATTTTCATTTTCGTTATCAATATGTGGACTTGTTACTTGTCCAGGAGCATACATGTTTGCTCTGCATCTCATTATATGATCAATTTGTAACCAACTTTCATTGTGATATGCAAAACTATCAAATGCATGAGTAAGACTTGGTGCTAGGTGCCATTTGTCATCACCTGTAGGTTTATCATAGAATTGTGTAGCAAAACATCTTGCATAAGGATCTGGATCATTAATAACTGAAATACCTGGATAGTGCCACGGAAACCCTTGATGAAGAATTTCTTTCTTAATACGTATGTGTAACCATTCTTCAGGTAAAAATGGATCTAATAGTATTGGTTTTTTTGTTAACTTTACATCTGTCAATTTATATTTCCTTAGCGATTAATATGATGAGTATCATCATAATACTGGACAACGTTTTCATCGTCTTTGTCTTGTAGTCTTTCACTCCACCAACTTAATAGTATTGCTACGAAACCAATGGAAAGTATTGCCCAAAAAAACGGCTCAGTGGTCAGCAAATGCCATAGCACTTGCAAACCATCTGTATTTGTATAATCTATTTCAGCCATGCTATTCTTGAACCTGTGTCTACTCTACGATTGTATTCGTCTACTGATCCAGGATATCTCCATGCCCAAATTGCTACTAGAAGCATTGAGCCACCAGTCCATGCTACTCCTGCAACATTATAGGTTGTAAACCAAAAGAACGCAAGTGATGATGCCATTACTAACACCATAGCATATTTTCCTTTTGTAGGAAACACTTTCTTTTGTGTCCAGTTAGTTAAGAATGGACCAAAGTACTTATGGTTGTATAACCATTTGTGCATTCTTGGACTAGACTTAGCAAACGCCCATGCCGCAATTACAAGGAAGATTGAAAAAGGTATTCCTGGCGTCACTACTCCAACATAGGCTAGACCAACACATAGAAAACCAATTGCTTGATACATATATTTTTTTATTTTATTCATATTATTTTGTGCCTTTCTAACACTGTAAGTAATTTATCCACAAGTTCATCCATCATTCCTGATGAGTGATTAGGGCCAGGACAAAACCTTAAACGTTCTGTGCCTTTTTCAACAGTAGGATAATTTATTGGTTGCACATATATTCCGTCTTTGTATAATAAATCATCTGATATTTGTTTACACTTTACAGGGTCTTTAATCATAACTGGAACAATATGGCTATTGTTTTCAAGTATCGGAATACCTTTGTCTACAAACTTTCGTTTTAGTTCTTCCGACTTTACTTGCAACATCATTCTAAGTTCTTTATGTTCTTTTACATACTTTACTGATGCTAATGCACCTGCACATAAAACAGGACTCATTGATGTTGTAAATATAAATGCAGGTGCGTAACTTCGTATTGCATCTATAAATGTTTTGTCAGCGGCAATATATCCGCCTTGTACTCCGTATGCTTTGGCTAGAGTACCATTGATTATATCAGGCTGTACATTTCTTTCTTCGCACACACCTCCACCGTTTGGTCCATATAATCCTACAGCATGTACTTCGTCTATGTAACTTATTGCTTTGTACTTTTTACATAGTTTAACAATATCACTTACTGGTGCTATGTCTCCGTCCATGCTATAAACAGATTCAAATACAACCATTTTAGGTCCTGTAATCTGTTTTAGTTTTAATTCTAATTCTTCTAAATCATTGTGTGTCCAAATAATTTTTTTGGCACCACTGTGTCTTATACCTTGTATTAATGAACTATGATTTTTGCTGTCACTAATAAATGTAATGTCTGGGATAATTTTTGCAATAGTTTCTATTGTAGTTTCGTTTGCATTAAAGGCACTAGTAAATAATAGTGCTGATTCTTTGCTGTGTAAACGTGCTAGTTCTAGTTCAAGTGCAACATGATAATGAGTTGTACCACTAATGTTTCTAGTACCACCACTACCTGCACCTGCTGTTTCAAGTGCGGTTTTCATTGCATCTAAAACAAACTGATGTTGACCCATACCTAAGTAATCGTTAGAACACCAATTAACAATTTTTGTAACAGCATATTTTGAATACCAGATTGCTTTAGGAAAATCCCCACACTCTCTTAGAATATCGTTGAACACACGATACCTGCCCTCTTCTTTAAGGTTTAGTATCGCCTGTTCAAATTTATCAATGTGTTGCATTTAGTTCTGTTTCTAAGTCTGCTTGATGTTGCATTAATTTTTCAATGTTGTCTAGCATTTCCTGTCTTGCAGGACTTTGCATAGGTAACTTTCTAAATCTAATTTTAAGAACTTTAATTTCGTTCTTAAGTTTTTGAATCTCAAGTCTAACATTTGAATCATCAATAACTGGTATAGATGCTGTTGCTACTGGTTCGCTTTCCAAAGTAATGTTCAGCCTATCCATAATCAAATCGATCTTTTTTTCTAACAGATCTAATCTTTTATTTGTATCCATTTTATATCCTATTATGTACGTATATTATTTATCACGTAGGTTTGGTGTAAAAATATTTCCAAAAAGACTTGACTTTTTACTATTAATGCTTATATAATATATGTAACAGATAAAACTGTTATAAATAAATGTGTACGCCGAAAGGGTACAACAATTAATCTTGCTTAATAAAGGAGAAATAATATGACAAGACTAACAACTCTAGACCTACCAAACTTCCACAGAGCCACAATTGGCTTTGATAGACTGTTTAACGAAATGGAAAGACAGTTCGCAAATAGTCCAAACGGAAACGGGTATCCCCCATACAACATTGCACAAATCAACGAAGATGAGTATATGATCTCATTGGCTGTTGCAGGCTTTGGTATGGACAACCTTTCAATTACCACAGATGGTGATCAATTGAAAATCGAAGGTACTGCTCCAAAAGGAGATGAAGATGTCAACTACCTACACAAAGGTATTGGCGGACGCAACTTCCGTAGAGAGTTTACACTCGCTGACCACGTCAAGGTAGCAAACGCAAACCTTGAACTAGGTATGCTGAATGTTCATCTAGTACGTGAAGTACCAGAAGCACTAAAGCCAAAGACTATTAAAATTAATAGTCCTAAGTAATACACAGCAACATAGGGGGAGTGTTTTGGCACTCTCCCTTCTTGCATTATTAATTAATCTAGTGTATTATATACTATAAATATTGAAAAGGGTTAAAGGTAACTATTATGACTACTCATACAGATACAGTAACAAAAGAAAAACAAATATCTGCCATTAAAGAACCTGGAATGTACAAGGTTACATTTTTTAATGACAATGTAACTCCTATGGACTTTGTTGTACAAGTACTAAAGGAAATCTTTAAACATAATATAGATAGAGCAGAAGCAATAATGCAACAGATTCATCAAAATGGACAAGGTGTTGCAGGAATCTACACATATGAAATTGCAGAACAAAAAGGTGTAGAAACTAGTGTACTAGCACGAGAAAGCGGTTATCCACTTCAGGTCAAAGTAGATCCTGCATAATGAATGCCTATCAGTTTGCTAATATTGGATATGTAATTGCTGACGTTGATGCAAACGTTTTAGATATCCTTAGGCAAAAATCAAATAGTTTAAAACAAAATTTTACTAGTGGCGTTGACTACAATAAAAATCTTGCAGGTAATATTGAAAACGAATTTGACTTATCAGATATTAAATCACAATGCGAGCCGTTTATATTAAACGCTTGTAAGTTTTATAAAGACAACTATCCTGCATACAAACCACGGTTAGTAAGACAGTCGCAAATTATATTAAAAGACTTTTGGATTAACTTTCAAAAGAAACACGAATTTAATCCTGTTCATAATCATACAGGACTTTTTAGTTTTGTTATATGGTTAGATATACCGTATAATATAGATGACGAGTTAGCAACTGGTCCAGGAAAACAAAGTAACAACAATCTTGCAGGACACTTTGAATTTGCCTTTAGAAATACACTAGGTGAACATACTACAGTACCTATTCCTGCAGACAAAAAATTTAATGGAAAGATTTGTATTTTTCCTAGTGCAATGCCACACACAGTATATCCTTTTTATACTAGCGATGATTATAGAATCACTGTTAGTGGCAATGTAAATTTTTCTGAGTAAATATCAATATGGCAACACTTAAAGAATTAACTTGGGAATTTCATAAATCCGCCGAACGTAGCAACTTTGCTCGTAAACTTCTCAAGGGACAACTTACAGAATCACAGTACGCAGAATATCTGTACAATCAATTGTTTATTTACGAAGCACTTGAACAATGGGCAGAACATGCCGGCATTCTCAAAGGTATTAAAGGTATATGTAGAGCAGAAGCAATTAAAGAAGACTTTAACCAACTTGGCGGAAACTTTACTATAAAAAGTAGTGCAGTAGACTACAAAGAACATCTATATAAACTACATGAATATGATCCAGAACAATTACTTGCTCACATATATGTTAGACACTTTGGTGATCTACATGGTGGACAGATGATTGCTAAACGTGTTCCAGGTGATGGGAAATACTATAAATTTGACGGTAATGAAAAAGAACTTATTGCTGAAGTACGTAGTAGACTAGAAGGTAAAGAAGAACTATTTGTAGATGAAGCAATCAAATGCTTTCAATTTGCTACAGAACTATTTAAGGAATTAAGCAGTGAGTGAACTTTGGAATAAACTTAATGATTGCAAATTCAACATTATTGATATGTTCGATGAGTATGGAACAGAATATGCTGAAGATGGATTAGACTACTTTAATCAACCCGACAACGGTTGGATTAATCGTGTGTGGCAAAACAATAACATCCGTAGGGCACATATTGATGTTGTAGATGCTACTACTACAAAAGGCCTATGGATGATGCATGTTTGTATTTTTCCGCAACTACATAACAACGGTCCTATTTACGGATTTGATGTTATTGCAGGTAAAAACAAAATGACAGGGGCATTTCATGACTATAGTCCACTGGGTGGACCTAATGGGCAAGGTGCTGATCATAACATGGTAGAATGGTTTGAAGATACTGTGAGTGAATATGTTCCTAGCAAAAAACGTGAATTGCCAGAATGGGCAACTAACATATTTTCAGGCTCTATGGTAGCGGCAGGTAATGTAAGTGACATGGACGAAGCAGACACTATTATTGACCTAGCACAGAACAACTTAAAAGTATACCTTGAATCAATTGGTGATCATAATAACACAGGCGACCGCGACACAGTACTTGAAGGACAAAACTGGTACTGTCACAATCAGCAACAAAACCCACATACACCTAAGGTAATGAAGTCATTAGGACTTAATGAAGCAGATGTAGAGCGATTTTGCACTGATATGTTATTTCCAAAAAAGGTATAAATATTGCTATGAGAGCATTAGAATTTTTACGAGAGTATACCGATCCTGAAGCGGCAAAGCAAGACATCTTTGATAGAGTCAAAGATCTTGATCCTAATGACGAAGAACAAGTTCAATTATTAGATCGTGTATACACACTACTACACAAAACAAATGTTGTTGACAGAATCTTTCCTAAGATCAGTAAAGAGTTAGCAGGCGAGTATGGTGAAAAAACTATTCAACTTATATCTGAAAAGATGGCAAGTGCTAACGGTTTAAGCATTGCACAAAAGAACAAGTTCTTAGATAATTTTGAAAACAACAAATGTGTTAATCATGCTTGTTTCTTAAAAGACGGACACTACAACTTTGATGATTTATTTTACGGAGACAAAGTAAACGAAATAATGTTTATGGAGTTTATTAAATTTGGATTAGGTCAAAAAAGAGCAGGTAAAGGCGAACATGCGTTTGCTATTCTAAGTCAAAATATAACGCAACAAGGTACAGGTGATTTAATGGTAACAACTGGTAGAAACCCAGATGGATCAGCATCAGGTGTACCAGTAGAATTAAAAGTTGCACACTCAGAAAATATAGGCGGAGCAAAAGGTGCTACAGGCTCAGGCAGACTAGGAGAAGGTGGTGTTAGTACACGCGATGTTCTTGATGTACTACAAAAGTTTCCTACAGTATCACAAGCCATTAGCGATTATCAAAGCGGTGGACTACAAGATATGGAAGGTTACAAAACAAGTAAACTAAGAACCATAGACAAGCCACAAAAAAGTATTAACGTAGTTGATTTTGTAAGAGTAGTAAATCATTTAGATATGTCAACACAGGAAAGACAAGCATTAGGTAATGCTATCTTCCAACAAAGATTCCAAACTTACGGAGATACAATTACAAGTGTGTTCCAAACACCTAATGTAAATCCAGACAAAGTACTTAATGCATATGTTCAAGCAAACTTTGACTGGTACAAAGAACATCATGATATGGGCGGAGCATGGCGAACTGCTTCTAGTTTAGTTGTTGGAAACCGTTCAATGATAACTGCTTCATCAGGCGAAACTATGGTTAAGTTAATGACCGGCGGATCAATCAAAAAATCATTACCATCAATTATTCCTACACAAGGAACAGACACATTCTTCCAAGTTAATCCAACTGCCAAATAAAAGGTTGACTTTTTAATCTAAAATAAGTATAGTGTACGTAACGCTAATACACAAGGAAGGAATTTATGTTGAAAGAAATATTGATCTCAGCGGCTAAGAAACATGCCGAAGCAGAAATCGATCTGCACAAAGCAAATATTGAAGTATACATGCAACAAGTCGTAGGCATCGGCGAGCATAGCGATATTATCGAAACTATTCAAAAAGAGTTAGATAAAATGGCAACTGCACACGATAGACTTGAAATGCTTAACAAGTACTTCTAATGCTTAACTCACCTATTCTATTTCAAACTTACTTAAAAGTCTTTACACCAGACGAGTGTAAAGAAATAGAACGGTTGGCTAAACTAGGTCATAACCAACGAGGTATGACTGGATTTCAAACTAAAGACCCTGCCCATGAAGAAACATTCAGTGGTATTCCAAATGCAGACATACGTAGAAGCGATCTTTGGTTTTTTCAAGAACCTTGGGTATTTGAAAGACTACAACAAATGTTCGTAACTGCTAACAACGAATGTCAATGGGATTTACACATTGATCAATTTGAAGATTGTCAATACACAGTATATCACGGGCATGAGCAGGGACACTACGATTGGCACTATGATGCTCATCCATGGCCCTATGGAGATGATACTGCCTTTCCAGGTAAGTTAAGAAAATTAAGTGCAACTATACTAATGAATGATCCAAACGAATACACGGGCGGAGAGTTTGAATTAGATGGCGGTATGGAACACAACGAACGCAAAACAGAAATTGTAAAACTAGGCGGAATCGGAGACATGGTTATCTTTAGTTCAGCAGTTCCGCACAGAGTTTTACCAGTTACAGAAGGTACAAGAAAAAGCATGGTAGTTTGGGCATTAGGACCAAAGTACAAATAAATACAACCATGCGTTACACACTGCTGATATTCATTGCGATATTCCTTATATCTTGCACATTCAAATTGGACAACTGTAATGCTAAACCAACTGTAACCCAAAATGAAAATCCCCAAGAACCAAACGATTCAGATGAAAAGAGTTTAATTGAAGAAGTTGAACGTCATGTTAATCCTGGTGCTCAAGTTACTTGTACATATTAAATTGGATTAAAACTCTGGTTGACAAAAACGGTTTTACCATATATAGTTAAGTTATATATGAAACAAAAAGGACTCGTAGTTCAGTTGGATAGAACGCCAGTTTGCGGAACTGGAGGCCACAGGTTCGAATCCTGTCGAGTCCACCAAAAACTAACAAAAGGAATGTATGACAGTAAAAACAATAACATCAATAGTACTAGCAATAACTATTCTATTTGTACTATTAGTAACAACACAAACACAAGCAGAAGAAGTGTTACCACAAAAGAAACCTGTGGAACTTAAAATTAAATCAACTGTAGATTCTATTAAGAATTGGGCAAACAACGAGTGGATTGAAATAGTAGAATATCAAAAAGCAAGTTGGGAACAAGGTAAAGAACAAACAGCAAATAATTTTAATAAAATTAAGTCATTTGTGGTTGACAAAACAAGTAACTGATCATATACTAAATAAAGTTAATAAGGAAAGCGAAACAATGAATACACAGATTCTACATAATGACATTTGTATTTGGTGCTATGAATCACCAGGGGGTATCTTGTAGGAATTGTTTCAATAACAAGATTTAAACCCCCGAAGTAGAAATGCTTACGGGGGTTTTTTAGTTTTTGCCGGTTCGGTACAGTAGGAGAGGTACGCTGGTCTCCAAAACCAGTTCGCAAGATGAGGAGGTTCGAATCCTTCAACCGGTGCCAGATAGGGAACGAGTATAAACGTGGTTAGGCCTGAGCCCCTACATATAAGATCAGGCGGGAATAGGAGGCGCCCTCGAGAAAGGCCTCCACTTTGTGGGCGTGGCGGAATGGTTACGCAGTGGATTGCAAATCCATCTATACAGGTTCGATTCCTGTCGTCCACTCCAAATTTATAAGAGGTGATACATGAGAAACATATGGGTAATAAGCGACACGCACTTTCAGCACAGCAATATCTTGACCTTTAAGGACAGCGATGGCAAGCCTGTTCGTGCATTTGACAGTGTAGAACACATGGATGAAACCATGGTGGATAATTGGAACAGTGTGGTCCAACCTGGTGACAAAGTGTATCACTTGGGTGACGTGTTCTTTGGTAACAAGGACACATTCAAAACGCTTTGGAAAAGACTTAACGGTCAAAAGCGTTTGATATTGGGCAATCACGATGATGCCAAGTTCTTTGCTAAACACGAGTTGGTTGCTAAAATCGACGTGTGGAGAATGTTCCCGGAGTTTGGATTGCTACTTACACACGTTCCTGTTCACGAAAGCACATTGGGTGAAGGTAGGTTCAAGGACACTAAAATGGTTAACGTGCATGGACACATACACACTAACCCTAGTCCTACACCAAATCACAGGTGTGTTTGTGTGGAACAGATAAACTTTACTCCTATTAACATAGAGGAGTTGAGAATAAAATAAGGTTGACAGTATGCTAGAAATAGTGTACTGTTAACTATTATTCTAGTGCTAAAACTGTAGGATAGAGATTCATGGTTTACCTGTCAACATCCTAAAGCACTAGATTATGGTCCGTTCGTCTATCGGTTTAGGACACCGCCCTTTCACGGCGGAAAGAGGGGTTCGATTCCCCTACGGACTACCATCTATTTTATAAATAGATCTGGTTATGAAGCCTCTTGTTCACAAGCATGTAATAATAAGAGCGGAAGTACTTAATCCGCCCACAGACGAAAACACAGCAAGTAATCAAATACAAACTCTGATTGACCGCATAGGCATGAAAGTGCTTATAGGGCCTTTTGCCAAGTATGTAGAAATGAAAGGTAACAGGGGATTAACAGTTGCCGCAATAATAGAAACTAGTCATATTGTGCTACACAGTTGGGATGAAAAAGATCCTGCATTAATACAATTAGATGTTTATACTTGTGGAGCATTTGATCCACGTACAGTGTTTGAGTGGGTTGAAGAATACTACAACCCTGTTAAAATGGAATACAAATATCTAGACAGAGAATATGCTCTAACACCAGCACTATTACCTGAAAAAGATAGGTTTAAGTTTTCTACACAAGAATTAGTAGATGCTACAAATGCTATTCTGCAATCTTCTTAAGTTTATAAATTAAATTTTCTCTGCTAATATTAAGCAATCTAGCCGCTTTGGTTTTGTTATTATTAACACTTTGCATTGCATCTTGAACTAGTACTTTTTCTAAACTACTTAATTCGTCGTTGAGATCACATTTTATAGGATCAGGATCATGGGGCCATATTACACTAAAAATCTCATATAAAGCATCTTGCTCTTTCCTAGATTGTAGTTGCTGTTCAGACTCTGATTGTGCTGTCATTGATTAAATACTCCTGGTTAATCGTAAAATATTTTACAGTAAATATACTAGTAAGAACTTTACTACGAGTATTTAACTTAATACTCGACTCGGTAAATACGATTGGGAGAGCAAAATAATGAAAAATATTATATGTACAGCGTTATTCGTCTGTCTGATCAGTACGACTGCGACCGGAGATGAAGTATTCCAATTTAAAAATCCAAGTTTTAGCGGACAAGGATATAGTAATCATGTGTTGTCAATTGAGCAGTTACAATTTACTAGGAAAAAGGAAGCCCAAGAAAAAGCGGCTTCAGAAGCGGCAAAAGCAAAACGTGAAGCAGAAAGCACTACACTAGCAAAGTTCTTGAACAATGTAGAATCTCGAATCTACGCTCAACTCTCTAAACAATTGGTTGATAATATGTTTACTGACGATGGAGACACATCAGGCACAGCGACTATCGAAGGCGCCCAGATATACTGGGTCAAAGACACAACCAGTGATACTATCACAGTAACTATAACAGAAGAGGATGGATCAACAACACAAATTGTTGTACCATTGAGCGGGTTTGGATTCTAAAGTATGAAGAAGATAAGGTATTTAATAATTGGAGTTTTGGCAATGACATTACTAAATGGATGTGCTACACAAACTGGACAAGTAACCTGGAGTAAGCCAATCGAGGCTCGCTCTCCCATACAGGATACTCTAGTTGCGATGCCAAAACTCGATGGTCCGAAAATTACTATAGCAGTCTATAGTTTCTCGGACAAAACTGGACAACGAAAACCAAGTGATTCATTTAGTCAGTTGTCTAGTGCGGTGACGCAAGGGTCTGAAGTGTGGGTTATTAATGCACTTCAGAAGGCAGGAGGAGGTTCTTGGTTTACAGTTGTAGAACGTGTAGGCTTAGATAATTTAGTTAAGGAAAGGCAATTAATAAGATCAACAAGGGAAGTTTTTGAAGGCAAAGAGGCAATTAAATTAAAACCTATGTTATTTGCAGGTCTGTTGTTAGAAGGCGGAGTGGTAGGTTACGACTCTAATACAACTAGTGGTGGTGCTGGCGCAAGATACTTTGGTATTGGTGCAAGTACAAGTTATAGAACTGATCAAGTAACCGTGGCGATGCGAATTGTTAGTGTTCAATCAGGTGAAGTATTACTTACTGTAGCCTGTGAGAAAACTATTGCAAGCCACAAGTCTGGAGCAGATGTATTTAGGTTTTTAGATCTCGGAACTAAAGCGTTAGAATTAGAAACAGGTTCCGCAGTGAATGAACCAACAAACTATGCAGTTAGAGCCTCAATTGAGGCCTGTGTAGGAGATATAATAAAGAAAGGGGAAGAGAACAATCTTTGGAAGTTTAAAGGTAAAGACTACAACAAAAGTGTAACACTATCAAATGGTAGTATTCATAAAAAAGTTGATATGCCAATACCAAACCTTCGACCATTACCGGACACTGAAGCAGTTATAAAGTGGCCAGGTAAGACGTTATATTGTTCAGACAATGATCTATGTATTCCATCAGATGTTGCTGTAGAACAATACAAATATGAAAGATTGCGATCGGATACCAAATAATTAAGGAGCGAACATGCAAAATATAAAGAAAACGATAACAGCAAGTTTTGTATTATTCTTCTTCTCGGTTGCCCCTGTATTTGCGAATGACATTTACATTCAACAAGCAGGCGACAACTTGGATTTAGATATAACACAGGATGGTCAAAACAACGTAGCAGGTACAAGTTCAACAGGAATTGCGTTAGACGGAAATACTATGACATTTAACATAGACCAAGTAGGTAACTCTAACGTAGTATCAGCAACAATTAACGGTAACACATATACAGGTAATATTGATCTTACTGGTGACAGTAATGATGTTGCTTTACTTTGTGATAGTTCAGATGCAGGAAACTGTGAAACTGTAAGTATGAGTATTGATGTAACTGGTGATAGTGCTGATGTGAATGTAAGTATAGGTGAAAGTGCTGATGCACAAAGTTTCATTGGTACAATTGATATAACAAGTGCGGCAGATGAAACAATCACACTAACAGCAGATGGTAAGAGTGCAGTAGTAGATATTGACATAACGAACTCTCTAGGTAGTGCAGGTAATACTGCAACTTATGATGTGAACGATGACGGCGATGTCAATGGTCATACATTAACACACAGTCATACTGGTGATGGTGCTGTGATCAATATGACCCAAAGTGGATTGTACGATAATATAATCAATGTTACTACAAGTGGTGATAACGCTAATATCGATATAACACAAGACGACTAATCATGTATAGGAGTGTCGTAACAACACTATTGTTCATGACCATCTTTGCAAATTTGGCATATGCTAATATTGGTGAAGTAATAGAACAAGTTGGAGATACGGTTATTGAACGAAAAGCCGGAGATAAGTTCTCTAGTGAAGAAGGTTCAGGAGTTGAAAGTTACGATACCATAAGAACAAAAAAAGGTAAAACAGCAATTCAGTTCTTGGACGAAACAAGAGTAGACGTTACACAAAATAGTAAACTAATCATTGATGAATTTGTATACGATCCGAATACTAGCACAGGAAAACTTTCTTTAAAAGCGTCATTTGGAACAGTAAGGTACGCATCTGGACAAATTGCTAAAAACTCAAGACAAGATGTAAAAATTAAAACACCTACAGCAGTAATTGGTGTACGTGGTACAGACTTCAGTATGACTATTGACGAGACAGGAAGTAGTACAATTATATTATTACCTAGTTGTTCAGGTGACGGAAAAACTGCAATTTGTGTTGTTGGAGAAATTAGCGTTGAAAGTGATGTAGGTATGGTTATTCTTAATCAAGCATTTCAGGCTACTGTGGTTGAAACTGCAAAAAGTAATCCTTTTAAACCTATGTTATTAGACATTGACGAAAACTTAATTAATAACTTATTAATCATTCGTAAGCCTGTAGCAATAACAAACGAAGAAGAAAGACAGAGAGCCCAAAAACTTGCAGACTTTTTAGGATTTGACTTTTTAGAATTTGAGGAACTTAATACAGATTACTTAAGAGTAGATAAAGATGTCTGGATGACTGATTTAGATGTTGATTTTTTAGAACAAAACTTTCTTGCAGATGTATTAGATTTAATTAATATGCAGTTAGCAAGATTAATGCGTGGTGCATTAGATAGTAGAAATCAAGGTATACAGTTAGGTAAAGATCCTGAAACAGGAATAGAACTTTACAATCAAGCACCAGACTGGGTTATTAGACGTGATGATGGTTTAGGCAACTTCTTCGAACTAAAACTAAATCAACAGTATGGTTATAATGTTAACATGCAACAGAACGATTTTGAATTTAGAGATTATCAACTTGGAGATGGACAAAATGAAATTGACATTATTCAAGTACAGTAGTATATTATTTTTATTATTAGTATTGCCTATACAAGCATTTGCAAATGATGCTATTATATATTACAGCACCGGTGGCACAAACACCAGTTCTCAATACGCAAGTTTAAAAAGTGAATTAGAAGATTTAGGCTTTACAGTAACAGGTAGCACAAGTGGTTCAGTTAGTTCATCTGATGTATCAGGTAAAGAACTTGTGATTGATATCTCTGGTACTTCAAACTGTGGTAGTACCTGTAAGACAGTGTATGACAACTATGTAAGTGGCGGGGGTAAATTACTGATAGCAGGAACTAACGGAGCAACCAACAGAAATGGAACTATAGAATCACTGATCGAAAGTAAGATGGGTGTAGGTAGTTTTACTCTAGGTCCTTACGGTGGTGGCTGTAATACTTGTTATTATTCAGTTAGAAAAGGTGACTATGCAAGTAGCACTGCTAGTGAAAATACTTTACCTGGCTCCGACATGTATATGTACAATGTAACAAATGGTACAACTGTTGCCGCTAACTCATCTCTTAATAATAATATTCCTATTATGCACAAATGGGATTACGGTTCAAATGGCGGTGCAGTTTATGTAACGTTTGGTTATGGACAATTTCTTTCAACTCATCAATATGCAAGTAACATGGAAGCATTGTTATTAGCCGCATTAGAAGAAGAAGGATTATACACAGCAACAGCAATATATACTTCAAGTATAAGCAACGCACAGACTACACAAGTAACAACATCAAGAGCAGTAACACACAGTGGCAACGGCATATATATCAACCAGGTTGGTAATGATAACGAGCTTGATATAGTTCAAGACGGAAGTGATAACCTTATAGCAGGTGTTGGTTCAACAACTAACAATATAGTAAACGCTGACATCATTGGTAATAACAATGATACAACATTAACACAAAGAGGTAACAACAATGTAATACTGTTTGATGTTACAGGAGACACTAATACAACAACTGTAAGTCAAGGTGGATCATCTGGCGCAGATGATAATAGGCTCGAGTTTGATGTTAATGGTGACTCTAACATATTAAGTATTACACAAAATCATAACAACGGTATAGGAAACAACGGACATTTTCTTGCAATAGACTTAGATGGAGATACTAATAACATTTTATCAAGTCAACTTAATGACGGAGATAAAAAAGCATTTCTTAGTGTTCAAGGTGACGATAATGATATCGATTTATATCAGCAAGGATCAGGATCACACTATGTAGAAATTGCAGTTGGTAGCGATCAAACTGTTGGAATTACACAAGACGGCACAGGCAATCATAATGCAAGTGTTAGCATGACAGGTCATAGTGCAACACTTGACCTTACACAAGATAGTTCAACATCACAAACATATTCAATAAATCAAAATTGCGCAAACGCAAATGGTTGTGGTACAACTACAGTAACACAAAACTAAAAATCGCATAAATACTGGTGAACATAGACAAAGGAGCGAAACTTTGATAGATCCCATCTCAGCCGTTGCTATGGCAACCGGTGCATTTAACACAATTAAAGCCGGCTTCGCAGCCGGGCGTGAAATAGAATCCATGGCAGGCGACTTAGGTCGTTGGATGGGTGCTGTTTCAGATATTAAAAAAGCAGAAGAGTATAATAAGAAACCGCCATTATTTAAAAAACTATTTCAAGCAGGTTCGGTTGAAGAAGAAGCTATGCAAATCTTTATGGCTAAGAAAAAAGCAGAAGATATGAGAGCTGAACTAAAACAGATTATCAGTTTTACTAGAGGTCCAAGTGCATGGGAAGAGCTTTTAAAAACCGAAGGCGACATTAGAAAGAAAAGACAAAAAGCAATTTACGATCAAGAAGAACGCAGACGTAAAGTATTAGAAGCTGTTGCTATAGTTCTTGGCATCGTTGTTGTTGGCGGATTTGCAATCTTTATAGTAGTACTAGCAGCAAAAGCGAGGGGTGTACTATAGTTGAAGTATGTTTATAAAGACTATGTTTTTGTAAATAACAACAACAAAGCTGTGCTTTATAAAGCAGATAAAATACTGTTTATGGGTAATTCCTGGAGTGCTATAAAATACTTTATAGTTTCCGCAGACCACGCACAAGAAGTAAAAGACATGTTCAAGTCACAACTTTCTCAAAGACAAGAGATTAGACTTAGAGCAGAAGCAAGAAAACCTAAAGACCCGCCACCTCTTCCTGTTGAGGAAGAAAAGAAACCTGCCATTAGAAGACCAGGACGCAGCGACAGGAGATTAGTACGTTGATACATGCCTTTATGTTAGTAATACTAATAGCAGATGTACAGCAACCTTCACCTATGTATTTTAGAAGCATAGATGTGTGCCAATATTACGCTAAACGTATACCTATGCAGTATGGTAATTACGGAAACAAATACTTAGTTCCGCCAGAACATAGAATAACAGCATATTGCAAACCTGTAAAAATGCAAGACGGTCCGAATATTTACGATCATTGATCCGTAGATAAATAGGTGTATGAAACTGTCAAAGATTATAACACATTGGTCTACAGCACTTCTAACCTTAGCGGTTATTAGTATATTAGGGTTCAACGATCCCTATGTAAAACAGACTTTAAGACTCAAATCTTTTGATCTTATTCAAAGTTATGACACAGTAGAACCACTATCCAACGACATTGCTATATTAGAAATAGACGAAGCATCTATAGAAAAGTACGGACAATGGCCATGGAAGCGTGATGTATTAGCAGGTATTATTGAAAACTTAAGAGCGCATGGTGCTGGCGTTATTGTTATGCCTATCCTATTTTCTGAGAATGATAGGCTAGGTGGAGATACTGAACTAGCACAGATGTTGCTAAACAATGGTGTTGTTATTGCACAAACAGGAACAACGCAAACAAATAAAAATGCAGTACCAAGAGGTGTTGCTAAAATAGGAGATCCTATGCCTTGGTTATTTGAATGGCCAGGTATGTTAGGTCCTATACCTTTGCTAGGTGAAAACGCAGCAGGTGTTGGAGTAATCAACACTGCACCTGAAATAGATGGTGTTGTAAGACGTTTGCCTTTACTAATGCGTGTAGGTGACGAAGTGTATCCAAGTATTACAATGGAAACAATACGTGTTGCTGTAGGCGATCCTAGTTATCAAGTTAAAGCAGGTGAAGGCGGTATTATTGCTATGCGTGTGCCTGCATACCAAACTATTCAAACAGATCCAAATGGTAGAATTTGGTTGCGTTGGAACAAAGACTTTGATGTTTATAGTGCATCAGAAGAAGATTATTTTTGGGGAATGGAAGGCAAGATTGTAATTATTGGTATTACAGCAGAAGGACTTGCACCAGTTATTGCTACTCCAAACGGAGAACAATACAGTCATATAATGACTGCAACAGCATTACAGACCATTGTAAATGGCGATAACATTGTACGTTTTGATTATGCTACATTTGTAGAGTATGCTGCTAGTATCGTAATTGGGCTTATTCTTATAATTGCAGCGGTTTTAGCACCGTATTACGTAGTGGGTGCATTGGTACTTGTTATGTACGCAACGTGCTTGTACGGCGCTTATACGCTGTTTAAAGGGCATTTACAGCTATGGGATGTGAGCTGGATACTGTTAGTAGGCACAGCAGTAGGTTTCCATGCTACATTTAACCGTTTTGTAGTAGAATTCTTTGAAAAACAAAAGATTAAGAAGCAATTTGCAGGGTATGCATCACCAACAGTAGTACGTATGCTACAAGAAAATCCAGCACTTATTAAAGAAGGTATGAAGAAAGAGGTCAGTATTCTATTTTCAGACTTGCGTGGGTTTACACCTTTGGGCGAATCATTTGGCGATGACGTGAAAGGCTTAACCAAAATTATGAATGGCTATATGGATGCTATTACACAACCTATATTAGACAGCGATGGTATGGTAATTAAGTACATTGGTGATGCAAGTATGCATGTACACAATGCACCAATTGAAGATCCAGAACATCCAAAGACCGCAGTGCAATGTGGATTAGATATGCTTAAAGCAGTGGAGAAATTTAATGAACAAATTACAAATGAAGGACGTCCTCCCGTTGGCATGGGTGCCGGTATTAATACTGGCCTTGGTTACCTTGGCGAAATGGGTAGCACCGCAAGGCACTCTTATGATGTTCTTGGCGACTCTGTAAGTACAGCGGCAAGAATAGAATCTAAGTGTAAAGAATATGGTTGCCTATTACTAGTAGGAGATGCAACATATCAACAAACCAAAGACGACTTCTTCTACTTAAAAGTAGACGACCTAGCAGTTAAAGGTAAAACTGTAGGTATTGGTATTTGGACAGTGCTAGACAATCCTAAACCAGCATGGCGCACAGCACAACGCCATCATCAAGAAATGCATGAGTTGTATCAAAAACAAAAGTTTGATGAAGCAATATGGATTTGTGAAAAACTATCGAGACACTTTGATGCTAAGATGGAAGGGTATTATACTATGTGGATTGAACGTTGTGAATATATGAAAACACAAAAGTTACCTAAAGATTGGAATGGAGTGTTCATTGCAACAACAAAATGATTACTTTAAAAGTTTAAGTATAGAAGATAAAGTTACTAATATTAAGCAACGAATACATGACTTGCAACTAGCATTACAATTGCGCAGTAAGTTAGATAATGCAAAGTCTGATCAATTGCAGCAGCCCACCAAAACCCACTATCAGCAGAGCTCCACCCATGTCGAGCAATCCAATGATGTTTCGCCCAATCAACGTGCCAATGAATTAAATAATCTAAAAGCGAAACTGATGCGGAGAGCAAAAAGTCCCCAGTAACAGGAAGTACAACAATCATTGTACCTATGCCGTGTTGTGCATAGTGCCAGTGTGCTTTAGGATTTAACCACTTTAGCTTTTGCTGCCCAACAATATAATGTTGTAATGCAAGATCAACTACAGTGTGTTTAACAAGTAGTAATGACAGTAAAAATAGTTCCACCTAGTTCTTCTTTCTAGGTTTTGCTTTTACAGCTTTTTCAATTTCGTCTGCATCAAGATCTAGTTTTTTACCTGTAACTTTTTCGTATTGTTCTTTAAATTCTAATACCATGTTTAACTTTTGATTGAGTCCAATCATGTCATTATCTAACATACGAATACGATCTATTAATCCTACTAGTTTGGCCGATGCTTGACCCAATACAGGTTTAATCTCAGTAGTTACCCACTTCCATACGTAGTAGACAAAATATCCAAGACCCATCGCAGCCACTATAGGAAAGCCGAAGTCTTTTATCGCTGCTGCTAATTCTGCTGTCATACTTGCTACTATCTATCCGTTTCCTTGGCTGCTTCAGCCTCTACTTTACATAACCAACCACTTTCATTTACAATGAAACGGTCACCTGGTTTATACAGGTGATGGTCTTTTTTATTGCCGTCTTTGCCGACACCCATTACTTCGCCTTCCCAATCTCCTTTTACTTTAAAGTTTGGTCCAACCTGATCAATTGTATAGTCAACCCACATCATAATTTTATCCTTTCTTCTGTTCTGCTGCCCACCATTCTGCTTTGTTAGCAAAACCGTTGGCTTTTGCCCAATGCATTTCTTGGACACTTAAAAAACCTTTCGCTTCGGCTTCTTGTTCCTCACGAATGATTTTTATTCCTTCGCCGACGCTACCTGCGTCAACTTCATATTCAGTTCCGTCAAGTGTTATTTTCAATTGCCACTCCTGCTTCGACAGATTTTATTAACTCGAAATATCCGTTTGGTCCTACTCTATATTCATCACCAATTTTAATATCTACTTCGTCAATAACAAAGAACTTATCTTCTGGGTCCTTGTCTTTCAGAATGCGAAAACCGTTTTCAAATTTTGTTAGTAGTAAATCTTTCCATAGCATAGTAATACCCTTTCTTCTGTTAGTCTCGTCTTGCGTCTTCTTTGCCTTCATTGGCAGCTATACGATCTATGTTAGGTTTTACATTTAAAGCATAACTCATTAATGCATCAATCTTAACAAGATCGTTATTCATTGTTTGTACACGATTATCTAATGCTGAAATCATATTCTGCAGGCCACATACACTTCCTGTTACACTAGCCAAAATAAATTTTAATGTAGTGAATACAAAGAAGCCTGCGGCTATAGCGCCTGCAATTGGAAATCCAACTTCGCTTACAAATGTTAAAAAGTCCATAATAGTATTTTCGCTCCTACTTACTACTATTTAGTCATTTTGTGAGCATAAAACTATTTGACAAAGTTTTTGTTATATGCTATAATGTTATTATGAGTCATGACATTTATGCGGTGGTTAACGATTGGACAACTTTATCATCCAAATATTCTGAAGAAAAACTAGTTTGGTGCTTAGAGTCTTGTGTAGACAAGTTTTATAACCGTGGAGAACGCTGGTTTTTTAAGGACGATAGAGATGCACAAATGTTCGCTCTAAAATATGGTGAAAACTCAAGCAATCACTAATGGTATTTTGTGCTTGACACAACCTATAAATATGTGTATACTTAATAATTAAAGAGTAATTTCTATGCCAGCAAAGTACGAGAATTGGACAGCCAGTGATGCAATAGACAAGAGTCTACACGATAATGACATTCATTATCTAAGTGGAGATATTGCTAATGACAACGTCAGCCAAACTATTAAGTGGATTGTTTCTGCCAATTTAAACAAGAAGCCAAAGAAAACACTTACCTTATATGTAAACACATATGGTGGAGACCTATACGAAGCGTTTGCACTTATTGATGTTATGAAACAAAGTTATCATCATATAAGAACAATAGGTGTTGGTGCAATCATGAGTGCAGGGTTTTTAATCTTTGCAAGTGGTAAGCAAGGCGAAAGGTATATAGGAAAGAACACAGGTATAATGAACCATCAACATAGCGATACTATGGACGCTAAGATGCACGACATGAAAGCAGCAATGCATGAAAATCAAAACTGCGAACAACGTGCCTATCAAATTTTACGAGAAGCGACTGGTTATACTTTAGCACAGGTTAAAAAGTATTTTGACAGTCCAAGCGATCAGTACTTCACCGCAAAAGATCTGATCAAGCTCAATATTGCGGATCACATTTTATAGGATTGAGAAATGGAAAAGGAATACAAAGGAATAAAGGTAGTTGACTTTAAGCCTAACGAGAAGCAAGAAGTAACAGAAGAGATTCAATCTCGACTAGACATTGTTGATGCGTTTCGTAAACGTGTTGCCGATGGTGAGATTACAGAGTTTGTAACTACAAGTTTATCTGCAGATGGTAATGCTGTTATTTGGTCTAATGTACCTGACATTGCAGCCGGTGTAGGATTATTTGAGATTGGTAAGCATATCTTAATGACACAGTACGCACCAGAGCACGATGGCTTTGACTTCACCCCAGAATAGATTTTGCGTTCATAGATTTACGTTAGGTGACGTAGAAGATCCAGAAATATATTGCGACACAGCAATCTTTGAATGGATGGAAAAATCTCCTGCTGGTCGATACTGCAAAGACAACTCAAAAAATCTATTTAGAAAAATTTCACAAGACGACTTTGGTTACGGCTTTCAAGTAGATGTCTTTGCTGATTTTGAAGATAAAGAACTTACATTTTATGCACTAAAATACTTGACAACGTAATACAAAGATGCTATTATTAAAACATAATAAAGAAGGAGGACAATTATGGACAGGCCATTAGACAGAGCAATCGCTTATGCTACTCTTGCCCACAAAGGTCAGAAAAGAAAATACACTGGCGCTCCTTACATCGGACACCCTATAGAGGTGATGGGTATTGTAAAGACTGTACCACATACAACAGAAATGTTGATGGCGGCAGTTCTACACGATACTGTAGAAGATACGGAAGCCACACTTGATGACATTGAAGTTCAGTTTGGAAAAGTTGTAAAATCGTTAGTATCTGATCTTACAGATATTTCAGATCCTGAAGATGGCAACAGGGCATTCCGTAAAGCAAAAGATAGAGAGCATTCTATCAATGCGTCTGCACAAGCGCAGACAATTAAGTATGCAGACCTAATTTCTAACTCCGAAAGTATTATAAAACACGACCCGGGGTTTGCAAAGGTTTACATGCAAGAAAAGAAACTGTTACTTGACGGAATGACGAAAGGTAACGCAACTCTAAGGAACCACGCAATGAAAATCGTGGATCAGTACCATGCAGACAATAAGGAGTAGGTATGGGTGCAAAACTGTGGGAACTATGGTGCAAGGCAATTGGGGAGAAAGCATATGAAGAAGATAACAATCGGTCTGACAGAGTGGCAATTATACGCTCTGGGTGGGTGTTGTTGCACATTCTTACTTGCCTTGCTATCATCTTAAACGCAATAGCTAATCATGGTTGGAGGTTGATAGGACTATGACAATGTGGGTATTAGTATTAATAAGTGTCTTGCCATATAAGATTTCTGCATATGAGAAAGCATCATTTAACTCTATGGAGAAATGTTTTATGGCTCGTGAAGTAGCGTTGGCAGATATGGGATCAATAGATGGATATCCGCCAATTAATCAAAACTTGATTTGTATTAAATCAAACGTAAGGAACTAAGCAAATGGAAATTTTATTCGGATTGGTAATTGCTATGAAGGTTATGGAGTCTCTTAGTATATGGGACGGCATGGTCTGTGTAAGTGGGTGCTTATAATGAGTGATTTTAAAGAAAAGCAACAAGACCTTACTGAACTAAACGGTGACGGAAACAGAGACCGTGGACGTTATGGAGAAGATTTAAAAGAGGAGATGCCATCTGTTCTTAAGATCTTAAAAGAAAGTACTATTGCAAAACTTGTTAAAGGTGAAGTAGTAGTTACATTCAATAAAATTAACGGAGATAAACGTGTAATGACTTGTACGTTGCAAGAAGGTGTTGTGCCTAAAGCAACTAAAGATCCTGCATCTCAAAAGAAAGTGCAAAAGATCAACGAAGAAGTACAGGTAGTATGGGATGTCAATGCAAAAGGTTGGCGAAGTTTCCGTTGGGCAAACGTTACTGAGGTAGCGAGTGTTTAGATTGTATGACTATGTCGCTATAGTAATATTCACACAGTTGTTTTACTATGGCGTCATAGGATTAATATACGGAGGATTCGTTGGAGGTATTGTATTATTCGTTACCTGGGAACTCTGGAAGATGTATGAAATATGGAGAGTTCAGCAATGACAACAGCAATTTTAATTCCTGCTAGATACGGTAGCACACGTTATCCAGGTAAGCCTCTTGTAGAATTAGATGGTAAGCCTATGATTAAACGTGTTTATGATGCTTGTGTAGCAACAGGGCGTGATACATTTGTATTAACAGACAGTATGAAAATCTTTCCGTTGTTTGGATCAGACAGTTGTTGGATTGAAGAAACGCCATACGAAAACGGAACTGCAAGATGTGCAGGAGCCGCTTCGAGTAAATTTTTTAAAGCATATGATACATTTATAAATGTACAAGGCGACATGCCAGACATTACAGAAACAATGATTGATCGTTGCGAAGAATGGCTAAAGTATTATTCTGTCAGCACTGTTTATACAACAATGCGTAAAGAAGAACAAGAGCGTCCAGAAAGTGTTAAAATGGTACGTGCCGGAGACAAAGCACTTTGGTTTGGTAGAGGCATGACCGGATACGGTGATTGGCACTTAGGCGTTTATGGATACAAACGTAATGCGTTAGAAATGTATTCACACCTAGAAGTTCCTATTGAAGAAGATGTGGAAAAACTTGAACAACTACGTTGGTTAAAGAACGGTTGGGATATTGGTTGTTCGCATGTTGAATTCGATGGAGTTGAAATTAACACAAAAGAGGATATTCATTTATGGAACTACAAGCATGGGGTTGTAGTTAAATAAAACAATGCTGGATTAGCTCAGTTGGTAGAGCAACTGATTTGTAATCAGTAGGTCGTCAGTTCGAATCCGACATCCAGCACCACACACAGAAAGGTAAGAAAATGAGAGAATGGGTTTATGATTGTTGGAATAGTGTAATGGATTATGAGAAGAATCCGTTGAGCGCAATTCCAGACTTTAGTACACGACATATGATTATGCAAGTATTAGCATGGATGTGGTGTATTGTATTTGGTATTATTGTAGGTAGTATGTACGCCGGTGTTTTTAGTATGGTACTACACACATTATTGCTAGGTGCTATTGCAGTTACAGTTGCTACGTTTGAAACTGCAAAAAGAAAACCTACTGCATTTAACTTTATGAGCGGCTATCACTCATACGGTAGAGGACGAGGATTTACAATCTATCGAGATGAGAAAGGTAATGCACACAAAGTTCCTTTGGATCCAAATGATCCAGGTGGAGAACATGAATAGGGGCCATAGCTCAGTTGGGAGAGCGCCTGATTTGCATTCAGGAGGTCGTGGGTTCGATTCCCTCTGGCTCCACCAATTCGTGAGGTTAGGATAATGGAAGTTATCTGGCATATTATATTAACAGTGTGTCTAGGATCAACATGTATTGATCAAGATGTACAATGGTTTGACAACAAAGAGCAATGTTTTAAAATGCTAGATGTATTTGAAACAATGCCACCTGACGGAGATTGGGACTTAATAGAGTACCAGTGCAAACCTATTAACTCTATTGCAACATAAGGACAAGCATGAACAACGAGAACTTAGAAGTATATCCACTGTTTGCTAAAACAATTGTACGCACTCAAGTAGATTTAGAAGGCACAGATTTAAGCAAGATTGAATGGGTGCAAAATTATCAAAACAATATTAGTACTTCTCAAACAGTACTAGATGATCCTCACTTTACTAAACTTAAAAAAGAATGTATGAAAGGTATTAACGATTACTTTCATGGTGTAATGAAAGTATCAGAAGATACAGAAATTTACATTACAGAGTCTTGGTTTAATAAAACTAATAAAGGCCAGACACATCATAGACATTGGCATCCTAACTCAACACTTTCAGCAATTGTGTTTATGTCAGGCGAAGCAGACAAAGGCGGACATACTAGTTTTATTACAAGCCAGTACGATACACTTGAATTTGATATTACAGAAGCAAATCTTTACAACAGCAAAAGTTGGTCTGTAGATCCTGCTGTTGGAACAATGTTAATTTTTCCATCGAGCGTAGAACACTTAGTACAACCATACGATGGTGATGAGCCTCGCATATCATTAAGTTTTAATACTTTTGTAAGAGGCAAATTAAATCAACAAACATTAACAAGGTTAGAAGTATAATGAAATTTGCATATTTTAATCCTACGGTAATGGCCGTAGATGATGTTACTGCTGAACAATACAGTAGGTTACGTGAAATAGTAAATGCTGCTCACGAACATAACGAACACAATGATGAAGGCGATCCTAATATTAGCATTAGGGGAGGTCAGCAAGTACAAGTTGTCCCAAATGAATTTAAACTTGATACTTCTTTTTTATCTCAATACATTGAAGAACGATGCCAAGCATATATTGACAACATTATTAAAACAAGTGGTGTTAGTGATTTAAATGGTTATAAGCCAATGCTTGTATCAGCATGGACTATTAAGCAAACAGCAGGCGACTACCAAGCATTACATAACCACGAAGCACATATTAGTGGGAATATCTATTTGGACGTTCCATTACTTGATGAAGGTTCAAAAAGCAGTGATGCAAATATTGAATTTAGATTACCAGTAATTAGAAACCCTGCTCATTTTGTGTTTACTGATCAGTGGCGTTTTAAGCCAGAACCTTTAAAGATGATTATATTTCCAAGTTATGTTTCGCATACTGTTTATCCGTGGAAAGGCCAAGGAAGTAGAACTATTTTGGCTTGGGACGTTAAACTTATAGCAAAATAAGGTGTTGACTAAAGGTACTGTAGATGCTATACTGATAATATAAACAAAAATAACGATAGGAAAATTTATGCCCGAACTTGATGATAAGCAAATAGAGCAATACGGATACCACCAACAGGCACACGATTTAATAAATTCACAACACTTGCTAGTGTTAATGGCAAGTAAGAGAGCAAGAGAAATACAACAAGGATCCAAACCTTTAGTTGAATATCAGAAAGGGCAAAAAACTACTACAATAGCAATTAAGGAAATCGCACTAGGATTTTATACTGAAGATCATTACAACGGTAAAATTAAAAGTGCTGAAGATGAATTAATGGCAAAACGATTCCAAGAGGAGGAAGAGCAATATGGAAGAGAAGAAAACCGAGCAGATGCAAATGAACATCCGCAAAGCAACACACTTACAGAATAACATTAAGCGTTATATTGATGCAATTACTCTTGAGTTTTCAAAAGAAGTTAATACTGATGACGACATCGTAAAGACTTTACAGGACTCAAATGAGTTATTGTTTAAGACTGACGAGCGTAGGAATAAACTATTAACTATCTATTACAACATTGCGGCACTTATTGCACAAGCAAATGCAGGTTGTGGTATCACTACAGCACAAGCAAAAATTGGCTTTGTTGACAATAGGATTACACAGGTAGAGCAAATTGCAAAAGCAGTTCCGCTTACAGACCCTGATGCACTTGCAGGATATCTAAAAGAAGTAACAGGCAGTGTTTCAACTGGTGTTGTTTCTTTAGACCAAATCAAACAAGCAAAAGCAGAGTTGGCAAACTTAAAAATTAATAGACAGCAACTAGAAGAAGAAATCTTTGAACTAATGGTTAAGACAGAGATTCCTATCACAGACGATAATGTTGCAATTTTAGGTCAAGAAGGACTACTGTAAATGTCAAAGGCCCTAAAAGTATACTGGGCACCTGATTACGAAGCAGGTAATATCGATTGGAATATGTTATATTCTGATCCTACTACTGTATTTGATAAGTCATACAAACGTAAGACTGACATTGACAAATACGATAGTTTCTTTTATTGTCCTGCATATAAAAATCTAGCAAAGAATACACTTGTTTTTAAGAATCCGTTAACATCTACTTTTGAGTTTGACAACGGAAACTTAATCCCTCCTCAAAAACAACAAGGTGTATTTGCTAATGTTGTACGTGGACCTAATCTAAAAGATCAAACACTTTTAGAATATGGTTTACGTTACATCTTCTTTACAGAAGCAGACGAACTAGATTGTACATTAACTGCTCCATGGTTTGATAATTCACCTTGGCAAAAGACTGCAACTGTTGTACCTGGAAGGTATGATGTTGGCAGATGGTTTAGAGCTGTTAATGTAGAGTTTATGTTAGATCCTAATGTATCAAAGTTTACAATTAAGAAAGACGAGCCGTTGTGCTATTTTAGTTTTGGCACAGATCGTCCTATAGAATTTGTGCGTTTTAAGATGAATGAAGAACTTAAACGCTATTCAGTTGCATGTAGTACAGCAACTAGTTGGGAATCTTGGGTGCCGTTAGCAGATAGGTATAAACGGTTTAAAGATAGTAGAATGAAATCACTCATTCTAAAAGAAATAAAAAGAGGTATTATAGATGGCAAAGCGTAGATTTAGAATTCAAGCAAGTAACTATGGTGGAGAACTTACCATTGGACAAGTTAGTAAAGAGTTTGTAGATTACTTTATTGACAAAGACGAATCGGACCTTATTGAAACTGTAACTAGTTACGAATGGGACGATGAAGACATGGGTGA
>Ga0213861_10000650_pt1 | contig 30716 bp, 25 predicted proteins | sample PICome_4_FD_160110 | JGI IMG/M metagenome (GOLD analysis project Ga0213861, IMG submission 160110) | Coastal seawater microbial communities near Pivers Island, North Carolina, United States - PICO131 | ecosystem: Environmental > Aquatic > Marine > Coastal | place: USA: North Carolina... | reverse complement strand
AATGGCACCCCGAGGTCAAGCATTCCGAGCACGGCCAAGCCGTGCTAGAGAACTTCCTCCACGACATCGCGGGGCTTCCCAACGACTGGAACAGCGGCAACGTCATTGCATCGAGTGTGGACTCCATTACTGCTCAGGTGGGGGACGCCAGGGTCATTTGCGGTCTCTCCGGTGGTGTTGATTCAGCGGTGGCGGCAGCGCTGGTCCACACGGCCGTCGGCGACCAACTCGTGTGTGTATTTGTCGACCACGGTTTGCTCCGCCAGGGCGAGCGTGAGCAAGTAGAGAAGGATTTTGTGGCTGCCACCGGCGTGCGCCTGGTCACGATTGACGCAGAAGCTCAGTTCCTGGAGGCGCTTGCCGGAGTCACGGACCCCGAAACGAAGCGCAAAATTATCGGTCGGGAATTCATCCGCACCTTCGAGCAGGCCGCTGCCGACTTGGTGGCGGAAGCCACGGAGGCGGGCGGCGAGGTGAAGTTTTTGGTTCAGGGGACCCTCTATCCCGACATTGTGGAAAGCGGTGGCGGGTCAGGTACTGCCGTCATCAAGAGCCACCACAACGTGGGGGGACTCCCGGACGACCTGGAGTTCGAGTTGGTCGAGCCTTTGCGGACACTGTTCAAGGATGAGGTTCGAGCCATTGGCCGCCAGCTGGGTCTCCCGGAAGCGATTGTGGGCCGACACCCCTTCCCCGGGCCGGGCTTGGGAATCAGGATTATTGGTGAGGTCACCAAAGACCGTCTCGAGACCCTCCGTCACGCGGATGCGATTGTGCGGTCAGAAATCACCCAGGCGGGTCTCGATCCAGAAATTTGGCAATGTCCCGTGGTGTTGCTCGCGGATGTCCGCTCAGTGGGTGTTCAGGGAGATGGGCGCACCTATGGTCACCCCATTGTGTTGCGACCGGTCTCCAGCGAGGACGCTATGACCGCGGATTGGACGAGGCTGCCCTACGACGTGCTCGCCACAATCTCCAACCGCATCACGAATGAGGTGGCGGAGGTCAATCGAGTTGTCCTCGATGTGACCTCGAAGCCACCGGGCACTATTGAGTGGGAGTAGTTAGGCAGAGTCTCGAATTACGAGCTCCGGCTGGAAGACGACTCTCCGGGGTCTTTGGGCTGGGTCGAGTGCCTCTTCACTCAGAAGCTTGAGGGCTGTTTCCCCCATCAGGGCACTGGGTTGCCTAATCGATGTCAGGGGGACAATTGCGGAGGTTGCAAAATCGATGTCGTCATAACCCACAATGGCGATGTCCTCCGGAACTTGTAGCGACCCTGTTGCCACCAATGCCTGGAGGAGTCCAATCGCGACCAGGTCGTTGGCGGCAAAGAGTGCTGTCGGCCTTTCGTCCCTCGGCAGGGCGCTTATTTCCTCGCCGGCTCGCCGGCCCTCCAAAACGGTGGTTGCGGAAGTTTCAAACACCGTCAAGGTGGCCGTGGGTGTCAGTCGCAGGGCATCCTTCGCCCCCTGGAGTCGATCGGCGACTTGAGGTATTTCGAGTGGCCCCCCTACGAATCCGAGCTTGGTCCTTCCCAAACTGAGAAGGTGTTTTGCCGCGATTGAGCCCCCCGCGTGATCATCGACGGAAACCGAACTGAAGAGCTGCTTTTCACTGACTCGGTCAACGAGTACTGAGGGGATGCCAAATTTTTTGAGGGCGGACAGTCTCTCTTCCACGTCGCCGTAAGGGGAGACGAGTATCCCTCGAACTCTTTGCTCCTCAAAGAGGTCGAGGTAGCTGTGCTCTCGCTCCTGAGATTCTGAAGAGTTGGCAAGAATGACGGAGTAGCCCTCTTCTGTTGCGGCATCCTCCGCTCCACGAGCTAAGGCTGTGAAGAAAGGGTTTGCGGCATCGAAAACGAGAAGCGCGATGGTGCGGCTTTCACCAGCTCTCAATTGGCGGGCGGCATCATTTCTGACAAAACCCAGCTCGCTAATTGAAGTCTGCACCCGTGTGACGGTTGCGGAACTCACTCTTGACGGGTGGTTGAGGACATTAGAGACAGTGCCCACGCTCACCCCCGCGTGAACTGCGACGTCTTTGATACTTGCCGACATGTGAGCCTCAAGGATTGGTTGTACACAAATTGGTGTCTACTGAAACGTTACAAAACTCTGTCACTGTGAGCTTTGACATTTTGCGGACGGGTGTGACAAGGTTACAGGTAGTTGAAGATTGAATCGTTTCAAAGATTGGTCGAAGGTGACTCCACATACGCAACAAGTGCGCGCTAATGCAGTGTTACGTGTACTGGTTACGAGTTTTCCTCCGGCCTCAGCTACAAAGGAGGGCTTATGTTTACTGCGGCGATAACCAATATTTTGGAAGCACAAGCAATAGAACTGCCCTCCTGGGCTTTTGGTAACTCTGGAACACGATTCAAAGTCTTCACGACAGAGGGGACGCCTCGGAACCCCTACGAGAAGATCGAAGATGCGGCGACTGTCCACCGCTTTACGGGTCTTGCTCCGAGTGTTGCTCTCCATATTCCGTGGGACCGGGTTGACGACTTCGAAGGTCTGAAAGCTCATGCCGAGGGATTGGGCGTGAAGCTCGGAACAATTAATTCCAACACTTTTCAGGATGATATCTACCGCTTTGGCTCGCTTACTCACGTCGATAAGAAGGTTCGTCAGGCTGCTATCGACCATCACTTTGAATGCATCGACATCATGGGTGAGACTGGGTCGCGGGATCTAAAAATTTGGCTAGCGGATGGCTCCAATTATCCCGGGCAGGTCAATCTCCGAGCGAGGCAGGATCGACTTCAGGACGCGCTGCAGAAGATATATGAACGCTTGTCCGATGAGCAGAGAATGGTGCTGGAATACAAATTCTTTGAGCCCGCTTTCTATCACACTGACGTTCCCGACTGGGGGACCGCCTATGTCCAGGTCCTGCAACTCGGCCACAAAGCGCAGGTGTGTCTTGACACCGGGCACCACGCTCCCGGCACCAACATCGAATTCATCGTCGCTCAGCTGCTACGCCTGAAGAGACTGGGTTCCTTTGATTTCAACTCGCGTTTCTATGCCGACGACGACTTGATAGTGGGTGCGGCTGATCCTTTCCAGTTGTTCAGAATAATTTTCGAGGTTTATCGGAATGGTGGCCTCGATGAAGATTCTGAAGTTGCCTTCATGCTGGATCAGTGCCACAACATCGAAGACAAGATTCCCGGGCAGATTCGGAGCGTCCTGAACGTTCAGGAGATGACAGCGAAGGTTTTGCTCGTTGACATGGACGGTCTTGACGCCGCTGAAAAGTCGGGGGACGTTCTCGGAGCGAGCGCCATTTTGATGGACGCCTACAACACTGACGTCAGGCCTGCGCTTGCTGAGTGGCGTGAATCCCGGAGCCTCCCTGCGGAGCCTTTCGATGCCTACCGCGCCAGTGGCCATCTTGAGAAGATAGCGGCTGAGCGCGTAGGTGGGCAGCAGATGGGATGGGGAGCGTAGTGAGCCCAACTGCGAAGGAATTAGTCACCCGGTCCAACCGGTTGGGTGCCGATCCTCGGAACACTAATTTCGCAGGGGGAAATACGAGTTCTAAGGGGCTTGGGAAAGACCCCGTCTCGGGCAAGAACATTCCTCTGGTGTGGGTAAAAGGTTCGGGAGGGGACCTCGGAACACTGACCGAGCAGGGCCTTGCGGTCCTGCAACTTGACCGCGTGCGGCAGTTGGTCGATGTTTACCCTGGGCTTGATCGAGAAGACGAGATGGTGGGGGCTTTCGATTACTGCGCGCACGGAAAAGGCGGTGCAGCGCCCTCAATTGATACGGCAATGCACGCTCTGGTGGATGCGGACCATGTGGACCACCTCCATCCTGACTCGGGTATCGCCATTGCGACAGCAGTGGATGGCAAGGACTTGACCACAAAAATATTTGGCTCGAAAGTGGTGTGGGTTCCCTGGCGCCGACCCGGCTTTCAGCTTGGACTCGACATCGCTGAGATCAAGGAAAAGAACCCTGACGCCATCGGATGCATCCTTGGTGGGCACGGGATTACCGCCTGGGGCGACACGAGTAGCGAATGCGAAAAGAACTCGCTGTGGATTATCCACACCGCAGAAAAATACATTAAAGCCCACGGAAAGAAGGCGCCCTTCGGCCCTGTCATAGCTGGTTTCAAGCCACTGGCTCCAGCACCGCGCAGAGCACGCGCCGCGGCTCTAGCCCCGCTCATTCGCGGCCTCGCCTCTACTGACCGGCGAATGGTCGGACATTTCACTGATGCGCCCGAGGTTCTTGACTTCCTGTCTCGCAAGAAGCACGGGGAGCTTGCAAGACTTGGCACCTCGTGCCCGGACCACTTCCTTCGCACAAAGGTTCGGCCTATGGTGCTGGACCTTCCTCCCACTGCCGCTCTCGATGTGGTCGTTGCTCGACTGAAGAAGCTGCATGAGTCGTATCGTGCGGCGTATACGAGGTACTACGAGAAGCACAAAGATGCTGACTCTCCTGAAATGCGGGGAGCTGACCCCCTCATTGTCCTGGTACCTGGAGTGGGCATGTTTTCCTATGGTGCCGACAAGAAAACCGCTCGGGTGGCAGGAGAGTTTTACATCAACGCCATCAACGTAATGCGCGGCGCAGAGGCACTGTCGTCCTACCGTCCGATTTCTGAGCGCGAGAAGTTTCGAATTGAGTATTGGGCCCTTGAGGAGGCGAAGCTTCAGCGCCTTCCCAAGCCGTCATCCCATGCAACCAAAGTGGCGTTCGTGACTGGTGCAGCATCGGGAATAGGGAAAGCCATCGCCCAGCGACTCGCGAAAGATGGGGCTCTTGTGGTGATAGCGGACCTTGATGAGTCCAAAGCTCAAGAGGTGGCTGCTGAAATTGGGTCGTCGGATGTTGCTCTGGGAATCGGAATGGACGTTCGAAATGAACAGGCTGTGACCGATGCGCTCAATCGTGCAGTCCTGGCTTTTGGAGGAGTTGACATTGTGGTGAACAATGCCGGTGTCTCACTCTCAAAATCACTTCTCGAGACGACGGAAGCTGACTGGGACTTCCAGCACGACATTATGGCGAAAGGGTCATTCCTCGTTTCTCGCGAGAGTGCAAGGATTTTGATGGATCAGGGAATGGGGGGAGATATTGTTTACATTTCCTCGAAAAACTCAGTCTTCGCTGGACCCAACAACATCGCGTATTCGGCCACTAAAGCTGACCAGGCCCACCAGGTTCGCCTACTCGCGGTTGAACTTGGCGAATATGGCATTCGAGTTAACGGAATAAATCCTGATGGCGTGGTTCGTGGATCGGGAATTTTTGCTGCGGGCTGGGGAGCAAATCGTGCAAAAACTTATGGGGTCAACGAAGAAGACCTGGGTCGCTTCTACGCTCAGCGAACAATTCTCAAGCAGGAGGTAGTGCCCGAGAGTATCGCTGACGCAGTCTCAGTTCTGACCGGAGCCGATTTGCGGTTGACCACCGGGGCTCATATTCCGGTCGACTCAGGTGTAGCGGCAGCTTTCTTGAGATGAGCGCTGTCGTTGCGGTTGATCTCGGGGCCACCAGTGGTCGCGTTATTACGGGTGCAGTGCAGGGCGGTGTTATTCACCACGAGGTGGTGACACGTTTCCCGAATGGACCTGTGGAAAGTTCTGATGGTCTTCACTGGGACATTACCGGGCTGTTTGGGCATATTCGGCGGGGTCTTGCCGCAATTGGATCCTCGACAGACGTCGTGTCAATTGGGGTGGATTCCTGGGCTGTCGATTATGGGCTTCTCCGCCAGGGTGAGCTCCTCAATGAGCCTTTCCATTATCGCGATGCGAGAACAGCGAGGGGGGTTGAGTCGGTTCATTCTCAAATGCCCTTTGAGGAAATCTTCCCCAAGAACGGATTGCAGTTTTTGACGATTAATTCGCTGTATCAGCTTGCTGCGGAGGACTGGCTAGGAGAGGCCGGGACAGCAGATCAACTTCTCCTCGTTCCGGATCTCATCAACTATTGGCTCACCGGGAATTCGTATCTGGAATCAACCAATGCATCCACGACCGGAGTAATCGATATTTCGACAGGCCTTATCAGTGCTGAGTTAGTTAGTTTGACCGGGGCTCCCGCGAGCCTCTTCGCTCCACTCACGAGTCCCGGCCAGCAGGTGGGTTCTCTCACACCTTCTCTTACCCAAGAGGTTGGCTTTTCGACGAGCGTTGTAGCGGTGGGCTCCCATGACACAGCGTCGGCGGTGCTTGCGAGTCCGCTCACTTCTCACGAAAGTGCCTATATTTCGTGCGGAACCTGGGGTTTGGTCGGTTTGGAGTTGGACACACCGATCGTGACCGACGCTGCGCGAAGTGCAAACTTTACCAACGAGAGAGGCGTAGACGACCGGATTCGTTTTCTCCACAATGTCATGGGCTTATGGCTCCTGAATGAGAGTGTCCGGCACTGGCAGGAAGGCGGCGATTCCCGCACGGTGGAGGATCTACTGCGTCAGGCTCAGGATTACGAAGGCGTGATCTCGGTTTTTGATGTGAATGACCCAGTATTTATGCCCCCGGGTGATATGCCGCGGAAGATCTCCGAATGGCTTTCAGACCACGACCAACCGGTGCCTCAGGGTGAAGTTGCCATGGTGGCATCCATTGTCGAGAGCCTTGCTCTGGCGTTCGCCGATGCTGTGCGAGTCGCGGGTGCGCTTGCCGGATTTAGCCCGCGAGACATATCTCTGGTTGGCGGCGGCTCGCTCAATGAGCTTCTCTGCCAGCGACTTGCGGACCACTCTGGAATCCCGGTTATTGCTGGACCGGTCGAAGCCACAGCCTTGGGGAACATCCTGGTTCAAGCTCGAACGGCTGGGCTTATCCAGGGTGACCTCGACGCTCTCCGAGCCGTGTCGAGGGCATCGAGTACGCTGCGCACCTACACCCCCATTACCCGGAAAGGCATCGGATGACCAAGCGTCGTTTTCCTAGGCCAAAGGAACTGGCCCCTTTGTTGAAGTTCAAGACTCCGACGTTGAATGGCAAGAAGCGTCGACTGGAGTCGGCGTTGACGGTGTGGGATTTGCGGAAGATTGCGAAGCGGAGAACTCCGAAGGCCCCCTTTGACTACTGTGACGGGGCAGCCGAGGCTGAGTTGTCTTTGGCTCGCGCGAGAGAAGCGTTTGAGGATGTGGAGTTTCAGCCCGCCATTTTGAAAGACGTGTCTCAGGTGTCGACTTCGTGGGAGGTTATGGGATCCCCGGTTGCTTTCCCGGTGGGGATAGCGCCGACTGGTTTCACCCGGATGATGCACCATGAAGGTGAGGACGCGGGAGCGCAAGTTGCGGCGAAATGGGGGGTCCCCTTTACTCTCTCCACGATGGGAACTAGGTCCATCGAGCATGTGAAGCAGGTCGCTCCGGAGGGTCGTAACTGGTTTCAGCTCTACATGTGGAAAGACCGGGACCGTTCGATGGAGTTGGTGGATCGGGCGGCGAAAGCGGGCTTTGACACTCTCGTGGTGACAGTCGATGTGCCCGTCGCGGGTGCACGATTGCGGGACAAACGAAACGGGTTTTCGATACCGCCGGCTCTCACCATGGGGACAGTGCTCAACGCACTGCCCAGGCCCTGGTGGTGGTTTGATTTCCTCACGACGGAACCTCTCGAGTTTGCCTCATTGTCGTCGTGGAGTGGGACCGTTGCGGAGTTGTTGGACCACATGTTTGATCCCACCGTCACCTATGACGACTTGACATGGATTAAGAAGCAGTGGCCGGGCAAAGTACTGGTCAAGGGTGTTCAAACAGTTCAAGACGCCAAAGATCTCGCGAAAGCCGGAGTTGAGGGAATTGTCCTTTCCAATCACGGTGGCCGGCAACTCGACCGCGCCCCGATTCCTTTCCACCTACTACCCGAGGTGGTTCGGGAGGTTGGCAAAGACCTGGAAGTTCATGTCGACACCGGCATCATGTCGGGGGCGGATGTGGTGGCCAGTGTCGCGTTGGGGGCTAAGTTCACTATGGTGGGCCGGGCATACCTTTACGGGTTGATGGCCGGCGGTGCGGAGGGCGTGGATCGGATGTTCCAGATTGTGACGGAGCAAATGACCAGGACCATGAGACTTCTCGGGGTGTCGTCCTTGGAAGAGCTTGAACCTCGCCACGTCACACAGTTGCGTCGCATGGCACCGCGAGGAGCATCGTCGTGACGATGTCTAGGGCCCGAGGAAGGATTGTAACGATTCAAATACAACTGTGCTCAAGAGCTCCGAAGAACCCGGGGCTCAAATAGTGTTGACTTTATTGAAACGATTCAAAAAAAGAGGTAAGTGCAATGGTGCTCGCTAGCTCGCAAGGGGGACCTCCGGTTCTGGAGATGGTTCATGTCGCCAAATCCTTCGGTGGCGTGCGCGCTCTCGTCGATGCCAATCTCACGCTTTATTCGGGGGAAGCCCACGCCCTCCTGGGAGAAAACGGAGCCGGGAAATCGACACTTCTGAAGGCACTTGCCGGAGTTCACAAGGCCGATGCTGGCGAAATTACTCTCAAGGGGAAGCCGTTCGAGCAGGGCAGCACCAAGGACTCGATTGAGCAAGGAATTGCTGTCATCTACCAAGAGCCCAGCCTTTTTCCAGACCTAACTCTCGCCGAGAATGTCTTCATCGGCCGGCAGCTCACGAACAGTGGATTGGTTGATTGGGCTGCGATGGAGAAAGCTTCACGAGAACTGTTTAATCGGCTTGGCGTCACCCTCGACCCCCACCAAAAAGCTCGAGGAATTTCGATCGCTGACCAACAAATTGTTGAGATTGCGAAGGCACTATCCACCGATGCCAGCGTCATCGTGATGGATGAACCGACCGCGGCGCTGTCGTCCAAAGAAGTAGAGCGCTTATTTACGGTGGTCCGAAATCTTCGGGAGCAGGGTAGTGCTGTTGTGTTTGTAAGCCACCGGCTGGATGAGGTGTTTGCGCTGTGTGACCGGATGACCGTCATGAGGGACGGCTCAACAGTGGGCTCAGCTCTCATCAGTGAGACCTCGGAAAACGAAGTTGTTCAACTTATGGTGGGGCGCGAGGTCTCGGACCTCTATCCCAAGCTTCCGCCCAAAATCGGCGAGGTAGTGCTTGAGGTCCACAAGCTGAGTCTTGAGGGTCAATTTTCTGATATCTCGTTCGAGGTGAGAGCGGGGGAGATTTTTGCTTTGGCTGGCCTCGTCGGGTCTGGGCGTTCAGAAGTTATTCGGGCGATATTTGGAATCGATCGTTACGACTCAGGATCTGTCACTCTCAACGGAAAGTCCTTACCCACAGGAAAACCCGCGGCGTCGATGTCAGCGGGCATTGCCCTCGTTCCCGAGGATCGGCGTCAGCAGGGGCTGTTTATGGCCTCCTCGATTGCGCGTAACGTGGCGGTCACTCTGTTGAAAAAACTGAGCACCTGGCTCCTGGTGAGAAAGAGACGAGAGGAGTCGGCGGCTGAACAGTGGGCAACCACGCTGCAGCTCAAATTTGCCAGTCTCGATGACCCAGTCGAGCGACTCTCGGGGGGTAACCAGCAGAAAGTGGTGCTGTCCAAGTGGCTGGCGACAGAGCCTCAAGTCTTGATTGTCGATGAACCTACTCGCGGAATCGATGTGGGAACAAAGGCTGAAGTACATCGGCTTCTCTCGCAGAAGGCTCAGCAGGGGATGGCTGTGGTGATGGTGTCTTCAGAGTTGCCCGAGGTGTTGGGCATGGCTGACCGAATCTTTGTCATGCGGGAGGGCACCCACATGGGCACCCTCAATCGTGATGAGGCTGACCCGGAAAAAATCATCACTCTTGCTACCGGAGGGGTGATCGCGAGATGAGAGCTGTCACAAACCTTTTTCGTGCTCGGGAAATGCCGGTTTTTCTGGCTTTGGTGGTCGTGGTTGCCATCGCCGGAATCGCAAACCCTGCTTTCTTGAGCGCCGCAGGAGCGATCGACATTCTTTTGGGGGTCGCAATTGTCGCCATTCTTGCTGTGGGCCAGACCTTTGTGATCGTGATGCGCCACATTGACCTTTCAGTGGGTTCCCTCATTGGCTTCACGTCGTTCTTGATTGGTGACATGTATGCCCAGGGCTATGGGCTGTGGGGAGGCTTGGCTGCCGCCCTGGCAGTGGGGCTCGCTGTGGGAGCGGCGAATGGTTTCCTCGTGGCGTATCTCAAGCTCCCCAGTCTCGTTGTCACACTGGGCGCCCTCTACATCGTCCGAGGAGTCTTTAATGACTACGCATTTGGTCGAACAATCACTGCCGCTATGGTTCCGCCAGAGGTTGCCTGGATTGGTCTCAACCGGCTGGGGGGCATTCCCTATCTTTTCCTGATTGGCCTGTCGCTCGTCATCATTAGTGGTTTAGTGATGCGCAGAGTTAAGGCTGCTCGAGATCTTTACGCAATCGGCTCCAACCCTGCTGCAGCTGAGTTGGCTGGGATCCCCGTGGCTCGCAGAGTTTTTGGTGCCTTTGTCCTTAACGGTGCCATCACCGGGATGGCGGGAGCGGTCATGCTGGGCCGCTTTAACGCGGCTAACGCCAATTCTGGTCTTGCCCTTGAGCTGATTGTGATCGCTGCGTGCGTTGTCGGTGGTGTCACCATCGCTGGCGGATCAGGATCGGTGTGGGGGGCTTTCCTTGGGGCGATTCTTCTTCAAGCAATCACACGCACTATTGGGGCACTCGGAATTCCCCAGTTTTGGCAGCAGGCCTTCAACGGAGGCCTCATCATCCTGGCCATCGCCTTTGACAAATACCTCAATAGCAGGGTCAAGACAACAACGATTATGGGGTCACACAATGACTAAGTGGAATCTCACCTGGGATAAGGGTGTTGGGCTGTTTCTGATTTTTGCCGTCTTCTTGGGTTCCGTGCTGTCGGACAATTTCGCCAACCCCAGCAACTTGAGTTTTGTTCTCCGAGACGTCACGGAATTTGCCATCATCGCGTTGGCGATGGCTTTCCTCATTATTTCTGGCGAAATTGATTTGTCGGTCGCTTCAACTCTCAATTTGAGTAGTGCGAGCCTGGGTTTCCTTTACCGGGCAGGCGTTCCGTTTGAGGTCGCGATTGTCGGAGGACTTCTGGTTGGTCTCGCGTGTGGGCTGTTCAACGGGTATCTCGTGACAAAGCTGGGCCTGCCGTCCCTCGCGGTCACCATCGCGACACTCGCTCTCTACCGGGGTTTGAGTTTTGCCCTGCTAGGTAACCAGCCTGTAAATGAATTGCCGGAATTCTGGATCGGAATTGGCTACGGTCGTATTCCAGGGACCTTCATACCGTGGTCAACAATTTTGCTTGTGGTCCTTGCCGGGGTTGCGTGGTTTGTTCTCCACCACACCCGCTATGGACGCTGGACTTTCGCAATTGGGGTCAACGCAGAGGGCGCAAAGTTCAGCGGCATTCCCGTGCAGCGCACGAAGTTGATGTTGTTTGCGATGACGGGGTTGATGTCGGGAGTTGCTGGCGTGGTCTACACCCTGCGCTTTGCCAGCGCTTCGCCGGATGGCGCCGTGGGTTACGAGCTCAGCATCATCGCCGCCGTGTTGTTTGGGGGAGTCTCCATTGCGGGTGGCGTGGGAACCATGTGGGGAGTCATCGCTGCTGTCTTGTCCCTGGGAGTCATCCGTTCGGCTCTCCAACTTGCAGGATTTACAGCTAACTCGTTGCTGATTGTCAGCGGCGCGTTGCTGTTGATTTCAGTTATCACACCAAAGATAACTGAGACCTTGCGCAACCGCACTCGCGCGGTCGGCAAGGAAAACACCAAGAAAACCATTCGAGAGGTGGGAAATGAAAAATCGACTCCTTAAGTCGGGCGCGCGGGTATTTGCCCTGAGCGCCGCTGTTGCACTCGGCATTGCCGGATGCGCCAGCGCAACTGAAACAACGACCCCCGAGGAAACGTCTGGCTCGTCAGAGACCACGACGGAGACTGCTGAGTCATACCGCATCGCCATCATGCCGAAGGCCATCAACATTGGTTACTTCTCCGCATGGGACGAGGGTGCTCAGAAGGCTTGTGAAGAACTCGGCGCAACCTGTGACTACATTGGACCCAACGAGGCCACTGGCCCCGCTCAGGTTCAATTCATCAACCAGGTAATCCAGGAGGGCTACGACGCTCTCGTTATCTCGGCTGCTGACCAGAACGCTATTGTTCCGGCTCTTCAAGAGGCTGCTGCTGCAGGAATCACCATTGTGACTTCTGACGCTGACGTCGCTGCTGAGTCTGCTGATGCACGTCTGGTGACCATCCTTCCTTCCGCCGCAGACCGGATTGGTACGGCTGAGGTTGACTGGGTTGCTGAGGAAGTTGGCGAAGAGGGTTGTGTGGCAATTCTTTCTGCCGCTGCCACCGCTGCAAACCAGAACGTATGGATCGCAGCTATGGGACCTTACCTAGAGTCCACGTACCCCAACATGTCATGGTGTGGTGGTGACCTCGAGTCAGCAACCTTCTATGGTGACGACGACGCAACCAAGTCGGTCGAGCAGTTCAACGCCATCCTGTCTCAGTACCCTGACGTAGCCGGCATCATTGCCCCCACCACCGTGGGTGTTCTGGCCGCTGCACAGGAGAAGAAGGCAAAGGGCGCTTCTGTTGCCGTGACCGGTCTTGGTCTGCCCTCTGAGATGGCTCCTTACATCGAAGATGGCACTGTGACCAAGGTTGGTCTGTGGAACCCCATTGATCTGGGATACGTTGCGGTTTACGCAGCTGTCCTGGGCATGGACGGTGAATTCGACGGCTCTGTTGGATCCAGCTTCTCAGCTGGTGAGACGAGCTACGAAGTGGTCGAGGGTGGCATTGCCTACCTGGGTGACCCCTTCACCTTCACCATCGACAACATCGCCACCTTCAAGGAGATTTACTAATCTCTAGGTAGCTAAGTAAGCACTCTGGGTGGTAGTCATGACAATGGCTACCACCCAGAGTCGTTAACGTAGAGAAAGGCACCTTATGCAGCGCGTGGGATTTCGATTGAAGCTCAAGAAGGATCTTCTTGACGAGTATGTAGAGCGACACCGCAGTGTTTGGCCGGACATGTTGGCGGCTCTTTCTTCCACAGGATGGACCAACTATTCGTTGTTCCTTGACCGTGATGACGGGACCCTCTTCGGATACTTTGAGACTCCTGATCTTGATGCAGCGCGCGCCGGTATGGCAGCAACGGAAGTAAACAGGCGGTGGCAGTCTGAAATGGCTCACTACTTTGAGGAGCTGGATGGCGTGGGTCCTGATGAGGGCTTCAAACAGCTCGAGAGTGTCTTCTTTCTGGCTTAACAGAGTGTGGGGTCAGGCGATGGCCTGACCCCACAACCAGTTGCGACTTACTCGCCGCGCAGAATTGCCAGCAGGCGCAGGATTTCGACGTATAGCCACACGACGGTGACCATGATGCCAAAGGCTGCCTGCCAACCAAACACGCGGGGAGCTCCCTGCTGGACGCCCGCTTGGATGGACTCAAAGTCCATCACGAGTGAGTAGGCGGCCAGGAAGACCACGAGAACTCCGAGGAATACACCGAGCGGGATTCCGAAAATTTCCATGCTGCGAAGGCCAAACATGCCATCGGTGGCTCCGAACACCATGAGGCCAAAGTTCACCAGAGAGAAGACCATGTAACCGACCATGGCCACGAGAACAATCCGGGTCATGCGCGGTGAGGTGCGGAACTTGCCACTGAGGAACAAGAACAGGGTGACGCCGATGACGGCGAGGGTGCCAAACACAGCCTGCGGGACAATTCCCTCCCACATCCCCGCGAAGATGGCGGAGAGCCCACCGACGAAGAGCCCTTGGAACCCTGCGTAACTGAGGATCAGTCCTCGTGAGGGCTGCTTCTTGAAGATGTTGACCAGAGCCAAGACGAAACCAATGATGAAGCCGGGGATAGCCAAGAGAGGGACAACCCAGCCGACGACAGCGCCGGCGACCAGGATTCCAAACGAAATCAGGGTCTTCATGATGGTGTCCTCGTAGGACATGCGACCGGTGTCGGTGCTCGACGCGGAGGGTCGACCATACATTTCATCGAGTTGGTCAGCACTCGGGGTCGCCATGGTGCTCTCGCGGAACGCAAGAGAACGAGAGAACGCGGGGTTGGAGTTCGACATTGTGTGCCTTTTCACTTGACCAATACGGACGCTCTCTATTCTAGAGAGCTCGCTTAAGGATTGCTGAGGAATTCCTCGGCTAGAGCTGAAACCACGTGGTGCCAAGTACAACGCCCAAGACCACAAATCCGAGGGTCCAGAGCCATCCCAGCCCCACCGAAATCCAGGCGAGAACCTCCCCGCGCTGGCGGGACCGCCGAATCTGCCCCACCGCTATGTATCCAAAAACCATCGCGAATGGGCTCAGCGTGAGCGAGAGAACAAAAGACATGACGGACAAGACGTTGAGTCCCGACCGAACCGCACTACTCTCGGAATTCTTGACAGGAGCGGTCTCGGACGGGGCTGAGGGGGTTGGCTCCAGTTCGTCGGCCTCGGAAGCGCTGTCGGGGAGATCTGACTTCTCGTCTGTCTTTGGCAAGTGAAGCGAACCTGTGTCTCGAAGGATGCGCCCGGTATCCAGAGAATTCAGATCAACAGTGGGTGCTGGCTGCTCGGGCTCAATGAGTCCGGGGCCCTCGTCGGGGGAACCAGCGGGCGGGGGCATACTCATGGCCCCAGAGTATCTGGGGCCATCAGATGTGGGCTTTAGACTGAGCCAGATATGTCAGATTCTTCGTCTCCCCTGGTTGACGGGCTGAACCCTCGCCAGAGGGAGGCGGTGAGCTATCGGGGTCCGGCTCTGCTGATTATCGCCGGTGCAGGCTCGGGTAAGACGAGTGTGCTGACCAGGCGCATTGCCAGTTTGTTGCAGACCCGAGATGCGTGGCCCAGTCAGATCCTCGCCATTACCTTCACCAACAAAGCGGCCAGCGAGATGCGGGAGCGCATCACCGGACTCATCGGTGAGGCGGCCGGCGGAATGTGGATATCCACCTTCCACTCCGCGTGTGTGCGAATTTTGCGTAAAGAGCACGACCGCTTTGGTTACTCGAGTTCCTTCACGATTTATGACTCCGCCGACCAGCGAGCCCTGGTGAAGCGAATCCTCAAAGAGCTCGGCGGTGACGACCTCGGGCTCACTCCGAACGCTGTCATCGGCAAAATGTCGAGGCTCAAGAACGAACTTGCCGACGTGGAGTCGTATCGCCGGTCCTCCAACTCGGAGGACCCCGCTGATGCGTTGTTCATTGAGGTGTGGGATCGCTATCAGCGACAGCTGCAGCGATCCCAGGCTTTTGATTTTGATGACCTGATCGGCCAGACCGTGTATTTGTTCCGGGCGTTCCCGGAGGTGGCGGCCCAGTATCAGGCGCGGTTTCGCCACGTCCTAGTGGATGAGTATCAAGACACCAACCACGCGCAATACGCACTCATCCGCGAGTTGACGAGACCGATTCCCGCGGAGCGGGTGCCCGAGAAGCCCGCGGTCACGCGCGCGGATGATGGCTCCGCTCCCGGCGCATCGCTCACCGTGGTGGGGGACTCCGACCAGTCGATTTATGCCTTTCGCGGGGCCGACATTAGGAACATCACGGAATTTGAGCGGGATTTCCCCGGTGCAAACGTCGTGCTGTTGGAGCAGAACTATCGCTCCACCCAGAACATCCTCGATGCGGCTAATGCCGTCATCGGCAACAATTTCGATCGCAAAGCCAAGAATCTGTTCACCGATATGGGGGCGGGGGAGGAGATCATTGGCTTCACTGGGTATAGCGCCCACGACGAAGCACAATTCATTGCCGACCAGATAGTGCAGCTCTCCGGGGAGGGTATTCCCTACTCCGAGATGGCAGTTTTCTATCGAACGAACGCGCAAACCCGAGCCTTGGAAGATATTTTCATCCGCTCCGCAATTCCCTATCGGGTAATCGGCGGCACCAAGTTTTACGAGCGGGCCGAAATCAAGGACGCGATGGCCTACCTCGTGACGATTGCCAACCCGGCTGATTCCCTGGCTTTCCGTCGGATTCTCAACACCCCCAAGCGTGGAATTGGTCCGGCGACCGAGAACGCCCTGGTCCTCTTGGCCGAAAAAGAGGACATCACGTTGCGCGAAGCGCTCCGCCGAAGCGCGGAGCTGGGGTTGGGTCCCAAAGTCACCCAGGCGATGCTCTCCCTCGCGGAGTCCCTGGACGAAGCAGAAAAGCTGTCCTTTACCGAACCCCCGGTGGCAACGCTGGAGAAAATCCTCAACAACACCGGATACCTCACCCTGCTGCAGAACTCTCGTGACCCACAAGACGAAGCACGAGCGGAAAACGTGGGAGAGCTTGTAGCTGTCACGAGAGAGTTTGGCCGTAACAACCCCGATGGCACTCTGAGTGACTTCTTGACGGAGGTGTCCCTCGTGGCGGCGGCGGACGACCTCGATGACGCGTCCGGAACCGTCTCGCTCATGACCCTGCACACCGCGAAAGGCCTCGAGTTCGACGTGGTCTTCCTCACCGGTTTGGAGGAAGACTTGATCCCCCACCGGATGAGTGCCCACGAACCCGGTGGCCTCCAGGAGGAGAGACGGCTGCTCTATGTCGGAATTACGCGTGCCCGAAAGCGCCTCCACCTGTCCTTGGCGATGACCAGAAGCACCTTTGGCGACACTGCCATCGCCGCTCCCAGCCGATTCCTTGCAGAGATTCCCCAAGAGCTGATTTCCTGGCGTGAATCGAGGGCGGCAACGGGAGGCTCGGGCCATGAGCTGGGAGGCCCGATTCGCAGTTCCGGCTGGCAAGGTGCCGGGGGTGGTGGAGGCCGAAGTCTTCCTATTCGCGATCAGCTCCCGCCGGCGCCCAAGAAGTCCACCGAGTGGGCAAACCGCGTGACCTCCAGTGTTCGTGACAACGGTGACTTAACCCTCGCGGCGGGGGACCGTATCGAGCACGATGACTTTGGCCCAGGCAGTGTCCGCCAGGTCAGCGGGGAGGGTGCCAAGCGCATCGCCGAGGTCGACTTTGATACGGCTGGGCGCAAGCGCCTGCTCATCAAAATTGCGCCGATCACCAAGCTCTAGACGGGCCGGGCCAGCCGAATCACCGGGTAGGGTTGAGGAGGTTCCGCAGCTTTCACTGGTGCGAGTTTTCGGCGGAATCATCTCCCAGCGGACCAACCGGAAGGACCTTCGGGCGTGGATTTATACGAATATCAAGCCAGGGACATGTTTGAGCGCCACGGTGTTCCTGTCCTGGCGGGCCTCATTGCGGACACTCCCGAGGAGGCCAAAGCAGCTGCCGAGAAAATCGGTGGTCTGACCGTCGTCAAAGCTCAGGTTAAGACCGGTGGTCGCGGTAAGGCGGGCGGCGTCAAGGTTGCCCCTACCGCGGAGGATGCATTCACCGCTGCCACAGCCATTCTGGGCCTCGACATCAAGGGCCACACCGTGCACCGCGTGATGGTCGCAGCGGGGGCCGCCATCGCTCAGGAGTTTTACTTTTCGGTGTTGCTCGATCGTGCGAATCGCAATTACTTGGTGCTCTGCAGCTATGAGGGTGGGATGGAGATCGAACAACTCGCCGAGGAGCGGCCAGAGGCTCTCGCCCGCGTCGCGGTGGACCCCTCACACGGTATTGACCTAGCAAAGGCCACAGAGATTGCCCACCAGGCGAAGTTCCCGGCAGAACTCGTCGACGTTGTTGCCCCGGTGTTCGTGAAGCTCTATGACGTGTTTGTCAAAGAGGACGCGACCCTGGTGGAGGTCAACCCGTTGGTGTTGACCGAGTCCGGTGAGGTCATCGCACTGGATGGCAAGGTGACCCTGGATGAGAACGCAGAGTTCCGTCAGCCTCACCACGCGGAGCTGGCTGATTCCGCCACCGCGGACCCCCTAGAGGAAAAGGCGAAAGCCCACGACCTCAACTACGTGAAGCTTGATGGCGAGGTCGGTGTCATTGGAAACGGTGCCGGCTTGGTGATGTCCACCCTCGATGTGGTCGCCTACGCCGGAGAAAAGCACGGTGGCGTGAAGCCCGCAAACTTCCTCGACATCGGCGGGGGAGCATCTGCCGAGGTCATGGCCGCCGGTCTCGATGTCATTCTCGGTGACCCGCAAGTGAAGAGCGTGTTTGTCAACGTCTTCGGTGGCATCACCGCGTGTGACGCGGTGGCCAATGGAATCGTGAAAGCTCTCGAGATGATTGGCGAGGGCGCCACGAAACCTCTCGTTGTCCGTCTGGATGGCAACAGTGTTGACGAGGGTCGAAAGATCCTCGCGGCCGCTAACCACCCGTTGGTGACTCTCGCCGACACCATGGATCAGGGCGCTGACCGCGCCGCCGAATTAGCGTCGAAGTAGGGGACTAGCATGTCGATTTTTCTGACTCAGGATTCCAAGGTCATCGTTCAGGGCATCACCGGTGGTGAGGGCTCCAAGCACACCGCACTCATGCTGGCCGCTGGCACCCAGGTGGTGGGTGGTGTGAACGCACGAAAGGCTGGCACCACTGTCACCCACGGTGATGTGGAGCTGCCGGTGTTTGGCACTGTGGCGGAAGCGATGGAGAAGACGGGCGCCGATGTCTCGGTGGCTTTTGTCCCTCCCGCATTCGCGAAGGACGCCGCCATCGAGGCTATTGACGCTCACATCCCTCTGTTGGTCATCATTACCGAGGGAATTCCGGTGCAGGACAGTGCCCAGCTGTGGGCTCACGCCGGATCTGTCGGGAAAACTCGCATTATTGGGCCCAACTGTCCCGGGATTATTACTCCCGGCGAGGCGCTTGCGGGCATCACTCCCGCGACCATCACCGGCAAGGGACCCATCGGTTTGGTTTCCAAGTCGGGGACCTTGACGTACCAAATGATGTTTGAGCTGCGCGACATTGGTTTCTCCACCGCAATTGGTATTGGTGGAGACCCGATCGTGGGAACCACCCACATTGACGCGTTGGAAGCGTTTGAGAACGACCCTGAGACCCAGGCCATCGTCATGATTGGGGAGATCGGTGGCGACGCAGAAGAGCGCGCCGCGGAGTTCATCAAGGCGCACGTGACGAAACCTGTCGTCGGATATGTGGCCGGTTTCACGGCTCCCGAAGGAAAAACCATGGGTCACGCGGGAGCAATCGTGTCCGGCTCGGCCGGAACGGCTGCTGCGAAGAAGGAAGCCTTGGAAGCTGCGGGCGTGAAGGTCGGGAAGACTCCGTCCGAGGCTGCAGACCTGATGCGGGAGATCATTCAGTCGCTGTAGTGACCGAGCTCCTGTGGGGGGCTCGCGGTAGGCTCATGTCGCCATGAATGCCCGCCTTAACGCCTTTGCCACCGTGCTCGATGTCGTGGTGCTGGTGGGGCTCGGACTGGGCTTGTTGTTTGCTCCCCTCACCTTGGTGTGGGCTTTCGACGATGGTTTTGCCACTGATTTATTGCTCTCGTGGGCGATAGCGGTGGATGGCTGGATGTTGGGGCACGGGGTGCCCCTCACCCTCACTCTTGACCCGACTCTTGCCCAGTCGTTGTCCCTGGGAGAGAGCAGTAGCACCTTCGTCGTGGACATTGCACTGCTGGGGCTGGGGCTCATCACACTCCTGTGGGGTTATCGCATTGGCCGCCGCAGTGGCACCCGCATCTATCCGGTGTCTACCTGGTTTGTGGCTGTGGGGACACTGGTCGGGCTCAGTTTTGTGATGGTGTTTTTCCTTCCTCAACACATGGTCACCATGGAGTTGATGGACGCACTGGTGCGACCCGCGCTCTTTCTCGCAGCTGGCCTTGCACTGGCAACCTGGGTAGGGTCGCGAGCGCCCGGAGGCCGTGTTCTTGAGGGCGTCCTTCCCGAAACTGTGCTCGCCGTCATGCGCACGGGTGTGAAGACTGCGGGAGCCTCGGTCTTGGGTCTTGTAGCACTGGCGTCGCTCGCCCTCGCGGGTCTTGTCTTGTGGTCGTTTGGCACGATGATCGTCCTCTACGAGTCATTGCAGCCCGGCGTATGGGGGATCATTACCCTGTCGATTGCGCAACTCGCTCTGTTGCCCACGGCGATTGTCTGGGGTGCGATGTGGATGGTGGGGCCTGGCTTTGCTGTGGGGACCGGGGCGCTGGTTTCACCTCTTGGAACAACGGTGCAGGCGGTACCCGCGCTTCCCCTGCTTGGCATCATTCCCTCCAACCCTCCGATAGGGGCGATCATGATTGTGGCCGTTCCCCTCGCGGTGGCCTTCATCGCGGGGGTGGCAGCGACCACCATGCTCCTGGGAAACAGTCCGGGAAACCTGTGGCGAAATGTGGGAGACACAGAGTTTCACCATCAACCGCTTGTCCAAATCCTGGCCGCCTCTGCGGTGGCGGGAGTCCTGGGGTCTTTTGGTGGTTTTGTGCTTGCCTCGATGACGAGTGGTTCCGCGGGACCCGGTCGGTTCCAGAATGTGGGTGCCGACCCGGCACAGATTGCCCTGTGGTGGGGGCTAGAAATATGTGTCGGAGTCTTGCTGGGACTGCTCTCGGGCGCTCTGGGTCGCAGGGGCCAGAAGGTCGCTCGCTAGGCTAGAGCTGTGCGCCAAAGACTCGTGGTCCTCATCTCCGGGGCCGGTAGCAACCTTGCCTCCCTTCTCGAGAACCTCCCGGCCACACAGATTCCCGCGGACGTTGTCGCTGTGGGATCCGACACCAGCTCTGCAGGCCTGCACCATGCTTCAGACCGCGGGATTCCCACTTTTGTTGTTCCCTGGGAGGGGTTTTCCTCCCGAGAAGAGTGGGGAGTGGCACTCGGTGACGCTCTCGCGTCCCACGAGCCAGACCTGATTATCTTGAGCGGTTTCATGAAGCTTCTCCCGCCCAACCTGGTCAGCCGATTCTCACCGCGCATACTTAATACTCACCCGGCCTATTTGCCCGAGTTTCCCGGAGCCCATGCGGTTCGGGACGCGCTCGCCTCGGGAGCCACCGAGACGGGGGCGTCGGTGATCGTGGTGGACGAGGGTGTTGACACCGGCCAAATTCTTGCGCAGAGAAGGGTTCCTGTGGAGCCTGGCGATGACGAAGCGGCCCTGCATGCCCGCATCAAAGTGGTCGAGCGGGAACTTCTCCTCCAAGTCCTGGAAAATGTCACCACAGCGATTGGAAAGTAGAGAGCATGTCCCGAAGTGAACGCACTATGCCTCAGCGCGCACTGGTGTCGGTGAGCGATAAGACGGGGCTTCTCGATCTGGGTCGAGCACTGATGGATTCCGGTGTTGAGATTGTGTCCACCGGATCCACGGCGCAAACGCTGCGTGACGGAGGTGTGGCGGTCCGGGAGGTCAGTGAGGTGACCGGGTTCGCCGAGGCCCTGGATGGCCGGGTCAAGACACTCCACCCGAGTATTCATGGCGGAATTCTGGCGGATCGCCGCAAACCAGAACATCGTGCCGCTCTCGAGGACCTGGGGATAGGAGCCATCGATTGGGTGATTGTGAACCTGTATCCCTTTGTGGAAACCCTCGCATCGGGGGCCGATGATGAGGACATCATCGAGCAGATTGATATCGGTGGCCCGGCCATGGTCCGAGCTGCCGCGAAGAACCACCACAGTGTGGCAATCGTCGTGAGCCCCGCTCGCTACGGGGCTCTCCTCGATGCTCTGGCACAGGGTGGCACCACCCTCGAATGGCGCCGAGAGCTTGCGGCAGAGGCGTTTACACACACTGCCCGCTATGACAGCGCGGTGTCCCAGTGGTTGAGCGATGGTGAGGCGTTGAGTTTTCACGCCGACAAACTGGGTGATCTTCGCTACGGCGAAAACTCCCACCAGGGTGCAGCAGTGTTTGCTGGTCACGCAATTCCTCCGGGTCTCGCCTCGGCGCAGGTTCTCCAGGGCAAGGAGATGTCCTACAACAACTACCTCGATGCCGATGCGGCTCTTCGGGCGGCCATGGATCACGTGGGCCCGGCGATCGCGATTATCAAGCACCAGAACCCGTGTGGGATTGCGACCGCGGACTCACTCGCGACGGCTCACCAGCTCGCTCACGCCTGTGACCCGGTGTCGGCTTTTGGTGGGGTCATTGCGTCCAATCGCGAAGTGGATGGGGATGTTGCGCGGTCGATTGTCGAAGTGTTTACCGAAGTTGTCGTGGCTCCACGCTTCACACCAGAAGCGCGAGAGGTCTTCGCTGCCAAAGCAAACCTGCGCATCGTGGAACTTCTCGAGGGTTTCGAGCAAGCACACACCGAGTGGAGACAGATTTCTGGTGGGGTTTTGATACAAGACGTGGATCGCCATTTTGCAGACCCCTCTACCTGGACACTGGTCTCGGGTGAGGCAGCGAGTCCGGAGGATCTCGCATCACTGGAATTTGCGTGGCGAGCAGTTCGCGCGGTCAAATCCAATGGAATTCTGCTTGCCCAGGGCCGCGCGAGCGTGGGAATTGGGATGGGTCAGGTGAACCGCGTGGATTCCTGCCAGCTCGCCGTCACGAGGGCGGGGGAGCGTGCCGCGGGGAGTGTGGCCGCTTCCGACGCTTTCTTCCCGTTTGCCGATGGGTTACAGATTTTGCTGGATGCGGGGGTTCGGGCGGCGGTTCAGCCCGGTGGCTCAGTACGAGATGACGAGGTCATCGCCGCGGCCCAGGCGGCCGGTGTCACGATGTACATGACGGGGGAGCGTCACTTTTTCCACTAAAGAGTGAGTGATCCAATGGTGTCGCCGTATTCGGTGACGCCGGTTTTCGTGAAGCCGAGGTGTTGGAAGAATTCACCGGGACCTTCTTCATCACCTGACCACACCGCACTGAGCGTGGTGAAACCTTGGGCTCTCGCTTCTTCGGTGACGGCGTCAATGGCGAAGCGCCCCACACCTTGTCCCTGGGCGCTGGCAGCAACACTAACCCGCCATACGCAGCAACGGAGGACTTCATCCGGGTGGGAGGAGTCGAAGTAGGCGCGGACAAAGCCGAGGACTTCACCATCGCGGATAATGACCCTGCCCCAAGTCTTGGCGTGGTCCAAGCTGGCATCGGCGTTCTCGTAGGTGACGGGAGTTTCAAATTGTTCCTGGCCGGGGCGCAGCTCCAGCGAGTTTGCCTGCAGTGCGGTGTCTGCGGAGAGTTCCTGAAGGATGAGTCCAGTCATGTGGTTAGCGTATGGCGTTTGAGTGAACATCAGGCAAGTATCTTTATGTAAAGATATATGGGGTGGTGTTCGAGATTAGACTTTCTCGGGCGCGATCACCCGGTCATAGAGAAGGGATTCCCCGTGGAAAAGATCAAGGTTGATGGAGTTGTCGTCGAGCTAGACGGCGACGAAATGACGCGAATTATTTGGCAGTTCATCAAGGACCGTCTCATCCACCCCTACCTCGACATCACCCTCGAGTACTACGACCTGGGAATCGAGAAGCGTGATGAGACTGACGACCAGATCACCATTGATGCAGCCAATGCCATTAAGAAACACGGCGTGGGTGTCAAGTGCGCGACCATCACCCCCGACGAGGCACGGGTTGAAGAGTTCGGTCTGAAAAAGATGTGGCGAAGCCCCAATGGGACCATTCGTAACATTCTTGGTGGCGTCATCTTCCGCGAGCCCATCATCATTTCGAATATTCCGCGCCTGGTTCCCGGCTGGAACAAGCCCATCATTGTCGGCCGTCACGCCTTTGGCGACCAATACCGTGCCACAGACTTTGTCTTTGACGGACCAGGAACCCTCACCATTAGTTTCCAGCCGAAAGACGGCGGCGAAGCCCAGAGCTTCGAGGTTTTCGAAGCCCCCGGCGGCGGAGTGGCCATGGCGATGTATAACCTCGATGCGTCTATCCGAGACTTCGCTCGGGCGTCGCTCAACTACGGCCTAAACCGCGGGTACCCGGTGTATCTCTCCACCAAGAACACCATCCTGAAGGCCTATGACGGTCGCTTTAAGGACATCTTCCAGGAGATCTTTGAGGCGGAGTTCCAGGACGCTTTTGAGAAAGCGGGCATCACCTACGAGCACCGCCTGATTGACGACATGGTGGCCTCTGCACTCAAGTGGGAGGGTGGCTATGTCTGGGCCACTAAGAACTACGACGGTGACGTGCAATCAGATACCGTGGCGCAGGGCTTTGGGTCGCTCGGATTGATGACCAGCGTGCTCACCACCCCCGATGGCGCCATTGTGGAGGCGGAGGCCGCGCACGGAACTGTCACTCGCCACTACCGTGAGCACCAAAAGGGCAACCCCACCTCGACCAACCCGATTGCGTCGATCTTTGCGTGGACAAGAGGCCTGATGCACCGCGGAAAACTGGACTCCAACCGGGCGTTGATTGACTTTGCGGAGACACTCGAGGACGTGGTCATTAAAACGGTCGAATCGGGAGCCATGACCAAGGACCTGGCCATGCTCGTGGGTCAAGACCAGGAGTGGCAGACCACGGAGGACTTCTTGGCCACCCTGGACCAGAACTTGACGGCGCGCCTCACCGACTAGCAAAAATACCCCGGGGGGTATAAGCTGTGAGTGTCGTGATTACCTCAACACTCAAGGAGAGTCATCGTGTGTAGCCCAGCGCGTTGTAACCGTTGCAGCAAGGTCACCTGGACCGGCTGCGGAGAGCACATCGAGGAGGCTTTGGCTGGTTTCGGACCAGACGAGCTCTGTAAGTGCGCTTAGTACACCAGTGCAGCACTCATCCCCGGGCTCAGGCCCGGGGATGAGTCATTTAAAGATGATGGTGCGGACCCCGTCGAGCAGGATGCGGTGTTCGGCAAACCACCGAACCGCTTGAGTCAGTGTCCGGGATTCTTCATCCTGACCGATGGCTCGGAGCTCCTCGGGGGATTGTGAGTGATCCACGCGCACCACGTTTTGCTCAATGATGGGTCCCTCGTCGAGCTCCGTGGTGACAAAGTGAGCGGTTGCACCAATCAGCTTCACCCCGCGCTCGTGGGCCTGGCGATAGGGATTGGCTCCTTTGAATCCGGGCAAGAACGAGTGGTGAATGTTGATGATGCGACCCTGGAGCTCTTGGCATAACTCGGGACTCAGAACCTGCATGTATCGCGCCAGGACGACCAGTTCGATCTCGTGCTCCTCGACAAAGGCCAAGACCTCGGACTCGAAGGCCTTCTTGCTCGCAGCATCCGTGATGGCCAGGGAGCGAAACGGAACACCGTAAAAGTCGGCGACGGGTTTCAGAGTGTCGTGATTGGACAAAACCTGGGGAATCTCAATCGTGAGATGGCCATCGCGCTGGCGGACGAGAAGGTCGGTCAGGCAGTGCCCCGATGTGGAGGCCAGCACTAGCGTGCGCAGTGGTCTGCCCACCGTGTTGATCTCTGCCGTCATGGCGTAGCGCTCGATGACGGGTGCTAGGGCATTCTGGAAGGTCTCGTAGTCCGCGGTTGTTTCCACCTGCAACCGCATAAAGAAGCGACCGGTGTCCTCGGAGGAAAACTGCTGAGACTCGGTGATATTTCCCTGCGCCTGCACGATGGCACCACTCACCGCGTGGACAATTCCGGGCTTGTCGTCACACACAAAAGTGACAACAAAGTGAGAGGGAGAGCTGGACACACCCCTAGCTTAGGCTCCCAGCGTGGGGCGCCGGAGTGCTCCCAGCCTCTCCGGTTACACTGGTGCTACGCAACTGGCGTATTGATGGATAACCATCGGGGAGCGTAAGGAAGCGTGCTGGCCGTACGCCTGGGCTGACACGAAAACTCCATAACCGTGCAACCAAGGGAGAACCCCGTGAACCCCACAACCAGCGCCGCTCTTGACACCTTTACCGCGTCCCTCGCCGATATCGACCCCGACATTCAGGATGTCCTGGATAAGGAACTAGGTCGTCAGCGCGGGACGCTGGAAATGATCGCCAGCGAGAACTTTGTTCCCCACGCAGTCCTCGAAGCTCAGGGCAGCGTCCTGACCAACAAGTACGCCGAGGGCTACCCGGGAAAGCGCTATTACGGTGGGTGCGAATTCGTCGACATTGCCGAAAACCTCGCCATTGAGCGGGCGAAAGAGCTTTTTGGAGCTGCCTACGCCAACGTCCAGCCCCACTCGGGCGCGAGCGCCAGTGCTGCGGTCCTGCACGCACTTGCTCAACCCGGTGACACCATTCTGGGTCTCGAGTTGGCACACGGCGGTCACCTGACCCACGGCATGAAGCTCAACTTCTCCGGCAAGGTGTACAACGCCACCTCCTACGGAGTGGAGCCCGACACCTTCTTGATTGACATGGATAAGGTTCGCGACAAGGCGCTCGAGCACAAGCCGACCGTGCTGATCGCCGGGTGGTCTGCCTACCCACGTCACACCGATTTCGCCGCCTTCCGCGCCATTGCCGATGAGGTGGGAGCGCGCCTCTGGGTCGACATGGCCCACTTCGCGGGACTGGTAGCGGCGGGTCTGCACCCGTCCCCGGTTCCCCACGCGGATGTGGTGTCCTCCACCGTGCACAAGACCCTCGGCGGTCCTCGTTCAGGAATCATCCTGAGCCGCGATGAGTCTTTGGCGAAGAAGCTCAACTCTGCAGTCTTCCCTGGTCAACAGGGTGGACCGCTCATGCACGTGATTGCCGCGAAGGCAGTGGCGTTCAAGCTCGCTATGAGGCCAGAATTCATCGACCGGCAAGAGCGAACAATTCGGGGTGCACAACTCTTGGCAGAGCGTCTCGTTCAGGATGACTCCCGAGCAGCGGGGGTCGATGTTCTTACCGGAGGCACCGACGTGCACCTTGCTCTTGTGGATCTCCGAAACTCTCCCGTGGACGGCCAGCAAGCGGAGGATCTCCTGCACCACGTGGGAATTACGGTCAACCGCAACGCGGTTCCCTTCGACCCCAGACCCCCCATGGTCACCTCCGGTGTTCGCATCGGAACTCCTGCTTTGGCTACACGTGGGTTCGGGGACACCGAATTCACCGAGGTGGCCGACATCATCGCTCACACCCTGATGCCCAACCCCGATGTCCCCGCGCTGCAGGCTCGGGTCGCGGGACTCACCGAGGCGTGGCCGCTGTATCCCGAGCTTTCCTAGTACTCCGATGCGAGCCACAACTCTCGACGGCGCGGCCACAGCCCAGGCCATCAAGAGAGAAATCGCAGATCAGGTTCGGGTGCTCACCGAGGTGGGGGTAACCCCGGGCCTGGGCACCATCCTGGTCGGTGAGGACCCGGGTTCCACTTGGTACGTCGCGGGCAAGCACACGGACTGTGGTGAGGTGGGGATCGAGTCCTATCGAATCGATTTGCCCGCGAGGGCCACCCAGGATGAGGTTCTGGCAGCAATTGATGAGTTCAATGACAACCCAGGTGTGACTGGCTACATTGTTCAACTCCCTCTACCGGACCACATCGACCAGGACGTTGTTCTGGAGAGAATTGATCCCGCCAAGGACGCCGATGGTCTCCACCCCATGAACCTGGGGCGCCTGGTGAATCAGGTGGGAGGCGAGATGGACTCGCCGATTCCCTGCACACCGCAGGGCATTGTGGAGTTGGTGGAGCGTCACGGGATTTCCTGGAAGGGAAAACACGTGGTGGTCCTGGGCCGCGGTGTGACCGTGGGCCGACCCATTGGGTTGTTGCTCACCAGGAGGGGTCTTGACGCCACGGTTACCCTCGCCCACACCAAGACTGAGAATCTGGCGGAGCTGGTCTCGCAGGCGGACGTCATCGTCGCAGCTGCGGGTGTGGCGGGCATTGTGAGTGCCGACATGGTGAAGCCCGGTGCTGTGGTGTTGGACGTGGGGGTGAGTCGCGTCATGGTCGATGGCAAAGCCAAGGTTGTCGGCGATGTGGCAGAGGAAGTCTGGGGTGTGGCGGGTTTCGTGTCCCCAAACCCCGGCGGCGTGGGCCCAATGACGAGGGCCCTGCTGTTGCGCAACGTGGTGGAGATTGCGCAAAGGGGGGTAGTGGGTCGTGGCTAAGTTGTATTTTCGCTATGGAGCGATGAACTCGGGTAAGTCGACAGGTTTGTTGCAAGCCGCCCACAACTATGAGGAACGTGGTCAGAAAGTTGTGTTGGCCAAGCCCATGGTCGACACCAAAGGCGATCGGACCATCGTGTCCAGGCTGGGTGTTTCTCGGGAGGTGGACCTCATCATTGGGCCAGCCACCGATGTGGTGACCATGATCGACAACGAGTCTGACCGAATTGCGCGCACATCCGGTGAGACAATTTCATGCCTCCTCGTGGATGAATGCCAGTTCCTCAGTCCCCGGCAGGTCGATGATTTGTTCATCATTGCAATCCGTCGAAACATTCCTGTCTTGGCCTATGGAATCCGTACTGACTTTCAAACTGTCGCGTTCCCCGGGTCTAGGCGCCTGCTCGAGATTGCGCACTCCCTCGAGGAGTTGAAGACAATTTGTCGATGTGGCCGGAAAGCGGTGTTTAACACCAGAAAAGTTGGTGGCCAGTTTGTCTTCGACGGAGCGCAAGTGGCGATTGATGACGGCGAGGTCACCTATGAATCGTTGTGTGGGGAGTGCTACCTCGATGAAAGCGGCGGCCGCCTTGCGAGCGGGTATGTCCCCCAGGAGGTCGTTCACGAGCTAGCGGAACCGGACGCCGACTTTAGTTAGCTGTCGGGGTGACAGGATTTGAACCTGCGACCTCGTCGTCCCGAACGACGCGCGCTACCAAGCTGCGCCACACCCCGTGAGGCAGGGCTCAAGCGTACCCGATATCGTCCGCCACGAGCGTGACGAGAACCGCCTCCGGTGGGCAGAAAAGCCGGATGGGTGCATAGATGCTGGTGCCAATTCCCGCGGAAACCTCGAGGTAGGAGGCCCGGGTTGCGTGGGTCCAGACATGAACTCCAGAGGCCATGGACGTGGGCAAATCACAGTTCGTGGTGAGGGCTTTGCCCCCGGGCAAACAGACCTGACCGCCGTGAGTATGTCCGGCAAAAATTGCCTCAGCGCCCTGGTTCTGCAGCGCGTTTAGCACCCGCTGGTAGGGAGCGTGGGTGACGCCGAGGGTGGTGAGTGAGGTGTTGCTGCCCTCTCGGGCTTCACGAGCGTCATCGAGGAGTCCGGGGAGGCTGGAGAGGTCATCCAAACCGTAGTGGGCATCGCCCACGCCCACCCACTCCAGAGCGCTTCCTCGAATGTCCATGTGGGTTACGGCGTTGTCGATGTCGACCCATCCCAGGCGCTCGTAAAGCGCCGTCAACCCCGCGAAATCCATTGCTTCTCCGGAGTGATCACCGTGGGGGGTGGAAGGCGCAACAACGTAGGAGAAGGGGTTTTTGACTCGAGGGGCGACACGGTCATTAGATCCGTGCGTGACGACACCGGGAATTCCGGCAAAGGGGATGAGAGCCTCCGTGAGGGCTCCCAGGCCCTCTGGGTGGCCCAGAAAATCGCCCGTTCCCACAACGATGTCGGGGCGAAGCTCGGTGAGTTCGCGAATCCAGGCAACCGCGGGGCTATGCCAGGGCGCCATATGAATGTCACTGAGATGCAAAACCCGGATGGGTTCGCTGCCCGGGTCCAGAACGGGGAGGGTCTCACGGCGTACCCGAAAGTTTTCGCGCTCCACCAGTGCGCCCCAGGCGGCCGCTCCCACGGCGAGGGCCCCCAGTCCGGCCAGGGCAAGCCCCGATTTAGAGACCATTAGTCCAGGAGGACATCATCTTCAGGTGCGGGTGCCACGACCCCACAGGACACTTGGATCTGGACACCGGTGTAGTTCCAGACCTGAGCTCCAGCTCCCACACTTTGGCTTGCGATGGTGCCTACCCCCGGGTCGGCGCTCACGCTTCCGGGGCCACAGCTGTATTGCCGGCCACCGGTCATGTTCAGGCCATCCATGGTGGCGTTGGCCTGCGCTACCGAGAGACCCACGAGGTTGGGCATAATCAAGTTTCCGGTGCTTTCGCCGTCAACACCGCTTCCGCCAAGAACACGCACCGTCATCCCGCGGGCAAGGTAGGTGCCGGCAGCGGGTTCGAAAATACCCACGCGGCCCGCCACAACACCTTCGGCGACTTCAAGTCTCAAGCCCAGGCTTTCCAGCAGGAGTGAAGCTTCGTCGTAGGTGAGCCCGGCAATGTTGGGAACGTCAATTCCGCTGCCCTGGAGCAGGCGCTCGGAGGGAGCAGGGAAAGATGCTCCCCCGTACTGTTCATTCGCGTCGACCATAATCACGCGCCAAATATCGTGCCGAAGGACTGTTCCGCCGGAATATCCTCGGAGACTAAAGTCCCCAAGAATGTTGCCCACCCAGACGGAGGTGGCCACATTTGTGCTCGATCCGACCATCCAGGTTTGCACCTGGGAGTCGGTGGTTCCCGTTTTGCCGATAACGGGGACGTCACCGCGAGGATTGGAGCGGGACCCGGTTCCCCCCGTGATGACTCCACGCATGGGATAGGCGGTTGCTGCCGCAATTTCGGGACTAATCGCTTGCCGGCAGGTCGATTCCTGCCCGGGGATCGTCTCACCGGTGTCGGTGACGAAGCGGTCCACGACGATGGGCTCGCACACCACACCGCCATGAGCGATACCCCCGAAAGCGGTGGCCATCGTGAGTGGGGCTATTTCGTTTGTTCCCAAGACGGCAGAGGGGTTCGTTTGAAGAACACTTCCATCGGCTCGGTGGACCAGAAGTGACTCCGCCGCGGCCCTGATCTCGCACTGATCGAGTTGCTCGGCGATGGATGCCCATGCGGTGTTAATGGACCGGGTGGTCGCCTCATAAACGGTGGCAGACGGAATTTCTAAATCTGCGGAGTTCTTAAACTCCCACAGACCCGCCCACGGTCCGCCACCATCGCCACAGGTGTCG
>Ga0213861_10000644_pt1 | contig 30836 bp, 36 predicted proteins | sample PICome_4_FD_160110 | JGI IMG/M metagenome (GOLD analysis project Ga0213861, IMG submission 160110) | Coastal seawater microbial communities near Pivers Island, North Carolina, United States - PICO131 | ecosystem: Environmental > Aquatic > Marine > Coastal | place: USA: North Carolina... | reverse complement strand
GATTAAAAATTGGGCTGATTATAATTCTTTTATTAAATATAAATTTAGAAAGAAAAAATCATTTTTGTGTGAAGTTTTAATGGATCCAGAACAGACTTTTTATCCGAAACTTTCAACGTTTATTGATGGAGAGAACAACATTGTTTCTCCACCTTTAGAAGATTTATCCCCATTAATAAGTAGAAAAGAGTTAAAGCAAAACCTTTTAGTAAAGTTACATAAAAAATCACAACAAATTAAATGAAAAATTTAATTAGGTTTAAAATTAAATCTTTTTATAGAAAATTAATAATATTTTTATATTTAATTATTTATAAAAAACCGATTTATAAAAAAAAAATCAATTTAGAAAACTTTAATTTCACTGAACTTAAAATTAATAAAGAATTATATAGAATTTATGAATTAGATCGAGGTAGGGTATTTACAAATAAAAATGACATAACAGCTTACATAACTAAAGCAAATTTTCTCACCGAAGGTTCAATGCAATTTAAAAAATTTGATGCAATAAATAGTCGCAATCAAGGTTTAGATAAAAATTTAGTATTAAAAAATGGCACACCTAACGTTAAAAAGCATATTAAAGGCAATGTTTTAAGTTTATTATCTGGAGGAGCCTCAACAAATAATTTTACTCATTGGTTTACTGATGTAGTTCCAAGAATTATTTTATTTAAGAAAAAATTTAATTTAAAAAAGATTGATAAATTTTATGTTCCAAGTGTAAAATTTAAATTTCAAGTTGAAAGTTTAAATTTGTTGAATATTAAGCCAAGTCAATTAATTTCATCTGAGTCAATCAAGCATATTCATGCAAAAAAAATCTATTATACAAGTCACCCTTGTCATTTTTACCCTTCGAAAGCTCAAAAATGGTCTTTAGTTTCATTAAGAAAATTATATTTACCAAAAAAATTAAAAAGAAATAAAAAATTTAAATATATATATATTGATAGAGATCAACTTAAATTAATTGATAAGGACAATCTCAAAAAGTACGCATCTTGGAGAGTTTTACTTAATGAGGACGAAATTCGAACCTATCTTAAATCAACAGGATTCAAAATAATAAAACCAGAAAATTTTTCTTTCAAAGAACAAATTCATATTTTTAATAGCGCTGAAGTCATAGTGAGTTTATTTGGTGCCGCTATGATGATGATAACTTTTTGCAATTCAAATGCAAAAATATTAGAAATCAAACCTGAAAAATCTGGAAACGAATTTAAAAATATTTCGAATAAATTAAATTTATTACATGAACAAATAAAAGTTAAACCAAAATATAAATCGTCAACACCTCAAAATGGTTTACTTTTTTGTAATTTAAATATTATTAAAAATAAATTAAAAAAACTAAAGATTTAATCTGCAAACGATAAAAAATGTTAGAAAAATTTTCTTATGGTGAGTATGTATTAGCTGCCTCTACCAGGTCTTTATATGCTTGAGTATTTTTTAGGGATGTAAGTTTTGTAACTATTGAACTTGGCAGACAACAAATTCCTGTTTTAACTGGAAACCCTGAAAAAATAATTTTAACCTATTAATCTCGGACACCACATAGACACCACAACGAAATACATGTTCATCACTTGTATCACTGATGTTCTGTAAGATAATTTTTTTATAAATTTAAAAGTTTAGGATTTACTTAGTTTGTGGTGCCCTCACACGGACTCGAACCGCGAACCTATTGATTACAAATCAATTGCTCTACCAATTGAGCTATGAGGGCATTATTTTTTATTTATTAAATTAATAAATAAAAATCTTCAAGTTCATAATGATTTATTTATTTTTTAATATATCCTTTAACAACTAAAACAGAGCCAATTTCTAGCTTTTTTATCTTATAATTATTTATATTAATTATTTTTTTAAATAAACCTAAATAATTTCTTTTATTTTTTATATTATTACCAATATCCATCACTTTCATAATAAACTCTAAAGAAAAAAATTTTTTAGGCAATAAAGGTTCAATAATAAAAACTTCTGTTTTTTTTTTTAATTTTTTACTAAAAAAAGAAAAAGTTTCTAAAATTTGCTTGTCTGTTAAATGATGTAACACGTTATTAATGAAAATTAAATCGATTTTATTTTCGTAGTTTTTTAAATAATCATTTTCAATAACTCTATATTTGTATTTTTTATTTTTTTTTCTTGAAACATCAACGAAATTTTTATTAATTTCGACACCTAGATATTTATTTGGTTTGAATAATTTAGAAAAAAAACCAGCACCACTTCCAAAGTCTAAAACAAAATTTTTATTTTTTATATTTTTTCTTATATAAAGTGAATAACTATCTTCAGAAACTGGACCCATATTCATTGGTGTAAAAATAGAGGCAAGATTATTTTGCAAAAAATTAGCTAAAAGAATTAGCGGTAGAAGAAAAAATCTAAATATCTTATATAAAAAATCCATTTATTAACTACTTATATGTTTTTTGAAAAAAGAAAATAATTATTAGCTATTGCTGAGCATAAGTATACTAAAAAGTAAAAGTTATAATAGAGAATGTATTTTTTATTCTCTAGAAAGATGTTTGTTAATTTAGTTTTAAAAAGTAAAAATAAAATAATTATGAACATTGGTTCAAAATATTTCATAAAAATTATATAAGCACTGATAGCAGTTATAATGATTAAATTTAATATTAAGTTTAGTATATTTTCTTTCGATAAGAGGTATAAAAGAAAAAAACCTATTATTGAAGTTAAATAAAAAAAATAAAAATTACCTAAAAGAATTTTTGAAAGCTTAATAAAATACCCTCCACCCATAAGGTAATTATAATCAAAAAAATAAGAACAAATTATCACAAATATTGTTATTAAAAATATAGCTAGTTTATCTTTATCGATTAGTTTTATTTTTTTTTTAAAATAAAAAATGATTGTAAAAAAAGGTATTAAATAAAATGATATAATTGAAGAATTTACTAACAAACTGTTATAAAACTTAAATTCGAATGTTGCTTTAAGAATCTTGGGCCAAAACAATACAAAAATAATGCCAGGCAGTGCAAAAATAGTTACAACTAATAAAGTTTTTATAAAGTTTTTCTTATCAAGGTTTAAATAAAAAATTATTATAAAATATAAAAATATCATTGCATATAATTGTCTTGTGTAAACAGTGAGCGACATAAAAAATATTATAAAAAAAAGTTCTTTGTTAAATTTATTAAATTGAGATTTATTCTCCCATTTTAAAAAAAAAAATAAGGAAATTATAAAGAAAAATATTCCTGTGATTTGAGTGTTTGGCCAAACAGCAGCTGACCTAAAAGAGGGTAATAAAAAAATAATAAGTGAAAAAAGAAATAAATTATTTATATTTATTTTTTTAAATTTTATTTTTAAGCAGATAAAAAACAAATAAGGAATTGGTAAGGCTAGTATACAATAAATTAGTCGTAAAATTTCTTTATCATTTACTATTTTATAAATAATAGCTGCTATGTAATAATGTAAAGGAAATTTAATGTCTAAATTTGTGCTAAAAGCCAAAGGATTTTCAACTAAAGGCCAAGTAGTTTCAAAGTCTTTTATAAAACCTCCACTACCAGCTGCATCTATATTAAAATATAAATCAATAAACAATGAGATACCCAAAACTAGATATAAAAATTTATTTAATATATTTACTCTCATTTTAAAATTTTATTAATATAATGACACACGACCGCAACAGAATTAGATATATTCAAACTTTCAATATTTTTATTAGTATTTATTTTAAAAATAAAATCAGATTTTTTTAGTGTTTGGTTTTTTATTCCAAATCCTTCAGATCCAAATAGTAGTACGTTTTTTCCGTTCCATTTATGGTTAGTGAAGTCTTTATTACCTTTAGCATCAAAAGCACTTATCCAAAAATCTTTAGTTTTAAGATAAGTTAAAGCTGTATTTAAATTTGAAACTTTAAATATTTTCATATGTTCAATACCACCACTTGCACTTTTATATAATAACCTACTTTTTGATGGAAAAGATCTTTCTTTTACAATGATGCCATCTATATTAAAAGCTACAGTGCTTCTAATAATCGAGCCAATATTTCTGGGATCTGTAACTTCTTCAAGAGCAATAAGATTAAGATTATTTTTTTTATTTTCAATTACAAATTCTTTTAAAGTAATTTCTTCTAACTGCTCTACTTCGGCTAATAATCCTTGATGTGATGTATCATCTCTTCCACATAAGTTATCTAATTCCTTTTTTGATTTATAAAATACATTAATCTTTTTGAATAAATTTAAAGATTGGTTTTCTCGATTTAATTTTTTTTGTGCATCTTCGGTTAAAAAAATTCTTTCAATTTTTCTTTTAGGATTTTTTAAGGCTTCTAGAACCGCGTGTTTTCCTGCAATTAAAAAGGTGGTTTTTTTCATGAATTTTAGCGCTTAATACACGATTTATTAGCATATTTTAAGGTAAAATGATTTATTGCAATTACTAGATAAATGCTTATAAAACGCTTGTTGTTAAATGCTTTTTAAGTTAGTGGGTATCCCCAAGATTAAGGAGGGGTACCAAAGCGGTCAAATGGGGCGGGCTGTAAACCCGTTGACTTCGGTCTTCGAAAGTTCGAATCTTTCCCCCTCCACCAAACTTAGAGCTTTAATGATAAAGGGCGTGTTAAGTTTGGATATTGCGGGTGTAGTTCAATGGTAGAACGCTAGCCTTCCAAGCTGGATGTAAGGGTTCGATTCCCTTTACCCGCTCCAAAATTAAAATTAAAATAAAGTGAGGAAAAAATAAAATGTCAAAAGAGAAGTTTCAACGAAACAAACCGCATTGTAACATAGGTACAATCGGACACGTAGACCACGGTAAAACAACATTAACTGCAGCGATAACTAAAGTATTATCTGAAGCCGGAGGTTCAAGCTCAGCAAACTTTGTTGCTTACGATCAAATTGATAAAGCGCCAGAGGAAAAAGAAAGAGGAATTACAATTTCAACTGCACACGTTGAATATGAAACTGAAAAAAGACATTATGCTCACGTAGATTGTCCCGGTCACGCTGATTATGTAAAGAACATGATTACAGGTGCAGCACAAATGGACGGAGCAATTTTAGTTGTTAACGCTGCTGATGGTCCAATGCCTCAAACAAGAGAGCACATTCTATTAGCTAGACAAGTTGGTGTTCCTGCTATCGTAGTTTTCTTAAACAAAATTGATACAGTTAAGGACAAAGAACTTGTTGATTTGGTTGAAGAAGAAATTAGAGAGCTATTAACTTCTTATAAATTTCCGGGAGATAAAATTCCAATTATAAAAGGTTCAGCTTTAAATGCAGTTGAAGGAAAAGATGAAGCTACAGGAAAAAACGCAATCATGGAATTGATGAAAGCTGTTGATGAAACTATTCCTCAGCCAGATAGACCAAAAGACAAACCTTTCTTAATGCCAGTTGAAGATGTATTTTCTATTTCTGGTCGAGGTACAGTTGTGACTGGAAGAGTAGAGTCAGGCGTTATCAAAGTAGGTGAAGAAATTGAAATCGTTGGTATTAGAGATACGAAAAAATCTGTTTGTACTGGAGTAGAAATGTTTAGAAAACTTTTAGATAGCGGTGAAGCAGGCGATAACATTGGAGCTCTTTTAAGAGGTGTTGAAAGAGAAGATGTTGAGAGGGGACAGGTTTTATGTAAACCAGGTTCAATAACTCCTCACACAGAATTTGAATGTCAGGCTTACATTTTGAAAAAAGAAGAGGGCGGCAGACACACTCCTTTCTTTACAAAATATAGACCTCAATTTTATTTTAGAACTACTGATGTAACTGGAGAAGTAACTTTACCATCAGGAACTGAAATGGTTATGCCAGGTGATGATGGAAAATTTACTGTTAAATTAATCACACCTATTGCGATGAATGACAATTTAAATTTCGCAATCAGAGAAGGTGGAAAAACAGTTGGAGCAGGAGTAGTAACTAAAATAATTAAGTAACGCTTAGGAGCGTAGTTCAATTGGTAGAGCGCCGGTCTCCAAAACCGGAGGTTGTGGGTTCGAGTCCCTCCGCTCCTGCCAAACTTAGAGAATGTTATGAAAAATCCTTTAAAATTTATTCAGGAAGTTAAACAAGAAACATTCAGAATAACATGGCCCACGAAAAAAGACACAATGATGGGAGCTGTTATGGTGTTTGCGTTAGCTTCTATTGCAGCAATTTTCTTTTTGATCCTAGATCAAATCCTGAGATTTCTTTTAAACCTAGTATTAACTATTAATTTCTAATAATGAATTGGTATATCGTACAAGCTTACTCCGGTTTTGAAAAAAAAGTAGTTGAATCTATAAGAGAAGAGCTCAAAAAACATAAACTTGAAGATAATATAGGTGAAATTTTAGTTCCTACACATCAAATAACTCTAGTAAAAAAAGGTAAAAGGACTAAAAAAGAAAGCAAATATTTTCCTGGCTATGTTTTACTCAAAGTAGAATTAACAAAACAAATTTATCATTTAATTAAAAACCTAACAAAAGTGAGCGGTTTTTTAGGTTCTGGAGACAAACCAACACCTATATCTGACAACGAAATACAAAGAATACTTGGTCAAGTTTCCGAGAGCGCTGACAATCAAAAAACTGGCATTACTTTTGAAATTGGTGAAAAAGTTAAAGTTTGTGATGGTCCATTTGCTTCATTTAATGGTTTAATCGAGGAAATAGATGAAGAAAAATCTAGACTTAAAGTGTCAGTTTCTATATTTGGTAGGGCTACTCCTGTAGATTTAGAATTTAACCAGGTGGAGAAAAATTAAATGGCAAAAGAAATTGCAGGTTACGTGAAATTACAAATAAAAGGAGGGCAAGCAAATCCGGCTCCTCCTGTAGGCCCAGCTTTGGGTCAAAGGGGAATTAATATAATGGAATTTTGCAAAGCTTTTAATGAAAAAACAAAAGCTTTTATGGGAAAACCTGTTCCCGTAGTAATAACAGTCTATAAAGATAAAAAATTTGATTTTATAATTAAATCTCCGCCAGCATCTCATTTTATAAGAGAAGCCGCTAAACTAAAAAGTGGATCAAAAGAACCTGGTAGAGTTATTGCAGGTTCTATAACCATGAAACAAGCAGAAGCAATCGCTAAGGAAAAAATGAAGGATTTAAATGCTTTTGATATTAAAGAAGCAACAAAAATTATTTGTGGTTCAGCTAGATCTATGGGAATAGAGGTAAAAGAGTAATTATGAAAAAAAAATCAAAAAGATATAAAGAAATTTTAAAAACAGCTATTAAAAATCAAAAAATTAATAGTAAAGAGATTATAGAATTAGTTAAAAAAAATTGTACCACAAAATTTGATGAGTCAATTGATGTGTCATTAAAGATTAATTTAAAACAATCTAAAGGCGGAGATTTAAGTTTAAGAACTGTTGTTAATTTACCAAATGGTTCAGGTAAAAAAAACAAGATTGCAGTTTTATGTGAACCAGATAAAATAGATGAAGCAAAAAATGCAGGAGCCGATATTGTTGGATCTGATGATTTATTAGAAAATATTGCTGCAGGAAAATTTAATTTTACAAAACTTATTTGCACACCAGCTATGATGGGAAAAATTGGTAAACATGGAAAAGTTTTAGGCCCAAAAGGTTTAATGCCAAATCCTAAACTAGGAACAGTCGCAACAGATATTACTAAAGCAGTTAATGATATTAAAACTGGATTAGTAGAAATAAGAAATGACAAGGACGGTAATTTATCATCTACAATAGGAAGAAAAAGTTTTTCTACTGAAAAATTAGTTGAAAATTTTAATTACTTTATCGAAAGCATTAAAAAAGAAAAGCCCGATACTATTAAAGGCGAGTTTATAAAAAATACTTTTATAACTTCAACAATGGGAATTTCTTACAAAGTAGGAGCTAAGTAATTTTATGATGTCAAAAGAAGCAAAAAAAAATTACGTTGAAGAAATGAAAAAAAATTTTACAGACAACGAGTCTGTAATGATTGCACAATATCAAGGTCTCAATGTTAATGAACTTGATGCACTTAGAAAAGAATTAAGAGATAAAGGAATTTTATTTAAAATAACAAAAAATAAAATTACTAAAATTGCCCTCAAAGAAACATCAAAAAAGGACTTAGAAAAATACTTTATTGGACCTACAGCTGCTGCTATATCCTCTGACCCTATATCTACTGCAAAAATTTTAACTAAATTTTCAAAATCTAATAACAAATTAAAAATTGTCGCTGGATTTATGGATGGCAAGGTTTTAGATGAAAAAGAGGTGTCTGTAATTGCCACACTTCCTTCTTTAGAGGAAGCTAGAGCCAAAATAGTGGGAATTTTAGCCACTCCAGCTCAAAAATTAGTAAGTATTTTACTTGCACCAGGCTCAAAAATTGCTAATTTAACGCGCGCAAAGAGTTTAAAAAATTAATTCACAGGAAAAAAAAATGGCAGACTTAAATAAAATTATAGATGAACTTTCTACTTTAACAGTTGTTGAAGCAGCGGAACTATCTAAACAATTAGAAGAAAAATGGGGAGTAACAGCAGCAGCACCCGTAGCTGCAGCACCGGCAGGTGGAGCAGCTGCTCCAGCTGGAGAAGAAAAGTCAGAATTTTCAGTTTTCTTAGCTTCGGCAGGTGATAAAAAAATTAATGTTATTAAAGAAGTAAGAGCAATAACTGGTTTAGGTTTAAAAGAAGCTAAAGATTTGGTAGAGGCGGCGCCAAAAGAAGTAAAGGGTGGCGTAGCTAAAAAAGAAGCTGAAGAATTTAAGAAAAAACTTGAAGCAGCTGGTGCTAAAGTAGAATTAAAGTAAACAAAATTTAAGACTAGATTTTACTGTAAATTAAAGTTTGCAGTGAGATTTTTTATATTAGATGCAATTATCTTTTACTCAAAAGAAACATATAAGAAAAAACTTTGGTAAACTAGTTGAAGGTTTATCTATTCCTAATCTAATAGAAGTACAAAAAAACTCATATGACGAATTCTTAAAGTCAAAAACTCTAAATGGGCAGTTAGACGATTTATCAAAGGGTATAGATAAAGTTTTTAGAAGCATATTTCCAATTGAGGATGGAAACGATAAATCAACTTTAGAATATATTTCATATAAGTTAGAAAAACCAAAATTTGATGTTATTGAATGCAAACAAAGAAGTTTATCATATTGTGCAGCACTCAAAGCAAATTTGAGATTAGTCGTTTATGATATTGATGCAGAAAACAACACAAAACAGATTCTTTCCGCTAAAGAGCAAGAGGTATTTATAGGAGACCTTCCTTTAATGACACCAAGTGCTACTTTTATTACTAATGGAGTTGAAAGAGTTGTTGTAAATCAAATGCACAGAAGCCCCGGAGTTTTTTTTGATCATGATAAAGGTAAAACGCATGCAAGCGGTAAACTTTTATTTAATTGTCGAATTATTCCTGGTAGAGGATCGTGGTTAGACTTTGAGTTTGATCCAAAAGATATTTTATATTTCAGAATTGATAGAAAAAAAAAACTTCCAATAACAACTTTTTTATATGCTCTTGGTTATTCAAAAGACAAAATAATTGAAACATTTCACTCAACAAGTAAATATTTATATAATAAAGAAAGCAAAAGCTGGACTACAGATTTCATTATAGAAAATTACAAGCGACCAATTAAAATATCTTATGATTTAATTGATGCAAAAAATAATAAAAAAGTTTTGAGCAAAGGTGAAAAACTCAACATTGTTATTGCTAAAAAACTTAAAGAGAAAGGTTTAAATTTAATTTCTATACCCAATGAGCAAATAATAGGAAAATATGTTGGCAAAGATATAAAAGATACTAATGGTGAAATTTTAATTGGAGCTGGTTTTGACTTAACTGAAGATCAGTTAGAAAAAATTATAGCTCAAGAAGAAAAAGAAATCTTTATTGTAAATATTGATCCGATTAATAAAGGTCCATACATTTTGGAAAGTCTTAAAATTGATAAAAATACAAACAAAACTGAAGCTCTTAATGATATATATAAGGTTTTAAGACCAGGTGAAGCACCTTCAGTTGAGATAGCACAAGAAATTTTTAACAACTTATATTTTAAAAAAGATAGATACGATTTATCTGAGGTGGGCAGAGTAAAACTTAACTCTAAACTAGATTTAAACACGAATACAAAAAAAACTATTTTAGAAACTGCTGATATCATAGCCATAATTAAATTTATGCTTAATTTAAGAGACGGTAAAGGCGATGTAGATGATATCGATCATCTAGGCAATAGAAGAGTGCGGTCTGTTGGGGAACTTGTTGAAAATCAATTTAGAATTGGTCTTTTGAGAATGGAAAGAACTGTTAAAGAAAAAATGTCAACTTTTCTAGAAATAGAGTCCGCTATGCCTCAAGATTTAATTAATGCTAAACCAATTACTACATCTTTAAAAGATTTTTTTGCAACTTCACAACTTTCTCAATTCATGGACCAAACTAATCCATTATCTGAAATCACACATAAAAGAAGAGTTTCGGCTTTAGGACCAGGCGGACTAACAAGAGAAAGAGCTGGTTTTGAAGTAAGAGATGTTCATCCAACTCATTATGGAAGAATATGTCCAATAGAAACACCTGAAGGGCCAAATATCGGTTTGATAAATAGTTTAGCGACTTATTGTAGAGTTAATAAGTTTGGATATATAGAAAGTCCATATAAAAAAGTTATTAATGGAAAAGTAACATCTGAAATAAAATACTTGTCAGCTATAGAAGAAGAAAAATATACAATTGCTCAAGCTAATTCGGCTCTTAATAAAGACGGATCGTTCGTAGAAGAATTAGTAGCCTGCAGAAAAAATTTAAATTTTGAATTATCTTCCAGAGATAATATTGATTTTATAGATGTTTCTCCAAAACAACTTGTATCAGTTGCAGCTGCTTTAATTCCTTTCTTAGAGAATGATGATGCCAATCGTGCATTAATGGGTTCTAACATGATGAGACAAGCAGTACCGTTACTTAAACCAGAGTCACCTTTAGTCGGCACTGGTATCGAGGCAGACGTTGCCTTAGACTCAGGAGTTACAATTGTTGCTAAAAGAAATGGTGTAGTTGATAAAATTGACGGTAAAAGAATTGTGGTTAAAGTAACAGATGTAACTGATTTATCCCAATCAGCAGTAGATATATATAACCTATCTAAGTTTCAAAGATCAAACCAAAACACATGCATTAATCAGAAACCGTTAGTTAAAGTCGGTGATAAAATTAAAAAAGGAGATATTATCGCTGACGGACCAGCAACAAAACTTGGTGAACTAGCTTTAGGTAAAAATGTTACAGTAGCTTTCATGCCTTGGCAGGGATATAATTTTGAAGACTCAATTTTAATTTCAGAAAGATGTGTTACAGATGACGTATTTACATCGGTTCACATTGAAGAATATGAGTCAATGGCAAGAGACACAAAACTTGGTGCGGAAGAAATTACAAGAGATATACCAAATGTAAGCGAGGAAAGTTTAAGGAATCTTGACGAATCTGGAATAGTATATGTTGGAGCAGAGGTAAAACCATCAGACATTTTGGTTGGTAAAGTTACCCCTAAAAGCGAAACATCATCGAGTCCTGAAGAGAAATTGCTCAGATCGATTTTTGGAGAAAAAGCTACTGATGTTAGGGATTCCTCTTTAAAATTACCATCTGGAAGCACAGGTGTGGTAATTGATGTAAGAGTCTTTAATAGACATGGAATTGAAAAAGACGAAAGATCCATAGCCATAGAAAGATCTGAAATTGAGGCAGTTCAAGAAGATAAAAAGGTTGAAGAAGAAATTCTTAATAGAAATATTAAGTCTAGAGCAATTGATTTACTAAACGGGCAAAGCATTAGTAAAGAATTTAAAAATTTAAAACCTGGCACGACTTTAAATCAAAATGATTTTCAAGATTTAAACTTAAAAGATCTTTGGAAAATTTCCTTGCAAAAAAAAGAACTTAACACCGATCTTGAAAAGCTTAGATACCAATTTGATAACGCATCAGAAGACATAAGACTAAGATTTGAGGATAAAGTAACTAAAATTCAACAAGGTGACGACTTGTTACCTACAGTAATGAAAGTTGTTAAAGTATTCGTTGCCGTTAAGAGAAGATTGATGCCAGGAGATAAAATGGCTGGTAGACACGGCAATAAAGGAGTTGTTAGTAAAATTGTTCCAGTTGAAGATATGCCATACATGGAAAATGGAAAACCAGTTGATATTGTTTTAAACCCACTTGGTGTTCCAAGTCGTATGAATGTTGGTCAAATCTTAGAAACACATTTAGGATGGTCATGCTCTGAACTTGGTGATCAAATCAAAGAATATTTAAAAAATTTTGAACAAGAAATAGAAAATATTAAAGAAAAATTAAAAGAAATTTATGGAAAATCTTATTATGATGAAGTTATATCTAAATTATCAACTAAAGAAGTTGCTGAATTAGTACAAAATTTATCAAACGGAATTCCAATAGCAACTCCCGTGTTCGATGGCGCAAGTACGAATGATATTACTAAAATGTTAGACTTAGCTGGTCTTCCTAACTCGGGCCAAACTCATTTATGGAATGGTCAAACAGGAGAAAGATTTGATAGACCAGTAACAGTAGGAATAATTTATATGTTAAAATTAAATCACCTAGTAGAAGATAAAATTCATGCCAGATCAACTGGTCCTTATAGTTTGGTAACACAGCAACCACTTGGAGGTAAAGCGCAGCTTGGCGGTCAAAGATTTGGTGAAATGGAAGTTTGGGCACTAGAAGCTTATGGTGCATCTTACACTTTACAAGAAATATTGACTGTAAAATCTGATGATGTTGCTGGAAGAACAAAAGTTTACGAGACAATAGTAAAAGGTAATAATAACTTTGAGTCTGGTGTTCCTGAGTCTTTCAATGTTTTAGTAAAAGAAATAAGAGCACTTGGTCTAAATATAGAATTAAATTAATATGGAAAGAAATTTAACAAAAAAATTTGAAAATCAAAATATTGTTCAAGAAAATAATTTTAACAGTATTAAAATTACATTAGCGAGCCCTGAAAAAATTAAATCATGGTCTTATGGAGAAATTAAAAAACCAGAGACTATTAACTATAGAACTTTTAGACCTGAAAAAGATGGTCTGTTTTGTTCAAGAATATTTGGTCCCGTAAAAGATTATGAGTGTCTATGCGGTAAATATAAAAGAATGAAATTTAGAGGAATTATTTGCGAGAAATGTGGTGTTGAGGTAACAAAATCTAATGTAAGAAGAGAAAGAATGGGTCATATTGATCTTGCTTGTCCCGTAGCTCATATTTGGTTTTTAAAATCTTTACCCAGTAGAATTTCTTTAGCTATAGATATGAAGTTAAAGGATGTAGAGAAAGTTCTTTATTTTGAAAGTTTTATTGTTGTAGAACCAGGACTTACAACATTAAAAAAAGGTCAATTAATTACAGAGGAGGCTTTACTTAAAGCTCAAGAGGAATTTGGAGAAGACTCTTTTACAGCGGGTATTGGAGCTGAAGCTGTTAGAGAAATTTTAGTGAATTTAGATCTTAAAAAAGAGCAAGTTAAATTGAGAGAGTCGTTAAAAGAAATAAAATCTAAAGTAACCGAAGAAAGAACAATCAAAAGATTAAAGCTTATAGAGTCATTTATTAGTTCAGGCAATAAACCTGAATGGATGATTTTAACTTCAGTCCCAGTTATACCCCCAGAATTAAGACCACTAGTACCATTAGATGGAGGTAGATTTGCTACATCTGACTTAAATGACTTGTATAGAAGAGTAATAAATAGAAATAACAGATTAAAAAGACTTTTAGATCTTAAAGCTCCGGATATTATTGTTAGAAATGAAAAGAGAATGCTTCAAGAGTCAGTTGATGCTTTATTTGACAACGGAAGAAGAGGAAGAGTTATAACAGGGACTGGAAAAAGACCTTTAAAATCTTTAGCAGAAATGCTTAAGGGCAAACAAGGTAGATTTAGACAAAACTTACTCGGAAAAAGGGTCGATTATTCAGGAAGATCTGTAATTGTAGTTGGACCTGAATTAAAATTACACCAATGCGGCTTGCCAAAAAAAATGGCTTTAGAACTATTTAAACCTTTCTTGTATGCAAGGTTAGACAAATTAGGTTTAGCCACAACTATAAAACAAGCAAAAAGATTAGTAGAAAAAGAAAAAAGTGAAGTTTGGGATTCACTTGAACACATCATTAGAGAGCATCCAATACTTTTGAATCGAGCGCCAACATTACATAGATTAGGTGTACAAGCATTCGAGGCAAAACTTATCGAAGGAAACGCAATTGAATTACACCCATTAGTTTGTGCTGCTTTTAACGCTGATTTTGATGGCGATCAAATGGCTGTTCATATTCCATTAAGTTTAGAGGCACAATTAGAGGCAAGGGTTTTAATGATGTCTACAAATAATATCTTAAGTCCATCAAATGGTAAGCCAATAATCGTACCAAGTCAGGATATCGTACTAGGTATTTATTATCTTTCGCAAGCTGATGAAAATGACAAAAAACCAAAAGGAATTTTTTCAAATATAGAAGAAATTGAACAAGCGCTTGAGAATAAGTCTATTAGTTTACATTCTAAAATAGTTTCTATTTATAAAACAGTAAATAAAAATGGAGAGTCTATAACAGAAAAATATACTAGCACGGCTGGTAGATTTCTATTATCAAATGTTTTACCTAAAAATCATAATATTAAGTTTTCTTTAGTAAATAGATTATTAACAAAGAAAAATGTATCTGAAGTAATAGATACTATTTTTAGATATTGTGGACAAAAAGAAACTGTAATTTTTTGTGATAAAATAAAAACACTTGGGTTTAAACATGCATTCAAAGCAGGAATTTCTTTTGGGAAAGATGATTTAATTATTCCTAAAACAAAACAAAATTTAATTAGTAGCACAAAAAAACAAATAGAAGAGTATGAAAAACAATATTCAGACGGATTAATTACTAGAGGTGAAAAATATAACAAAGTAGTTGATATTTGGTCTAAGTGTACAGACACTGTAGCTAATGAAATGATGAAAGAAATTTCATCAGCTGAAAAAATTTATGATGATGACAGAATAGAAACTAATTCAGTTTATATGATGGCAGACTCTGGTGCTAGAGGATCTCAGGCTCAAATGAAACAATTAGCAGGTATGAGAGGATTAATAGCTAAACCTTCTGGTGAGATCATTGAGACCCCAATTATTGCAAATTTTAAGGAAGGTTTATCAGTTTTAGAATATTTTAATTCCACACACGGAGCCAGAAAAGGTTTAGCTGATACAGCATTAAAAACTGCTAACTCAGGTTATCTTACAAGAAGATTGTGTGATGTTGCACAAGATGTGCAAATTACAAAGGCAGAATGTGATCCAAAGAAAAGATCATCTGTTACAATTTCTGAAATAATAGAAGGTGGAAATATTTTAGTAAGTTTATCAGAAAGAGTTTTGGGGAGAGTTATTGCCGAAAACATTAAAAATCCTGTAACAGGTGAAATTATTCTAAAAAAAGATAAATTAATTGATGAATTTGATTGTGAGAAAATAGATGCCGCGGGTGTTAAATCTGTCAATGTTTACTCAGTAATTACATGCGCTTCAACGAAAGGTGTTTGTCAAGTGTGTTATGGAAGAGATCTAGCTAGAGGTAAACTAGTCAGTATTGGTGAGGCTGTTGGAATGATAGCAGCTCAATCAATCGGAGAACCAGGTACACAATTAACAATGAGAACATTTCATGTTGGAGGTACCGCACAAATCAAAGAAGAGTCTCAAATCATTTCACAAACAAAAGGAAAATTAAATATAATAAATAAGAATTTAATTGAGGATTCAAAAAAGAATACTATTGTTATGGGTAGAAATACTCAGTTAAGTATTGAAGATGATAATGGAATACAACTTGCTATTTACAAAGTAAATTACGGATCAAAACTATTTTTTAAAGATGGTGATATTGTTACCAAGGGAAAAAAAATAGCTGAATGGGATCCTTACACTTTGCCTGTGATAGCTGAAACTGGTGGAATTGTTAATTATATGGACTTGATGGAAGGAACTTCTTTAACTGAAACTTTAGATGACGCAACAGGTCTATCCACAAAATCTGTAACTGATTGGAAATCTACATCAAAGAATTCTGAATTAAAGCCGAGAATAACACTTAGAAATGAAAAAGGTGAAATTATAAAAAAAGCAGATGGTAACGAAGCAAGATACTATCTAGTTCCAGATACAATTTTATCTGTAAAAGACGGACAAAAAATTTCAGCTGGTGATGTACTGGCAAGACTGCCAAAAGAAACATCTAAAACGAAAGATATTACGGGAGGATTACCAAGAGTAGCTGAATTATTTGAAGCAAGAAAACCAAAAGATAGCGCAATCATAGCTGAGAATGATGGCGTAATTGAATTTGGCAAAGAAGTAAGAGGCAAGCAAAAAATTTCAATAGTATCTTCAAGTGGTGAAGCATCAAATTATTTAATACCTAAAGGCAAACATGTAAATTTTAACCAAGGTGAAAAAATAAAAAAAGGTGAATATTTATTAGATGGAGCACCATTACCACACGATATTTTAAGAATATTAGGTGTAGAAAAACTAACAGAATATTTTATCACCGAAGTACAAGAAGTTTATAGATTACAAGGTGTTGTTATAAATGATAAACATATAGAAACTATAGTTAGACAAATGTTAAAAAGAGTTGAAGTTAAAGATCCTGGAGAATCAAATTTACTTTCAGGAGAAATAATTGATTTACTAGATATTAATGTCATTAACGATAAACTAAGAGAAGAGAAGAAAAAACCCGCAATTTTTGAGAGAGTATTATTAGGGATTACAAAAGCTTCTTTACAAACAAATTCATTTATATCTGCCGCTTCGTTTCAAGAGACTACAAGAGTATTAACGGATGCTTCAATTAAAGGAAAAATAGATAAATTAGAAGGTCTAAAAGAGAATGTTATAGTCGGGAGACTTGTTCCAGCGGGGACTGGTTTAACTAAAATCGAATGGGACAAGCAGGCTCGTGAACAAGATAAGGCTAGATTAGAAGAACTTAAAAAACAAGAGCTAGAATTGGCCCCAGAAGCACCTGAACAAACATTATAGGAATCATTTAAAAATCCTTTAATATTGACTTTTACCAATTCAATGTTAGTTTACGTCACATTTTGAATGTTAGAAGTAAGGTCGATTATAACCTTAAACACTAACAATATTATCTAAAGGGTTTTCCTTACTCCAACTTCAAAATATTATTATGCCAACTATTAATCAGTTGATTAAAAAAAGTAGAGTTAAACCAATTGCCAGGAATAAAGTTCCAGCACTTGAAAGACAACCTTTAAAAAGGGGTGTTTGCGTTAAAGTTTACACTACGACACCAAAGAAACCTAACTCAGCATTAAGGAAAGTTGCCAGAGTAAGACTGTCAAATGGTTTTGAAGTGACAGCATATATTCCAGGTGAAGGGCATAATTTACAAGAACACTCCGTTGTTTTACTTCGTGGAGGTCGTGTTAAGGATTTGCCAGGAGTTCGATATCATATTTTGAGAGGTAACTTAGATACACAAGGAGTTGCAAATCGTAAACAAAGAAGATCACTTTATGGAGCAAAAAAACCTAAATAATTTATGTCTAGAAAAAGAAAAGCTCCAGTAAGAAAAGTATATCCTGACCCAAAATTTCACTCAGAGGTAGTTTCAAAATTTATAAATTCTATTATGTATGATGGTAAAAGATCAACTGCAGAAAAAATACTGTATGACGCATTAGATAAAATTAGATCAAAGAATAATGAAGATCCATTAAAAATTTTTAATACAGCTATAAGTAATGTTAGACCGAATTTAGAATGTAGATCTAGACGTGTTGGCGGTGCGACCTATCAAGTTCCAGTTGAAGTTAAAGCAAAAAGAGGTCAAGCTTTAGCTTTAAGATGGTTAATGGATGCTACTAGAAAAAGAAAAAATAAAACGATGGCAGAAAAATTGTATGCAGAAATTTTAGATGCATCTCAAAATAAAGGTTCTGCAATTAAAAAGAGAGAAGACACACATAAAATGGCAGAATCTAATAAGGCTTTTGCACATTTCAGATGGTAATAATTTATGACTAAATACACTTTAGATAAATATAGAAATATTGGTATTATGGCTCACATTGATGCCGGCAAAACTACTACAACTGAAAGAGTATTATATTATACAGGCAAAAGTCACAAAATTGGGGAAGTACATGATGGTGCTGCAACAATGGATTGGATGGAACAAGAACAAGAAAGAGGTATTACTATTACTTCTGCAGCAACAACTTGCTTTTGGAGAGATCACAGAATTAATATTATAGACACACCTGGTCACGTAGATTTTACAATTGAAGTTGAGAGATCATTAAAAGTTCTAGATGGAGCTGTTTGCGTATTTGATGGTGTTGCAGGGGTTGAGCCCCAATCTGAAACAGTTTGGAGACAGGCAGATAAATATAAAGTGCCAAGAATATGTTTTGTTAATAAACTTGATCGTACAGGAGCAGATTTTTATCGTTGTGTAGACATGATTAAGGACAGACTTGGTTGCAAGCCTTTAGTTTTACAATTACCTGTTGGTTCAGAGGCAGATTTAAAAGGTGTAGTTGATTTAGTAAATATGAAAGCCATTATCTGGCAAAATGAAGATCTAGGAGCTAAATTTGACATTGTTGATATTCCTAATGATTTAAAAGAAAAAGCAGATACCTATAGAAAAGAACTGGTTGAAGCAGCTGTTGAGGAAGACGAAAAATTAATGGAAGCTTACCTTGATGGAAAAGAACCGTCTGCGGAAGATTTAATTAAATGTATAAGAAAAGGAACATTAAATTTTAGTTTTGTACCCATAACAACAGGATCGGCTTTTAAAAACAAAGGTGTTCAACCATTATTAGATGCTGTTATTGACTATCTTCCAAGCCCTAAAGATATTGGATCTATAGAAGCAACTAAACTTAATTCAGAGGATAAATTGCAGATGAAATTTGATGATAATGAACCTTTCTCAGCTTTAGCCTTTAAAGTTGCTAACGATCCATTTGTTGGGTCTTTGACTTTTATAAGAATTTATTCTGGAAAAATACAAGCTGGCACATCTGTATATAACTCATCAAAAGAAAAAATAGAAAGAGTTGGAAGAATGCTTCTAATGCACGCTAATAGTAGAGAAGATATTAAAGAAGCAACAACTGGTGATATAGTTGCGCTAGCTGGCCTAAAACATACAATCACTGGTCATACGTTATGTGATGAAAATAAACCAATTTTATTAGAACCGATGGAATTCCCTGATCCTGTGATTGAAATTGCCGTTGAACCTAAGACTAAGGCAGATCAAGAAAAAATGGGTGAAGCTCTAAGCAGGTTAGCTAAAGAAGACCCTTCATTTAGAGTTACCTCTGACGAAGAATCAGGACAAACAATTATAAAAGGTATGGGTGAGTTACATTTAGATATCATCGTTGATAGAATGAAAAGAGAATTTAAAGTGGAAGCGAACGTGGGAGCTCCTCAAGTGGCTTATAGAGAAACAATACTAGGTTCAACAGAAGTTACATACATTCATAAAAAACAAAGTGGTGGATCAGGTCAATTCGCTAAAGTCACATTAAGCGTTGAACCACTTGAGCCAGGAAAAGGCCGTGAGGTTGAAAATAAAATCAAAGGTGGATCAATACCTAAAGAATTTATTCCAGGTGTAGAAAAAGGAGTATTAAGTGTTGCGGAAAGTGGAATATTAGCTGGCTTTCCTGTTATTGATTACAAAGTTACTATCCTTGACGGCTTACATCACGATGTTGACTCAAGTGTCTTAGCTTTTGAAATAGCATCAAGAATGTGTTTTAGAGAAGCTTGCCAAAAAGCTACATTAAAATTATTGGAACCCATGATGAAGGTAGAGGTTGTTACTCCAGAAGATTTTATGGGCGATGTAATTGGTGATTTAAACAGCAGACGTGGTCAAGTAGCTTCTACAGAAGCAAGAGGAAATGCAACAGCTATTAATGCAACAGTTCCGTTAGCCAATATGTTTGGATATATAAATAATCTTAGATCTTCAACACAAGGTAGAGCACAATATACAATGCAATTCAGTCATTATGATAAAGTGCCTCAAAACGTTCAAGACGAAGTAACAAAAAAACTAGCTTAACTTATGGAAAATCAAAATATTAGAATACATTTAAAAGCCTATGATAACAAAATTCTAGATTTGTCTACAGAAGAAATTGTGAACACTGCTAAAAGAACAGGAGCACAGGTAAAAGGACCAATACCGTTACCAACAAGAATAGAGAGATATACTGTATTAAGATCTCCGCATATTGATAAAAAAAGCAGAGAACAATTTGAGTCAAGAACACATAAGAGATTAATAGACATTATCGAACCAACACCTCAAACAGTAGAAGCTTTAATGAAGTTAGATTTAGCTTCGGGCGTTGACATTGAAATAAAGATTTAAATATATGAGCATTGGACTAATAGGAACTAAAATAGGAATGACCAGGGAATTTATGGAAAGCGGTCAATCAGTTCCAGTAACAGTAATTAAAGTGGAAAAAGGTAGAGTATTAGATGTAATTTCTAAAGATAAAAGAGGTTATAACGCTGTAAAATTAGGTTTTTTTAAACTTAAAAATTCAAAATTAACAAAGCAAATGAAGGGTTATTTTGCAAAGAAAAATACGGAACCAAAAAAAATTCTTAAAGAATTCAGAGTTGATAATAATGATCAATTTAAAGAAGGCAATGAATTAGGATTAGAAATATTTAAAGATAAAAAATTTTTAGACGTTAGATCTAAAACAATAGGTAAAGGTTTTGCTGGAGTTATGAAAAGGTGGAATTTTGGCGGTTTAAGAGCTTCGCACGGTGTATCAGTTTCTCATAGATCACATGGTTCTACAGGACAAAGACAAGACCCAGGTAAAGTTTTTAAAGGTAAAAAAATGGCTGGTCACATGGGGGATAAATTAAGAACAATGTTAAACTTAGAAATAGTAAAATCAGATTTAGAAAATAATTTGTTATATTTGAAAGGCTCAATTCCTGGGTCAAAAAATTCAACGGTATTATTAAGAGAGTCAGTAAAAAATGTAACAAGAAAAACAATTAAAGAAAAGCATGAAGCAAAAATTAAAGCAGCTGCCGCTAAGAAAGGAAAGAAATAAATGAAATTTCCTCTTTTGAATATAGATGGCTCAAAAACAGAAACAATTGAGATTTCTGATAAATTAGTTAAATTAAAAGTTAATCATAAATTAATCAAATTTGTTATAGATTGGCAATTAAATCATGCAAAGCCAAGAACAGCTAAAACAAAACAAAGAAATGAAATTAAAGGCTCAACAAAAAAAATAGTTCCTCAAAAAGGTGGCGGTGGAGCCAGACATGCAAGTAAAAAAGCTCCGTTATTTGTTGGAGGAGGTGTTGCACATGGTCCTAAGGGCGCGGTCTATAAAAATAAAAAAATAAACAAAAAGGTAAGAAAACTTGCACTAGCACAAACTTTATCAAAGAAAAATTCTGATAAAAATTTACATATTTTAGCAGATGTAAAAAAAGTAATTAAAAAGACAAAAGAATTCAACAAATTTTTAGAAAAAAATAAGCTAGCTAATGCTTTAATAATTTCTGATGCAGATTCAATGAAAAATATTAATAAGTCAGCTCGAAATATCAAAAACATAAAATTAATTAAAGAAGAAGGCACTAATATTTATGACTTATTTAAATATAAAAATGTGATAATTACATCTTCATCTGCAAAAAAAATTCAAGAAAGGGTTCTAAATGAAAAAAATTAATCATATAGATTCAATACGAAACCCAATTATTACAGAAAAAGCTACAATTTTATCAGAGCAGAATAAAACTGTATTTAAAGTTCATGAAAAAGCTAATAAAAAAACTATTAAAAAAAATATAGAAAAACTTTTTAAAGTTAATGTCATAAAAGTAAATATTATAAATCAAAAATCTAAACTTAAAATAAAACAAGGTCGTAAATCTGTTAAAAGTGGATATAAAAAAGCGATCATTACTCTTAAAAAAGGTCAAAGTATAGACTTAACTACAGGTATTTAATTTATGGCATTAAAAACTTTTAAACCGTATACAAAATCTACCAGAGGCACTGTTGTAGTAGATAAAAGTGCTTTATGGAAAGGTTCTTCTTACAAGCCATTAACAAGGGGCCAACATATAACTGGAGGAAGAAATAACGCTGGTCGTATTACCTCAAGACACTTGGGTGGTGGTTCTAAACATAAATTTAGGGTAATAGATTTTTTTCGTAAAAAAAAAGACATGAAAGCTACTGTAGATAGAATTGAGTATGATCCGAACAGAACTGCTTACATAGCTTTAGTAACATATGAAGATAAAGAAAAAAATTACATAATTTCACCTCAAGGATTAAAGATAGGTGATGTTATAGAGGCAGGAAAAAATGCTGAAATAAAAATTGGCAATTCATTGGAGTTAAAAGATATCCCTCCAGGTACTTCTATTCACAATGTTGAATTAATACCAGGTAATGGAGGTAAACTTGCAAGGTCTGCCGGTTCATCAATAACCCTTTCTGGTTATGATGGTGATTACGCTATATTAAAACTATCATCCGGTGAAACAAGAAAAGTAAATAGCGCTTGTGTTGGAACTATTGGAACTGTTTCAAATCCAGATCAAAAAAATATAAAAATTGGTAAAGCAGGGAGAAATAGATGGAGAGGTAAAAGACCTCAAACAAGAGGTGTAGCTATGAACCCAGTAGATCACCCACATGGTGGTGGCGAAGGAAAGACTTCTGGAGGAAGAAGTCCTGTATCTCCTTGGGGCCAGTCAGCAAAAGGTTTAAAAACTCGAAGACCAAAGAGAAGTGATAAATTAATTATTACAAGAAGGAAAAAAAGGAAAAAATAATGACTAGATCTATTTGGAAAGGGCCCTTTGTTCACCCAAGTTTATTAAAAAAAATTGATAAACTTAAAGCTACCCCTAATAAAAAACCTATTAAAACTTGGTCAAGGAATTCAACAATTATTCCTGACTTTGTAGGGCATAGTTTTATGATCCATAATGGAAAATCTTTCATACCTATTACTATTTCTGAAGAGATGGTTGGTCATAAATTAGGTGAATTTGCCCCAACAAGAACATTTAAAGGTCACACACCAGCTGATAAAAAGGCAGCCGCACCTGCAGCAAAAACTGATGGAGCTAAAAAATAATGGATAAAAATAATTCTTTAGTAAAAGCAGTGAATAAAAATGTAAGAACTAGTCCAAGAAAATTAGCGCTTGTTTGCAATTTTATTAAAGGAAAAAAAGTTGATGTAGCCATTAGAGATTTAGAATTTTCAAGAAAAAGGATAGCTTTAGATGTAAGTAAAACTGTAAAATCAGCCATATCTAATGCTGAAAATAATAATCAGTTTGATATCGACAATCTATTTGTAAAAGAAGCTTATGTTGGCAAATCAATTATCATGAAAAGATTTAGACCTAGAGCGAAAGGAAGAGCCAGTCCGATAAAAAAACCATTTAGCAGAATTACAATTATTTTAGAAGAAAAAAAAGAAAAGAAGGTGATTAAATAATGGGACAAAAAATAAATCCGATTGGATTAAGACTTGGAATCAATAGAGGTTGGGACTCTACTTGGTTTGCTAAAAAAAAGGACTTTGGAAGATATTTAATAGAAGATTTTAAAATAAGAAATTATATTAAAAAAAATATTATAAATTCTGGTGTATCGGAAATTATTATAGAACGTTCATCAAAAAAATGCACAGTATCAATTCATACTTCTAGACCAGGATTTGTAATTGGGAAAAAAGGCGCAGATATAGAAAAAATTAAAAAAAATATTACCAAAATTACTAATGGAGATGTGAATGTTAATATAAAAGAAATTAAAAAACCTGAGCTTAATTCGTTTTTAGTAGCCGAAAATATTGCCCAACAATTAGTTAAAAGAATTGCCTATAGAAGAGCAATGAAAAGAGCAATGCAATCTGCAATGAGATTAAATGCGAGAGGAATTAAAGTAATGTTAAGTGGACGATTAGCAGGTAATGAAATAGCAAGAACAGAATGGTTGCGTGAAGGGAGTATACCTGCACATACACTAAGAGCAGAAATTGATTATGGATTTGCTGAGGCTCTAACTACATATGGAATTATCGGTGTTAAAGTTTGGATCTATAAAGGTGAACTAATGGCTAAAGATGTTGAAAAAGAAAAAAAGGAAAGGGTAAAAAATGCTACAACCAGTCAGAACTAAATATAGAAAAGCATTTAAGGGCAGAATACATGGAAACGCCGCAAGAGCTGTTAAGCTAAATTATGGCCAGTATGGTTTAAAAGCTGTTCAACCAGAGAGAATTATTGGAAAACAAATTGAAGCTGCTAGGGTTGCCTTAACAAGATATATGAAAAGAACTGGAAAAGTGTGGACAAGAATTTTCCCAAATATACCTGTGTCAAAAAAACCAACAGAAGTGAGAATGGGTAAAGGAAAAGGGTCGCCAGAATATTATGCTTGCAGAGTTAAGCCAGGTAGAATTATTTTTGAAGTTGACGGTGTGAGTGAAGAAATTGCTAGAATTGCTTTATATAAAGCATCAGCTAAACTACCAATAAAAACAAAGTTTGTAAAAAGATAATGTCAAAAAAAAAAGAGGATAAAAAATTAACCAAGGATCAAGCGGAAAAAAAAATTTTAATGCTTAAAAAAGATTTATTTAATATAAGGTTCAAAAAAATAAACAACCAAATAGATAATCCAGCTCAATATAATGAAATTAAAAAAAGTATAGCTAGATTGTACACAACGATAAAAAATTCAAAATGACTAAAAAAGTTTTAAAAGGGATAATTACAAGCACTAAAAACAACAAAACAGTAGTTGTTGAGGTTACAAGAAAATTTAAACACCCTTTTTATGATAAAGTTATTAAAAGATCCAAAAAATATCATGCACATGATGAAAAAAATAAATTTAAAGAAGGTGAAAAAGTTTCAATAATTGAATCCAAACCATTCTCTAAAAAGAAAACTTGGCAGGTAATTGAATAATGATACAAATTCAAACAGAACTTAGTGTTGCAGATAATACAGGTGCAAAAAGAGTTGAATGCATTAAAGTTCTAGGTGGTTCAAAAAGAAGATATGCATCAGTTGGAGATATAATTGTGATAAGTGTTAAAGATGCAATACCTAAAGGTAAAGTTAAAAAAGGTGCTGTACATAAAGCAGTTGTAGTAAGAACTAGAAAAGAAATCTACAGGGATGATGGATCAAAAGTTCAGTTTGATAAAAATGCAGTAGTACTAACAGATGATAAGGGTGAACCAATTGGAACGAGAATATTTGGACCTGTGACCAGAGAATTGCGAACAAGAGGCCACACAAAAATTATTTCTCTAGCACCGGAGGTTCTTTAAAATGATTTTTAAAAAAGGAACTCAAGTAAAAGTAATAACAGGTAAGGACAAAGGAAAAACTGGTGAAATTTTAGAAATTAATAGAAAATTAGGTAGGATTAAAGTTAAATCAATAAATATGATTAAAAGACATACCAAACCTACAAAAGAAAACAAAGGTGGAATTATTTCTAAAGAAAGCTTTATTCATCAATCAAATGTTAAAAATTTAGATATTAAAAAAAAAGAAAAAAAAATAGCGGGTAAAAAATAATGCCAAGATTAAAAAATTCATACGAAAAAGAGATAGTTGTTAATTTAATGAGTAAATTATCATTAAAAAACAAACATGATGTACCAAAAATTATCAAAATTATTTTAAATATGGGACTAGGCGAAGATGCATCTGATGGAAAAAAACTTAAGGCATGTACCGATGATATGGCTTTGATAGCAGGACAAAAACCAGTAATAACAAAATTTAAAAAATCTATCTCTAATTTTAAAACTAGAAAAGGATCAAATGCAGGTGTTAAAGTAACACTTAGATCACAAAAAATGTATGAATTTATAGATAGGTTGATCAATATAGCACTACCAAGGATAAAAGATTTTAGAGGATTGTCAGCTAAAGGAATTGATAGTTCATATAATTATTCTTTTGGCATTAAAGAGCATATTGTGTTCCCAGAAGTTAATTTTGATAAAGTAGACAAAATTAGAGGATTAGATGTAACTATAGTTACGTCTAGCTCAAGCAGAGAAGGAACATTTGAACTATTAAAGGAGTTTAATTTCCCACTAATTGAAAAAAAAACTAAGGATATAAATGGCTAAAACAAGTGCAGTACAGAAAAATCTAAAGAGAATTAGATTAGTTAAAAAGTATGCAAAAAAAAGAGCTGCTTTGAAGAAAATTATAAATAATAGAAAATTAGAGCTATCTGAAAGATTTGAAGCGCAATTGAAACTTAATAAGCTTCCAAAAAATTCAGCTAAAATTAGAATTAGAAACAGATGCGAGGTTTCAGGTAGACCACATGGAGTTTATAGAAAATTAAAAATATCTAGAATTGCACTAAGAGACATGGCGTCTTCTGGTAAAATTCCTGGAATAACTAAATCAAGTTGGTAGGAGAAAAATGACATTTACAGATCCGATAGGAGATATGTTTTCAAGAATAAGAAATGGTCAAATGAGATCATTAAATTCAGTTGAAATACCATCATCTAATTTTAGAAAAAATATTTTAGAAATATTAAAAAATGAAGGCTATATAAAAGATTTCTTTATAGAAAAGACGGAAAATAATAAAACAAGTTTAAAAATTTCTCTTAAATATTATGAAGGCGATCCAGTAATTAAAGAAATTAAAAGAATTTCTAAACCTGGTAGAAGAGTTTATTCTAGAGCTACAAGCATTCCAAAAGTAATGAACGGTTTGGGTTTAGCAATACTATCTACTCCAAAAGGAGTGATGAGTGATGCTGAAGCTAGAAAAAATAATTTAGGTGGAGAGGTTATTTGTAGGGTATTTTAATGTCAAAAATTGGTAAAAAAAATATTTTAGTTCCAAAAGACTCTTCAATAACAATAGAAGGATCCAATTTAACAATTTCAGGACCTAAAGGAACAAAGAAGTTGACAATAAATGATAAAATTTTTTCATCAAAATTAAATGAAAGTGAATTTCAAATACTTCCAATAAAAACAAAGATTGATAAAAAAACATCAATTATGTGGGGGACATTTCGAAGTTTGATTAATAATGCCGTTACAGGAGTTTCTAAGGGCCACGAAAAAATATTAGAACTTAGTGGTGTTGGATTTAGAGCCAATTTAAAAGGAGAAATATTAAATTTACAAATAGGGTTTAGTCATGATGTGAACTTTAAAATACCTAAAGATGTAAAAATAACTGTTGAAAAACAAACAATAATAAAGATTAACGGTGTAGATAAAGAATTAGTCTCTAAAATTGCTGCAGATATAAAAAATTTTAAACCTGTTGAACCATATAAAGCAAAAGGTATAAAAGAACGTGGCCAATTTGTTTTAAGAAAAGAGGGTAAGAAAAAATAATGAAAAAATTCAGCAATAAAATTAAAAGAAAATTAAGAAATAGAAAAAAATTAAGATCTGTTAATGTAAATAGATATAGAATATCTGTATCTAAATCTCTAAACAACCTTTCCGCTCAAATTATAGACGATAAACAAAAAAAAACTTTAGTCTCAGCTTCTTCAATTGAAAAAGAAATTAAAAGTAAAAAAGCTAAAAAAATGGAAAAATCGAGTTTGATAGCTGAAATTTTAGCAAAAAGAGCTAAAGAAAAAAATATTATCGATGTTTATTTTGATAGAGGTGAGAATAAATATCATGGAAGAGTAAAAGCATTTGCAGAGTCATTAAGAAAAAGTGGTTTAAAGTTTTAATATGATTGATAATAAAAAAATACAGAGTGATATAAAAGAAAAATTAGTTGCAATTAATAGAATAACTAAAGTTGTAAAAGGTGGACGAAGATTTGGTTTTGCTGCATTAATGGTTGTAGGAAATCAAAAAGGCTCTGTGGGAATAGGTCAAGGAAAATCTAAACAAGTTCCAGATGCGATAAAAAAAGCAACAGAAGATGCAAAAAGAAATCTGATTAAAATTCCTTTAAAAGATGGAAGAACATTGCATCATGATGTGAAGGGAAAAAATGGAGCAGGAAAGGTTATTTTAAGAACTGCCCCGGCAGGAACTGGAATTATCGCCGGTGGAGCTATTCGTTCGGTATGTGAAGTTTTAGGTATACAAGATGTGGTCGCTAAATCTTTAGGCTCAGCAAACCCTCACAATGTTTTAAAAGCTTGCGTTGATGGATTAAAGTCACAAAATTCTCCTAAAATTTTATCAGCTATAAGAGGTAAAAAAATATCAGAAATTATTTTAAAAAGAGAGTCTAAATAATGAAATTAAATAGTTTAGTTAAAAATAATAAAAAAAAAATCAGAGTAGGACGTGGTATTGGTTCTGGTAGGGGTAAAACTTCATCCAGAGGTCATAAAGGTCAAAAATCCAGATCCGGTGTAGCAATCAAAAGTTTCGAAGGCGGTCAAATGCCTTTGTACAGAAGATTACCTAAAAGAGGCTTCAAATCGCTTAGTAAAAAAAAAATAGCTATTTTAAATCTATCTAAAATTCAAAATATAATGGATAAATCAAAAAATAATATTACAAAAACTTTAGATTTAAAAATTTTAAAAGAAAAAAAACTAGTAAATAAAAAGTATTTAAAGTTAAAAATTTTAGGAACCGGTGTAATTAAAAATAATATAGAAATTTTTGCTGATTTCGCTTCAAAACAAGCCTTATCTAAAATTGAAAAAGCTGGTGGCAAAATAAGCATAATTAAAAAATAGAAATTATGTCTAGCGAAACACTCAATACAGCAGGTTCTTTTAGTCAAGCAAAAGATTTAAAAAACAGAATACTTTTTACAATCTTAATATTAATAATATATCGTTTAGGCACTTACGTTCCTTTGGCAGGTATTGATCCTTTAGCTTTGAAAGAAATTATGGCTTCAAGCCAAAAAGGTTTACTTGGAATGTTTAATATGTTTTCTGGTGGAGCTGTAACTAGAATGGCGATATTTGCTTTAGGCATAATGCCATACATTTCATCATCAATTATAGTACAGTTACTTACAGGAGTTTCAGATTATTTTAAAAATCTTAAAGATCAAGGTGAAATAGGTAGAAAAAAAATTACACAAATAACGCGTTATGGAACAGTTTTAATTGCTTGCCTACAAGGTTACGGAGTATCAGTAGGATTAGAAAACGCTGGAAATCTAGTTATTGAACCTGGAATGTCATTTAGAATTATTACGACTATATCTCTCGTAGCTGGTACTACTTTTTTGATGTGGTTAGGTGAACAAATAACATTAAGAGGTGTTGGTAATGGAATCTCATTAATTATTTTTTCAGGTATAGTCGCAGAAATACCAAGAGCTTTGGCATCTACTTTTGAACTTGGAAGAACTGGCGCTTTATCTGCTGTAATGATAGTTGGTATTTTTGTTTTGGTTATTCTAACTGTACTATTCATTGTGTTTTTTGAAAGAGCAATGAGAAAAATATTAATTAATTATCCTAAAAGACAAGTCGGAAATAAAATGTATGGAGGAGAGTCGTCTCATCTCCCTTTAAAAATCAATACCGCTGGAGTAATTCCAGCAATTTTTGCTTCTGCATTATTACTGTTGCCGATTACAATATCAAATTTTGGATTTGCTGAGTCTGATACTTTTTTAAAAATTTCTTCAATGTTTACGCAAGGACAACCTTTGTATATGTTATTATATGCTTCTGGAATAATTTTCTTTTCATTTTTTTATACTTCCATTGTTTTTAATCCAAAAGAAACAGCTGAAAATTTAAGAAAATATGGTGGATACATACCAGGTATAAGACCAGGAGAAAGAACAGCTGAGTACATCGATATTATCTTAATGAGGTTGACCACTATCGGTGCATTATATTTAACTTTTGTTTGCTTAATGCCAGAGTTTTTAATAGCAAAATACCCAATTCCTTTTTATTTAGGTGGAACATCGATATTAATTGTAGTTGTTGTAGCAATGGATACTGTTACTCAAGTTCAAACAAGATTAATGAGTTCTCAATATGAGTCCCTTATTAAAAAAACAAAATTTGGTAAATAAATAAGATTGATGAATATAGTAATCTTTGGTCCACCTGGTGCCGGTAAAGGAACTCAGTCAAATTTTATAGTAAAAAAATTTCATTTATACCAATTATCAACCGGTGAACTTTTAAGAAAAGAAATTCAGGGTAAAACAGAGTTAGGTCTTCAGATTGAAACAATAATGAATTCTGGCAATTTAGTTTCGGATAAAATTGTGAGTGATTTAATTGAAAAATATATATCAAATAAAATTTACAGAAATCGTTTAATATTTGATGGTTATCCAAGAAATTTAATTCAAGTAAAAAATCTAAATAATCTATTAAAAATCAACAACCAAAAAATTGAAATTGTTTTAAAACTATCAGTAAGCTTAGAGACAATTAAAAAAAGAATTTCTGAAAGACAAGCTCAAGAACAAAGAAAAGATGATAATGATCAAATAGCCATTAAAAGGTTCCAAATGTATGAAAAAAATATTCAGCCAGTAATTGAGTTCTATAAACAATCAAATTTGCTGACTGTAGTTAATGGAGAAAAACCAATATCTGAAATTAGCGATGAAATAAGTGCTTTAATAGAGGGTTTCAAGGGTTGACTTTGAGATATTAGACAATATAAATA
>Ga0213861_10000641_pt1 | contig 30889 bp, 35 predicted proteins | sample PICome_4_FD_160110 | JGI IMG/M metagenome (GOLD analysis project Ga0213861, IMG submission 160110) | Coastal seawater microbial communities near Pivers Island, North Carolina, United States - PICO131 | ecosystem: Environmental > Aquatic > Marine > Coastal | place: USA: North Carolina... | reverse complement strand
AGCAGCTGACAGATAGACCTGGGTTTTTCCGCTACCAGTGATACCATGCAACAAAAATGCCCCAAAACCCCGTTGGTTGACGACCGCTTGTACCGCCTCAAGTTGGGCACGATTAAGCTCGGGCGGCTTCTCTTGAGTTGTCACAGGCTTTTGCGGCTTTTGTTTGCGACCACGCCACTTGGCGACTGGTCCATCACCCGATCGTTTGCCCTCGTAGTGACTCAGGCGTCGCAAAGCCACGGGTAGGGCCGGCAACATGACTTCACCAAGCGGTCTCTGATAATAATGAGCAGAAAATCGACTCAGGGCTACCCAACTTTCTGGCAGCGGTGGCAAATCACTAAGTACACGCTCAATTGACCGTATGGTGGTCAAGCCAACTGAAGGCTTAGCATCGCTGGTGACAACCACGCCAACCATTCGCCGCCGCCCAAAGGTCACAATGACACGCGCTCCAACGGCCACGGGCTCGTCACAAGCATAGTCAAACGGACCCTCTAAAGGCACGTCGAGCGCCACTTGCACATACCGGCTTTGTGGGGCTGAATCGGTCAGCACAGGCATCACATCGTTGGTCATAAGTTAATGTAGATTCTCGATGAAAGCCCTAAAACACTGATGGACAAAAACTATTGCTGATGCACATTTTTGCCTGTGGATAACTTTGGGGAAAACCCAGCTGTTTCGCATTAAAAGGTGAGTGTCAAGCGAAATCACTGAGTAGCTTCACCAAGCAATTTTTTACAAAATCCCATATAAATCAATTGCTTGTATTTTTTTTTAGATCCCCAAGCAACTAATTGAGGGTAAATACTGATGCACTCAATATTTGTGCATAACCTCCCATAAAAATGACGCCGCATGCACCAATATGTCCCCTATGTGACATGAAACCGTGTGCTATAAGTGCGAACTTCATCAACCAAGGCAGAGACCGCTTCGGGTGGCGTGAACTGGGAAATACCATGCCCCAAGTTAAACACATGGCCACCACGGCCAACCGGTCCAAAGGCATCTAGCAAGCGTCTGGCTTCAGCACGAATGGCTGCCTCACCTGCAAAAAGTGCCATGGGATCCATATTGCCTTGAAAGGCCACTTGATCGTTGACCCGTCGGCGCGCCGCGGCCATATCGACCGTCCAATCTAGCCCAACAGCATCTGCCCCACAGCTGGCAATTTGCTCTAACCAAGGACCACCGCCCTTGGTGAAAGTGATCACCGGGATCTTTTCACCATTAACCTGACGATTCAAACCCTGCACCACTTGCTTGGTATATGCCAATGAAAACTCTTGAAACTTGCCATCTGGCAACACCCCACCCCAACTGTCGAACAACATGACCGCTTGGGCGCCAGCATCAATCTGGGCATTCAGGTAATGCGTCGTGGCTTGCGCGTTGATGCTCAAGATTCGGTGTAGCAAATCAGGACGCGCGTACATCATGGTCTTAATCAAGCGGTACTCTCGACTGCCCTGACCCTCGACCATATAGCAGCCAATGGTAAATGGGCTTCCCGCAAACCCGATCAAAGGTACTTTACCGCCAAGCGCTTGACGAATCATCCGAACCGCATCGAAAACGTATTGCAGCTTGTGCATGTCGGGCACTTCTAGCGCGTTGACTGCCGCCTCATCTTGCAAGGGGCGCTCAAATTTAGGGCCTTCACCTGTCACAAACGTGAGTCCAAGCCCCATGGCATCTGGCACCGTTAAAATGTCAGAAAACAAGATAGCCGCATCCAACGAAAACCGATCGAGTGGTTGCAAAGTGACTTCTGTTGCCATTTCTGGCACGGTTGCTAGCCCCATGAATGAACCCGCTCTTGCACGCGTGGCTCGGTATTCTGGCAAATAACGACCCGCTTGGCGCATCAGCCATAGGGGGGTGTAGGGCACCTGCTCACGCTTAAGGGCACGTAAAAAGAGATCGTTTTTTAAGGGTTCAGCACTCACGATTCGGTCCGGTTTTCTGCATCAAGCCATGATTTTACCTCTGTGGGGTCAAGACTCAATTTATCGAGTGGCACTTGGCCATTCATCGCGAATCCTGTCGCCATGCCGTGCTTACGTAACAACTCCCAAAATGCACGTCGATTCTTGCGTGACTTACTTGCCGCCAAAGTGATGTTGCCATTGGCACGCAACATCGCTGCCTTCAAATATTGCCGTTCAAACAATGTAACCAAGCGTTGCTTTGTGGGCCCAAACCCTTGATCTGGCCACCCGAAAGCCGATACTTGAACCGTGCAACCGGCGCAGCTCGTTTTTTTGGTGTTAAGTCCCTGAGCCGATTTCAGGGCTGAGACTTTTGATGGGGCGGATACGGGTGCCAAGCGCGGTTGTGTCATTGCAACTGACGCTTTTGGTCTTGAGTCAATGGCTAAAGAGTAGTCGTGCTGGGATTGGTGTGATTCCTGCATGAGCAGTCGTAATGGGTGCGATGCTGGCGGTCGTGGGCGACGTCCTGGTTGCTCGGCTTCACGCAAAGAAAGGTGTCTTGGGGCTTTTGAAACGGCGTTAATCACCCTTGCCCGAAAAGCTTGAGGGCAAGGTACTGATGTCACAAAGTCAGTCAATCCGAGGTCGTACAGGTCTAGAATCGCCGCTGAGCGTAGTTCGTGCAGGATGCCAAGCATTGGCACTGAAGGGCCACGCGGCACACCCGCGAGTGCTTGCCGCGTCCAACCCAGCGTTTCCAGTGAAACGGGCAAAAGAAATGCGTCATATCGGCGCAATTGCACTTGTGCTCTCAAGAAAACATCCGTTCGAACGGCCGGCTGTATTGGCGGCTTTGCTTGTTCGTCGGCCAAATCCTCTGACTGTTCCCACGCCAAACGGTGCAACTTCATTTTGCCTAAACTAGGTGCCACCCTTTCTAAAACATCACCGAGCCAAGCTTTATGGGTTTCGAGTTCTAAAACGGCCAAATCAATATGCTGTCGCATGTCAATGCTCCAAAGGAAAAGCCCTCAAGCCTACAGGCCAGAGGGCTTTCAAACCATTCGGAGTTTACGCAACCGTGTCAACCGCGGCACTCAATTCTAGTGCGCACCGCCAACCGTGCGTAAGCGACGAGCTGCTTGCACTTGCGCAGCCAGCATTTCAAGTTCCGCCTGAACTACAGCGATATCGACACTGTCCTTGGCATTACGGAGTGTCTCTTCAGCTTGCCGACGCGCCTGCTCGGCTTTAGCCTCATCGAGGTCAGCGGCACGAATAGCTGTGTCAGAGAGGACAGTCACATGATTAGGTTGAATTTCAAGCAACCCACCTGCCACAAAGATTGTCTCTTCCGAGTCATCGGGCATGACGATCTTCACCGTACCTGGGCGCACGCGCGTAATGAGCGGCGTGTGTCCGGGCAATACTCCCAACTCACCTGACTCACCAGGCAAGGCAACAAATTTTGCCTCACCCGAGAAAAGTGACTGCTCGGCACTAACCACATTGACTTTGATCGTGCTCATGTCGTTTCCTTATTGGATCGTCTTGGCTTTCTCAAACGCCTCGTCGATCGTACCGACCATATAAAACGCCTGCTCTGGCAGTGCATCACATTCACCGTCAACAATCATCCTGAAACCACGGATGGTCTCAGCCAGCGTCACATACTTACCTGGTGAACCAGTAAAGACTTCAGCCACATGGAATGGCTGCGACAAGAATCTTTGGATTTTACGGGCACGTGCCACGGCTTGCTTGTCTTCAGGTGAGAGCTCGTCCATACCAAGAATCGCAATAATGTCACGCAACTCTTTGTACCGTTGCAATGTCTGCTGAACGCCACGGGCCACGTTGTAATGCTCATCGCCAACCACGTTGCGGTCGAGCTGACGGCTCGTTGAATCCAGTGGATCAACCGCAGGATAAATACCGAGAGCAGCAATATCACGTGACAACACAACGGTTGAATCCAAGTGCTGGAAGGTTGTGGCAGGTGATGGGTCGGTTAAGTCATCGGCAGGCACGTAAACAGCCTGAATCGATGTAATCGAACCTGTCTTGGTTGATGTAATGCGCTCTTGCAACACACCCATTTCTTCGGCCAATGTTGGCTGGTAACCCACAGCCGATGGCATACGACCCAAGAGTGCAGATACTTCTGTACCGGCCAACGTATACCGATAGATGTTGTCAACGAAGAACAAAATGTCGCGACCTTCGTCACGGAATTTTTCTGCCATCGTCAAGCCAGTCAAGGCCACGCGCAAACGGTTACCTGGTGGCTCGTTCATCTGGCCAAACACCATCGCGACTTTGTCGAGAACTTTCGACTCGTCCATCTCATGATAGAAGTCGTTACCTTCACGGGTACGCTCACCAACACCTGCAAACACTGATAAACCGCTGTGCTGCTTGGCAATGTTGTTGATCAATTCCATCATGTTCACGGTTTTGCCGACACCAGCACCACCGAACAAACCGACTTTACCGCCTTTTGCGAATGGGCAAACCAAGTCAATCACCTTGATGCCTGTCTCAAGCAACTCAACCGACGGTGATAACTCGTCAAATCGTGGTGCCGCTTGGTGAATCGCACGACGCTCTGACGTCTGGATTTCACCCGCATCATCAATCGGGCGACCCAAAACGTCCATGATCCGACCCAGTGTGGCTTCACCAACGGGCACCGAGATCGGCGCACCTGTTTTTGCGACAGCCATGCCACGACGCAATCCGTCGCTCGAACCCATCGCAATGGTTCGCACCACACCGTCGCCAAGCTGCTGCTGCACTTCAAACGTCAAGCCTTTTTCAGCAAAAGGACTGGTGTCGTCAGCCAAGGTCAGCGCCTCGTAAATGTGCGGCATGCTGTCTCTAGAAAACTGTATATCCACCACTGCGCCAATACATTGAACGATGGTACCGTTGCTCATTTGATTTCCTTACTCGGTCACTTATAGCGTTGTTCGGATAGGTCAACTGCTTGGTGTTTCTTACACCGCAGCTGCACCCCCCACGATTTCAGAAATTTCTTTCGTAATAGCAGCCTGGCGAGTCTTGTTATAGACCAGCTGAAGGTCGCCAATGACTTTTTTCGCATTATCAGAGGCCGCTTTCATGGCCACCATACGAGCAGACTGCTCAGACGCCATGCTTTCGGCAACGGCCTGTAAGACCAAGCCCTCAACATACCGCTGCAAGAGCTCGTCAATCACAGTCTTTGCATCTGGCTCATAGATGTAATCCCAGCCGTTCTTTGATTGGCTTAGGCTAAGCTCATCGTCGCCCGTCTGATCAAAACCATCATTTGGGTCATTTAGCTTGCCAGGCAAAGGCAATAACCGGAAAAAAACCGGCTCTTGACGCATGGTATTGACGAACCGGGTGGTTGCCAAATACACGGCGTCGATCTTGCCCTGCATGAAATCGTCCAATTGCACCTTGATCGCACCAATCAGCCGATCCAATTCAGGTTTATCGCCAAGACCAACTTCTTGGGTCACCACATTGGCAGCAACGCGAGAAAGCACGCCCAAACCCTTGTTACCGAAGGCTGTGAATTGCACCTCAACGCCTTGTGCCTTGAATTGTGTCAAATGACTCAGAACCAAGCGCATGATGTTCGTATTTAAACCCCCACACAAGCCCTTGTCGGTTGTCACCACGACCACGCCCGCTGACTTGGGCTCAACAGCCTCATTCAGATAAGGATGGTTGTATTCAGGGTTGGCCTGCATCAAATGCGCAGCAATGCTTCTAACTTTTAATGCATACGGACGGCCGGCACGCATGCGTTCCTGCGCTTTCCGCATTTTCGAGGCCGCCACCATTTCCATGGCTTTGGTGATCTTGCGCGTGTTTTGCACGCTCTTGATCTTGGTTCGAATTTCCTTGATGCCTGCCATTTGCAGTTCCCAGGTTGTTCGGTTATTTCAAATCAACCGGATATTCAGTAGAGACCGCTTTTCTTGAATGCTTGTAATGCAGCAACCAACTCAGCTTCATCATCTTTGGACAACTCTTTGCTGGTTTCTACGCGTTCAATGAACCCGGTGTGCTTATTCTTCAGGTAATCCTTAAGATGCTTTTCAAACGTCAACACTTGCTCAACAGGCACATCATCGAGGTAACCATTGTTCACCGTGAACAAAACCACACCAAGTTCCCACACCTGCAATGGCGCGTACTGGGGTTGCTTGAGCAACTCAACCACACGCTTACCACGCTCGAGCTGGCGACGTGTTGCATCGTCGAGGTCTGAAGCGAACTGCGCAAAAGCAGCCAACTCACGGTATTGCGCCAAGTCGATACGAATACCACCAGACAGCTTTTTAACGATTTTGGTTTGTGCAGCGCCACCGACTCGTGACACTGAAATACCGGCGTTGATAGCAGGACGAACACCCGCGTTAAACAGGTCCGTTTCCAAAAAGATCTGACCGTCTGTAATCGAAATCACGTTGGTTGGCACGAAGGCCGACACGTCACCGGCCTGCGTCTCGATAATTGGCAATGCAGTCAAAGAGCCCGTCTGACCTTTCACTGCGCCATTGGTGAACTTCTCAACGTAATCTGTGTTCACGCGAGCGGCTCGCTCGAGCAAACGTGAGTGCAGGTAAAACACATCGCCAGGATAGGCTTCACGACCTGGCGGACGACGCAATAACAACGACACTTGACGATAAGCAATGGCTTGCTTGGTCAGGTCATCATAAACAATCAGGGCGTCTTCACCGCGGTCGCGGAAGTATTCACCCATGGTGCAACCAGCGTAGGCAGACAAATACTGCATGGCAGCACTGTCTGATGCCGCAGCAGCGACAACAACGGTGTATTCAAGCGCGCCGAACTCTTCAAGCTTGCGAACAACGTTATTGATGGTCGATGCTTTCTGGCCAATCGCAACATAAACGCACTTAACGTTTTTGCCCTTTTGGTTAATGATGGCGTCAACCGCGACGGCTGTTTTACCGGTTTGGCGATCACCAATGATCAGTTCACGCTGTCCACGACCGATTGGAACCATTGAGTCAATGGCTTTAAGACCCGTTTGCAGTGGTTGCGACACCGACTGACGAGCGATTACGCCAGGCGCAACTTTCTCAATGATGTCTGTTTCTTTGGCGTTAATTGGACCACGACCATCAATTGGCACGCCGAGGGCGTTAACCACACGACCAAGCATTTCTGGACCAACCGGCACTTCCAAAATGCGGCCTGTGGTGGTGACGGCGTCGCCTTCCGAAATCTGGGTGTAATCACCCAAGATCACAGCACCTACTGAGTCACGCTCTAGGTTCAAGGCCAGACCAAAAACGCTATTGGGAAACTCAAGCATTTCCCCTTGCATCACATCGGACAAACCATGGACACGACAAATACCGTCGGTGACGGACACCACGGTTCCTTGCGTGCGGACATCCGAGGAAGTGCCTAGGCCTTCGATTCGACTCTTTAATAGTTCACTAATCTCTGACGGATTGAGTTGCATGTTCAGACTCCTGAAAACTTTTCGTAGGCCTTATGCCACTAGCGCATCACGCAAGCGATTCAATTGCGCTTGCACAGACGTATCGAGTACATAATCTCCAACCACAACACGCACACCCCCAATAAGGGAATGGTTAACGGTCACGTGGGGTTTGAGTTTTAATTTAAATTTGGATTCAAGCATCTTGACTAATTTAGATACCTGCTCATCAGATAACGGGAATGCGCTGGCGATCTCTGCTTGTGCAATACCCTCGCCCTGATCCTTGAGCGTTTGAAATTGCTCGGCGATTTCGGGCATCAGTAACAAACGATCGTTTTCTACCAGTAAAGCGATTAGGTTCGTGAGATGCACATCCAAAGTCACGCCTTTTAACGCGTCTTTTACCAAATCACATCGTTGCTGATCCGTCAATCTTGGATCCGCAAGCACTTGACGGGCATAGGGCATTTCAAGCAACCCGGCCAACAGTTTGATGTTGTCAGCGGTGACTTGCAAACCCGGCAAAGAAACCATAGCTGCCGAATAAAGGGCCTGAGCATAGGGTCGCGCGACGGTGGAGTTCTCAGCCATTAGCCTAATTCCTTCACAGTTGCGCTTTTAATTGCAGCAGCAAGTCAGCATGCGCTTTCTCATCAACTTCGCGCTTTAAAATCTGAGAGGCGCCCTGAACGGCTAGGATAGCCACTTCATTACGCAAAGAGTCTCGGATTCGTTGCGCCTCTTGAAGAGCCTCTTGCTTGGCCTGCTCAACGATGCGGGTACGCTCAAGTTCGGCTTGTTGGCGAGCTTGTTCGATGATCAGCGTACCTTGCTTCTCAACCTCAGTCGTGCGCAAATTAAGCTCAGCTTTGGCGGATTCCTGCATGGCAATAACCTTGGCCTGAGTTTGAGCAAGATCAGTTTTGCCTTTTTCAGCAGCGGCAAGCCCCTCAGCAATCTTTTGCCGGCGCTCTTCGATCGCTTTAGTGAGTGGTGGCCACACATACTTCATGGTGACCCAACCCAACACAAAAAAAACGATCATCTGAAAAAACAGTGTCGCATTCAGATTCACGGTCGATTTCCTATTACACCTGTGCAACTGCCTTTATTGGCAGCGCGTGTCTTAAGACTAAAACCTTGGAAAACCCAATACCAAGGCATTAAGCACGCGGTGTAAACACCACGTGCGATGGTGAAGCTTTAAACAAAAGGATTGGCAAACGCGAACAACATCGCAATACCGACTCCGATCAGGAACGCCGCATCAATCAAACCAGCCAACAAAAACATCTTCGTTTGAAGTGTGTTCATCAACTCAGGCTGACGAGCCGCGGCCTCGAGATACCTGCCACCCATGATGCCAATACCGATGCAAGCACCTAAAGCACCTAGACCAATAATAAAAGCGCTAGCGAGAGCAACGAAAGCGACGTTGGTCATGACAACTCCTTGGTTAGTGTCTTAAAAAACAAAAGTTAAAAGGTAAAAACTACTGTTAAAACAACCCAACGATCAGGCCGCTCATCAATGCCCTTCATGCGCCTGGCCGATATAAACAAACGTCAACATCATGAAGATAAACCCCTGCAATAAAACAATCAGGATATGAAAAATTGCCCATACTGAACCGGCCAGAATATGACCAAAGCCGAGCGCCAAACTGGTCGCGTTAAATCCCGTCCAAGCGCCACCCAACAATGCCACCAGCATGAATATCAACTCACCCGCAAACATGTTGCCAAACAATCGCATACCTAGGGAAACCGACTTCGCCGCATACTCGACCAAATTCAAAAAGAAGTTGGCCGGTGCCAGCAATATTGCCACTACCCCATGCCCATGGAATGGTGCCGTAAAAAGTTCTTTAACAAAACCACCAGGGGACTTAATTTTTATGCCGTAATAAAGCATTAAAAGCAAGACACCCATCGACATCCCGATGGGAATGTTCAGATCGGCTGTTGGTAAAATCCGGTGATAGTACAGGGGGTCACCGAGCTCAGCACCGAAACCTGAGGTTTTCCAGATCCAGGGAATCAAATCCACGGGGACCAGATCAAGGGCGTTCATTAAGACGATCCAGAGAAAAACCGTAAGTGCTAAGGGCGACACAAAGCGACGGGTCGCCTCATTTGGCACAATGCTACGCGCCTGTTGCTCGACAAAGTCTACCAACAGCTCCACAGCGGCCTGCATTTTGCCAGGCACGCCGGCGGTGGCGTGCCGAGCGCCTCGCCACATAAAAAAAACAGCAATTAGCCCCATCAACAACGACCAGAACATCGAGTCGTAGTTGATCACACTAAAGTCGGCGATAAACGATTGTTTACCGCCGACGTTATTGTTATGCACCAAATGGTGTTGGATGTAGTACGACTGTGGGGAGACGTCACCAGCGGCAGCCATGCAAATCCTTTCATTATTAGTTTCAGCTGAACAAAGCGTCAACCAAATCGATCAAACAAATGGGACGCCCAAAAGGCATCCCAACCCTAGAGTGTCTTACCTAGTCGCCCACCAGAAAGCAGCAAGCCTATCCAATATCCCTTAAGTGCGGCGATCAGCCCAAATAATGCAGCGATCCAATCCACACGACTACCACCTACGTCTGCCAAAACCCATAGCAGGCCAGCAGCGATCAAAACCTTGATGCCGTTACCGACAAGAAAAAACCCCGCGCCCGCGCCTTGGGGTCTGTATGTCAAAATAATCAACCGAACCACGAGAAGCGAGTTGGGTAGTAAATAACATCCTGCCCCTGCCAAAACGCTTAATCCAGAACCCAAACCAGAAAGAAAGCAAAAAAATACAGAAACAGTCAGCGCTGAAACAACTTGCCAATATAAAATTTTTAGCAAGCCTTTTCGACCTCTGATTGCCAGTTTGTTTTTGTCTTCCTCGTTCAACAAAATTGGTTTTTCTGGCAATTTTGTAGTTTGAGTCACAACATCAACCTTAACAACTGGGGATCACGACGCAGTGACTTAACTGACAAGAACATTAAAAGGCAGAATGTGTTCGGACTGACTTATATGACCTCAATCCAACAGTTAGTTACTGCAAAGCCACGAAATTATAGCGCATTTTTTCGGTGCGTTGCAAAACGTTGCTTCCTATTGGTGTTTGAAGTCGGGCTGGCGCTTTTCTAAAAAGGCCTTCATGCCCTCTTTTTGATCGTCGGTACCAAAAAGAGAATGAAACGCTCTTCTTTCAAACAGCAAACCTTCACTCAGTGTGCTATCCCAGGCGCGATTAACCGCTTCTTTTGCCATCATGACAGAAGGCAAAGACCTGCTTGCTATCACTGTGGCCACATCAATGGCTTCTTGCATCAGCTTATCGGCCGCCACCACACGTGATACCAAGCCACTTCGCTCAGCCTCTGTGCTGTCCATCATCCTGCCCGTTAGGACCATATCCATTGCCTTGGACTTGCCAACCGCACGAGGCAATCGCTGCGTCCCACCCGCACCAGGCACAATACCCAAATTGATTTCAGGCTGGCCGAACTTTGCCGTGTCAGACGCAATAATAAAATCACACATCATCGCCAACTCGCAACCGCCACCCAATGCATACCCAGAAACAGCGGCAATGATGGGCTTGCGAATCCGCAGCATCGTTTCCCAGTTGCGTGTGATGTACTCTGACTTGAACACATCCATGTGTGACCAATTCGCCATTGCAGCAATGTCAGCGCCAGCGGCAAACGCTTTTTCACTACCCGTGATAATCATTGCCCCAATGTCGTCATCAGCATCGAGCTTAAGCAAGGCTTGCCCAAGCTCGTTCATCAGCCCATCATTTAAAGCGTTCAGTGCCTTGGGGCGGTTCAAGGTCAAAATGGCCACACGCCCTTGGATCTGTTGCAAAATCAAAGCATCGCTCATTCGTATCTCCTCGTGTTTGTCGCATAAGATAGCAGGATCATGAGACAAACTCTACATTACCGCGTCTATCCGTTCGATCCCGCCGGGCATCGCCTAAAAGTACAACTGGAAATTCCGAGCCCTTCGAGCCGATGCCAGATTGTCAGCCTACCGGCTTGGATCCCCGGCAGCTACTTGATTCGTGACTTTTCTAGGCACATCGAATCAATTCGTGCTTGGTGCGGTAAAACGGCCATGATGCCCCGAAAAATCAATGCCAATCAGTGGGCCATTGAAGGATGCGCTGGCCCTTTGACAATCGAAACGATTATTTACGCCTGGGATTTGTCCGTGCGCGAGGCTCACGTTGATGAATCACACGCCTTTTTTAATGGCACAAGCGTTTTTTTAATGGCCGAAGGTTTGCAACACTTGCCGTGCGCTGTAGAGATTCAAGCGCCTCCGCACACCAACAAATGGAAGGCATACAGCAGCATGCCCGTGGCGCCTGAGCAGCGATCAAAGGGAACTGTGGACGGCCTTGGCAGATACATAGCACCCAACTATGACGCGCTTATCGACCACCCATTTGAATTAGGCACGCCGGCAGTCATCACCTTTAAAGCTTGTGGTGTCTTGCATGAAATGGTTTTCACGGGCACCGCCCCTGGCCTGGATCTAACTAGGATTGCGCGAGACACCAAACGCATTTGTGAAGCACAAATGACCCTTTTTGATCCAGCCGAGAAAAAGGCACCTTTTGTTGACAGCGCTTCAAAATATGTTTTCATGACGTTAGTTACAAAAGACGGTTACGGTGGGTTAGAACATCGGGCCTCAACCGCACTGGTCACATCACGCAAAGACTTACCGGTCAAGGCGCATCAAGAAGCACCAGCCGGCTACACCCAATTTTTGGGCTTGGTCAGCCATGAGTACTTCCACACTTGGCACGTCAAACGTATCAAACCCGCTGCGTTTGTACCTTACGACTTGCTGGCGCCCAACCACACGAGCCTATTGTGGGTGTTTGAGGGTTTCACGTCTTACTTTGACGATTTAATGTTGTTGCGCAGCGGCGTGATTGATTTGCCAGCGTATTTGAAATTGCTTGGCAAAACCATTGCGTCCGTTCACGCCGGTGGCGGACGGCACAAGCAATCACTCGCTGAGAGCTCTTTCGATGCTTGGACCAAGTACTATAAACAAGATGAAAACGCCCCCAATTCGGTCGTCAGTTACTACACCAAAGGCGCCTTGGTGGCAATTGGCTTAGACTTGGCCATCCGCTTGGCAACAAACGATCGTCGCAGTCTTGATGACGTGATGCGATTGTTGTGGCTGCGCTTTGGCAAGCGTTTTTATAGCGGCCGAGCGCGAGGGCTTGATGAAACCGGTCTTACGGCTCTCATCAAACAAGCCACTGGTGTCGATGTCAGCTTGGAACTCACGCAGTGGGTTCAAGGCATGGCCGACGTACCGCTTGCTGACCTACTCGCACGCTCGGGTATTGAATTGACATGGGTGTCAGACAGCGACACACCAGACCTTGGCTTCACCACAAAAACCAGCGGTCCAGATTTGATGGTCAGGCAAGTCTTTGAACACGGCCCAGGCCATATCGCAGGCTTATCGGCCGGCGACCAACTGATAGCGGTCAACGGCCTTAAAGTGGGTAACAGCGAGGCCGCATTCAATGCCCTGCTCAAGCCTTACCAAACTGATCAAGTGATTGATCTGCATGTGTTTAGGGGTGACCTTTTGAAGGTCTACCGATTGCGGTTGGCGCCCCCAAAAAAGAACATTTGCCACTTAAAACCAACGCATTCTTGATGCTTTTTTGGGCGTAACCCAACTTTGAAATCTTTTGACCTGATATCTGACTACCGAGCAATACTACTTAGCGATACCCCAATGCTCGATGTGCGCGCACCGATTGAGTTTGCGCAAGGGTCGTTTCCAAACGTCGTCAACTTACCCTTAATGACCGATGATGAGAGGCAAGCCGTTGGGTTAGCCTACAAAGAAAAAGGTCAAGATGCCGCGATTGCTTTGGGCTATTCACTGGTTAACGGTGCAACCAAAGACATAAGAGTAGCGCAATGGCTACGGTTTACCACTGCTAACCCCACCGGCGTCTTGTACTGCTTTCGTGGCGGCCTACGCTCACAAATCAGTCAACAGTGGCTTGCCCAGGCAGGCATGAATTACCCCCGCATACTTGGCGGCTATAAAGCCATGCGCCAATACTTGATCACCGCTTTTGAAGAGAACGTGGCACAAACCGCTTTCACGGTGGTGGGTGGGCTGACAGGCTGCGGCAAAACCGACGTGATTCGCGCCATTAAAGGCAAGCTAGACCTCGAAGGCATCGCCCGGCATCGCGGCTCAAGCTTTGGTGGTCGCGCCGAAAGTCAACCAACACAAATTGATTTTGAAAACCAACTCTCTATACATTTGCTCAAGTTGCTCGATCAAGGCTTTCATAATGTGGCCATTGAAGATGAATCCAACCTCGTTGGGCGTTGTGCCATTCCGTTGGTATTGCGCACCAAGACACAAAGCAGCCCACTGGTCTGGGTCACCGCTCCTCTGGAAGAGCGGGTCGAGCGCATCTTGCGCGACTATGTCATTGACTTGCACGACGACTACGTCGACGCTTTCGGACAAGTCGCGGGTCGTATTAAGTATCAAGCACACCTCACAAAAAGTCTTTACAACCTTCGAAAACGGCTTGGCTTGGCACGATTCGATGAATTGAATGGTTTCTTAAATGAAGCCTTAAATGCCCAAATGAGTGGTGGTGGATTTGAATTGCACAAGCGCTGGGTTGAACCACTGCTCACCCAGTACTACGACCCTATGTACGCTTATCAGCGACAACAAAAAGCACACAAACCTCACTTCGAAGGTGACGCACAGTCTGTGATTGCTTTTTTGCGACAGCGCCAAGCCAGCCGTTGACTTCGATGGCAGCACTTTGGCGCGACGCAGACCCCGCTTCTGCGCTACGATTTCCGACAGTAGACAAACAGCGCCAACGCCAACAGTTGGGGGGTTGGCGCGCAATGGGAGAGTGATAGTCATGGCAAACGCAAAAGTATTGGTGACCGGTGGTAGTGGTGGGATTGGTCGAGCAATCACGGCACGTCTGACTCAAGACGGCTATCAGGTGATTAACCTTGACCGCGTCAAACCCAAAACACTAATGGCTGGCGAGCAACACATTGCAGTGGATTTGCTTGATCTTGATGATGCCAAGTCAGTTCTGGGACAGCTGGCCAAACAAGGTGACGTGCTCAGGGTCATCAACAACGCAGGTTTCATTCGTCCCGCCACCCTTGAAGACACGACGCTCGAAGACTTCCAAGCCGTGATCAACTTGAACATGCGTGCACCTATTTTGGTGGCACAGACTTTGTTGCCAAGCATGCGTCTAGCCAAATTTGGACGCATCATCAACATTGCGAGCCGTGCGGCCTTGGGCAAAGAGTTGCGAACAGCCTACAGCGCAACCAAAGCGGGATTGCTGGGCATGACCAGAACATGGGCAATGGAGGCGGCCGCCGACGGCGTGACCGTTAACGCCATTGGCCCAGGCCCAATTGCAACCGATTTGTTTTTGTCAGGCAATCCTCTAGACTCCCCAAAAACCAAACAGATCCTTCAGGCGATTCCTGTCAAACGAATGGGAACACCCGATGATATTGCGCATGCTGTTTCTTCATTGATAGATGATCGGGCTGGGTTCATCACGGGCCAGATATTGTATGTGTGCGGCGGAATGACCGTCGGTTTATCGCACACGGCCTAGGCGTTTTTTGTTGGACTCAGGCTTCAGCCTGAGCGCCCAAACCCTGCCAGCTCGGTCGAGGCACATCGATACCCACCAACTCAAGCATACGCACCACCGAATGATCGATCACTTCATCGATGGTTTTGGGCAGGTGGTAGAAGGCGGGCAGCGGTGGGAAAATGATGCCGCCCATTTCAGTGACAGCTGTCATGTTTTTAAGGTGCGCCAAATTAAACGGTGTCTCACGCACCGCCATCACCAGGCGGCGACGTTCCTTAAGCGTGACATCGGCGGCTCGGGTAATTAAGTTATCAGAAAACCCGTGAGCCACAGCCGCCAATGTGCGCATCGAACAAGGCACCACAATCATCCCAGCCGTCGCAAAAGAACCGCTGGCCAGCGTTGCGCCCACGTCACGAATGTTGTAGACGTGGTGGGCCAGGGCCTGAACCTGCGCCCGATCGAGGTCGAGCTCATGCTTGATGTTGAGCACGCCCGCCGGGGAAATCACCAAGTGAATTTCAACATCCGGCAGATCGCGCGCACGTTCGAGCAACCGGACCGCGTAAGCCGCTCCCGTCGCACCCGTTACCCCGATCACCAAACGCCGAGTCAAACTCACGACGTCGCGCCTGATTCCTCAAGCAATGTTTTCAGCTCACCGCTCGCATTCATTTCATTCATGATGTCTGAGCCACCAATGAATTCGCCTTTGACATAAAGCTGCGGAATGGTCGGCCATTGCGAATAAGTCTTGATGCCTTGGCGCACTTCGTCGTCCTCAAGCACGTTCACAGTCACCAACTTGGTCACTCCATTTTGGCGCAAGATCTGCACGGCGCTGCCTGAAAACCCGCACTGGGGAAACTGCACGGTGCCCTTCATGAACAACACGACCGGGTTGTCTGACACGGTGTCTTTAATAAACGTCTGAACATCTGACATGGTGAATTACCTCAAAAAAATCAATCAACAGAACAATCAAAAACGATCAGGAATGGGAACCATTATAAGAACCTCCTGACACTCTGGGATGACCCGCTAGGTCTTGTGAGGTTTTTATTTGCGTAAAACAGGCTTGCGCCAAGTATTGGACGATTGCTTCGGCTTGATCAAACCCGTGCTCAACCCATAGCTCACCCCCAGGCTTGAGCCGGCTTGCTGCCTCAAAAATGATGCTTTTATGGGCGCTTAAGCCATCATGCTCATCAGTTAACGCCGCTCGGGGCTCAAATCGCAAGTCACCTTGATCCAAATGAGGGTCTTGGGGGTGGATGTACGGCGGATTGGAAACAATCAAATCAAACAAGGTCGAGGTGGGGATTGGATCGAACCAACGCCCCAATACCATCTGAATAGGGGTGCCCAAGCGCACTGCGTTGGCTTGGGCGAGTGCCAATGCCCCGGCGCTAAGATCGGTCGCTGTCACTTGTGCGTCGGGTCTCGCTTTGGCAATGCTGATGGCAATAATGCCACTGCCCGTCCCCAAATCGAGCACAGCTGGCGCAACCTTGCTCGCAATCGATGCCAAGGCCATTTCTACCAATAACTCTGTATCTGGCCTGGGAATCAAAACGTCTGGACCCACGGTAAAGCAGTGACTCATGAACTCACGCTGGCCCAAAAGGTAAGCAATCGGCTCACCCAGGCATCGGCGATTTTCCAAAGCGAGAAACTCAGACGCTTCTGCGCTGGACAGGACATGGTCGTCATGCGCCAACAGCCATTCTCGCTGCTGTCTCAATACGTGGGCCAGCAGCAAACCAGTCTCCAGGCGCGGCAAACGCTTGCGACCAAAACATGCCTTGACCGTCAGCGCCTGATCAGACGACATCAGCCAAAGCGGCGAGTTGATTGGCTTGATGCTCTGCAATCAGTGTTCCCGTGAGCTCGTCAAGGTCGCCTTCCATCATGGCTTGTAGTTTGTACAAGGTGAGATTGATGCGGTGGTCGGTGATGCGGCCCTGCGGAAAATTGTAGGTGCGAATCCGTTCAGAGCGATCACCAGAGCCCACCAAACTTTTACGTTGCGCAGCCTCTTTGTCTTGGTGCTCGCGCAGCTGCACGTCTTTGATGCGTGCCGCGAGCACTTGCATGGCTTTATCTTTGTTGCGATGCTGCGAGCGATCATCTTGGCACTCAACCACAATACCTGTGGGCAGGTGTGTGATTCGCACGGCTGAGTCTGTTTTGTTGATGTGCTGACCACCAGCACCACTGGCCCGGTAGGTGTCGATGCGCAGGTCTGAAGACTGAATATTCACCTCTGACTGCTCGTCAGCCTCTGGCATCACGGCCACGGTGCAAGCAGAGGTGTGAATGCGCCCTTGTGACTCGGTTTCTGGCACGCGTTGCACGCGGTGTGCACCCGATTCAAACTTTAGACGACCGTAGACGCCCTCACCTTCGATGCGCACAATCACTTCTTTGTAGCCGCCAACTTCTGCCTCACTTTCTGACATCAGCTCAACCCGCCAGCCCCGCCTCTCAGCGAAGCGGCTGTACATGCGCAAGAGGTCACCACTGAACAGTGCGCTCTCATCGCCGCCAGTGCCAGCTCTGATTTCCAGAAAAACGCTGCGTGAATCATCCGGATCCTTAGGCAACAACAGAAATTGCAGGTCACTTTCCAGGGCTTCAAGCTGTCGTCGACAGGTGTCAATTTCATCAAGCGCCATGGCTTTCATGTCGGGTTCGCTTAAGAGCACTTTGGCGTCATTAAGCGCGGTTTCTGTATGAACATAGCTGTCAAACGCCGTTACCACGGGCTCTAGCTCTGAGCGCTCGCGTGAGAGCTGCCGGAATTGCTTCATGTCGTTGGCGGTTTCAGGTTGCGACAAAATGGCATCAACCTCTTCAAGCCGCCGTTGCAATTGTTCAAGGCGCGAACGCATGGAAGATTTCATAGGAATTGGGCACTGGCAAGTCGGTAAAGGGAAAAGTCGTGAAAGAGACTATTGTCGAACAGGCCACGCATAGCCGAGTGGCGAGCTTGGCGCCGCTAACGGCGGCCGTCGCGCGAGGGAAACAATCGAGGCAACCAACCCAGCAGTTGTTGACGCTCGGCCTCCTCACTTTGGTGCAAAGCGGCCAAAGTACCGTGCAGATACTTTTGTGTGAGGGCATGGGCGAGTTGTTCCATCACCATTTCGGGTGATTCACCTTTGGCCAAAGCACGTTTGGCACGCTCAAGCTCGTGGCCCTGCATGGCTTGCGCACCCGCCTGCAGACCTTTGATGATCGGCACGGTGGAGCGCAACTGCAACCAATGCATGTAGCTTCGAACTCGCGAGTCGATGATGGCCTCAGCTTGCAGAACCGCTGATTGACGCGCTTGTGCACCCGACTGAACCACCGCACCGAGGTCATCAACGGAGTACAAATAAACGTCGTCTAGGCGGCCGACTTCGGGCTCAATGTCACGAGGCACGGCCAAATCCACCATGACCATCGGCAAGCGACGACGCTCGCGCGACGCACGCTCAACCATGCCCAAGCCCAATATGGGCAGGGTACTGGCCGTACAGGATACGATGACGTCAAAAGAGGCGAGCTGCGCGGGGAGATCAGCCAAGCGCATGGCGCTGGCATTGAATCGGTTGGCAAGCACATCGGCGCGTTCAATGGTTCGATTGGCAACCGCTATTTTCTTGGGCTGGCGAGCCGCAAAGTGGGTGGCACACAGTTCGATCATTTCACCGGCGCCGATAAACAGCACCCGCGCTTGGGACAGGTCACCAAACACGCGCTCAGACAGACGCACAGCGGCGGCTGCCAAAGAGACCGACTGCTCGCCAATTGATGTGGTGCTGCGCACTTCTTTGGCAACAGAAAACGTGCGCTGAAACAATTGATGCAAAAGCGTACCGAGCGACCCAGCCTCTTCGGCCGCGCGAACCGCGCCTTTCATCTGCCCCAAAATCTGTGGCTCACCCAAAACCATTGAATCCAGGCCGCTCGCCACCCGAAAGGCGTGCCGCACGGCTTGATCTTGGTCATGCAAGTAAACGTGCGGCAACAATGTTTTTTGGTCCAAGCGGTTGTAGTCGGCCAACCACTTGGGCAATTGGCTCACCACCTCAATATCGGCAGCACAGTAGATTTCTGTTCGGTTGCAGGTCGACAACACCGCGGCTTCGTGAACCGCTCCGCCAAAGGCCGAACGCAGTGATTCAACGGCCGGTTTGATCAAGTCTTCAGACAAGGAAATACGTTCGCGCACCGATACCGGTGCCGAAACATGGTTCAAACCGAGTGTGTAAACACCGACTGACATGGTTTAAGCGCCTTGTTAACAGACAAAACGCATCATTAATTGAAGACAAGCCTATTATAGGGCTCTCACAACGATTGCGCACCCAATTCCCTTGAAGGGCGCACCAAGAGCAATGCCTTTGGGGTGTATTAATTCTGTTTTGCCGTGGCCTGGTAGCTCAGTCGGTATAGCAAAGCAGTGAACGAGCCGAGGGTGCTAGATAAGCCAAAAATCGACCGTGTAAGTCAAAAATCAACTGCGCAGTCTCAAGCTATAGTATCGGGGCTGCGGCCTATTTCATTCAAAATTTCAATGGTGTGTTCGCCTAGTTTGGGCGCAGGGCGACGGAACTGACCTGGCGTCTGGCTTAGGCGCGGGACGATGTTGTGCATGGGAACTTTGCCCAAAGACTCGTCTGGTAGATGAACAATCGCTTCGCGGCCCAAGACATAGGGATGGTCGATCAGCTCGGCCACCGAGAAGACTGGACCAGCAGTGACACCAGCTTTTTCAAAGATAGCGAGGTTTTCTGCTTGCGTGCGAGCGCCGACAAACTCAGCAATGATCTTGTCGAGTGCGGTGCGATTCTTTACCCGCGCATCGTTGTCAATGAAACGCGGATCTTGTTTGAGTTCCGGGCGGCCAATCGCATCTAAGATCTGCATGGCCATGGCCTGCATCGAGCCGGACATTGAAATGTAGAACTCGTCTTGGCAGCGATAGAGGTTGCGTGGGGCGGTGTGAGAGGATTGGTTGCCCGCTCTCATGCTAACAGTCCCTGTGGCTTGATATTTAGCGGCTTCAGAAGAGATGACAGAAAAAATAGGTTCGAACAGTGACAGGTCGATGACCTGTCCTTGGCCCGTTTTTTCGGCGACGCGTAACGCGGTCAATACGCCAGCTGCCCCATAAATACCTGCGATCATGTCGGCCAAGGCCAGTGGCGGTAAGGCTGGTGGCTTGTCGGCAAATCCGTTCAGATGGGCAAATCCAGACATTGCTTCAACCAATGTGCCAAAGCCGGGTTTATCCCGGTAGGGGCCGGTTTGCCCCCAACCTGAGACCCGCACCACGAGTAAAGCCGGATTAATCGTCAATAGGCTCTCGGGAGACAGTCCCATTTTTTCAAGGCCGCCCGGTACAAAGTTTTCAATCAACACTTGAGCGGTAGCAATTAGGGCTTTGAAATCGTCAAGACCTGCCTCGCTCTTTAAATCCAGCACCATCGAGCGCTTGTTACGCCCGTAGACTTTCCAGTAGATATCGTGGCCTTGCTCGCGCCAGTGTCTCAGGTCGTCACCAACGCCCGGACGTTCGACTTTGATCACATCGGCGCCAAAGTCTGCCAAGTAAACGGAAAGCATATTACCTGCCACCAAACGCGACATGTCAATGACACGCACATCATGTAATGGTCCTGTTCTGTTCTGATCAAAATCTTTCAAGCGATTCCCCTCTCATTTCGCAAACACCTCCTGACAAGGCCTGTTGAGGTCTGTATTAAAACAGCACTTCATTAATGACAGCTTGTCATGATGTGACTGCAGCGACGTTTTGACTCTAAGTACTCATACCGCTGTCTAAAACGGTTAGGTGAATTTGGTGTATTATCATCGTCTCATTATGGCCTGGTAGCTCAGTCGGTAGAGCAGAGGATTGAAAATCCTTGTGTCGGTGGTTCGATTCCGCCCCGGGCCACCACTGAATTTTGAAACCCTAGCGTTCGCGCTGGGGTTTTTACTTTTGTGGCTCTGAAAATGGTGATAGTGCTTTTAATCATACGAGTGACTATACTGTTGTCAATGCTAAACAGGAATCCATCATGAGCACAATCTCAGCAAATGACCTCAAAACCAAAGGGGTCAAAGCAATTGAGCAAGCCCTCGCCACACAACCCGAAGTTGCCGTTTCTGTCCGCGGGCAAATTAAATACATTGTAATGAGCGGAGAACAATATCAATATCTTCGAGAATGCGAACTTGAAGCCGCACTTGCTGAATCTAAAGCCGATCTTGACGCCGGCCGCTATGTAAAAGAAACTGTTGCCCAGCATATTCGCCGCATCAATAAGCTAAACGCAAAGTTGGCAGCATGACTTGGCAGTTAATTTTTACAGAGCAATACAACCGCAAAGCCGCAAAATTCATTAAACAACACCCCGAAGTTCTGGTTCAGTACACCAAAACACTTGAGCTTTTAACGGTAAACCCACATCACCCTTCCCTGAGATTGCACGGCCTTAAGGGAAAACTTAATGGCCTGCACAGCGCCTCTATTAACCTGAAGTACAGAATTACTCTTGAACTCATCATTACTGAGAGTGAAATTATTCCAATCAATGTTGGGGATCACGACGAAGTTTATTAATTTGGTGAGCAAGATATGAAATCCTTGTGTCGGCGGTTCGATTCCGCTCCGGGCCACCACATGTTCGAAGAAAACCTCAGCGTTCGCGCTGAGGTTTTTGCTTTTGGGGGGGCTTGTAACAGGATACTTCTATTATTGACACGTTTCCCATATGTATCTACAATGTAGAAACATTAGGAGCGCGCTATGCAAGCAACCATCAAAAAATGGGGCAACAGCCCTGCTTTGCGAATATCGAGTTCGGTTATGGAATTGGCTCAGCTGACAATAAATCAGGCAGTCAATATCAATGTGCTTAAGGGGAAAATCATTATCGAACCCATTGCACCCAAACGCACTCGCCTTGAGGATTTATTAGCAGGTATTACTCCTGACAATATCCATGCGGAAGAAAGCTTCGGGCGCCCAGCCGGAAAGGAGATCCTTTAGTGCCTAAATCATATGTTCCCGAGGCGGGGGATATTGTTTGGCTTGAATTTGATCCTCAAACCGGCCGTGAGCAAGCTGGGCATCGACCAGCATTGGTATTAAGCCCAGCCACTTACAATGAGAAGGTCAGCCTGGCTGTTTGCTGCCCGCTTTCAACTAAAGCAAAAGGGTACCCCTTTGAAGTTGAAGTGGAAATAGGCAAGACAACTAGCGTCGTTTTATCTGATCAGGTCAAATCATTAGACTGGCGAGAACGCAAAGCAAAATTCAAATCCAAAATCACTGCCGCTCAACTCAAGCGAGTTCGCGACAATATCAAAGCCCTGCTAGCTATCGATTAATTTGACACAAGGATTGAAAATCCTTGTGTCGGTGGTTCAATTCCGCCTCGGGCCACCAAGGTTTCGCAAAGCCCCGTCAAAGTGCGGGGCTTTGTCTTTTGTAGTTCCTGTTCTACTTACCACAGCCTTCCCCATACACTCCAGCGCAGCAGCACCACACCTACGCTGTCCCCAAAGTCAAAAGACCGTAATTCGCATTGACGGCACTATTGGCACGAGGACACAGTGATGGGGTCTCATCAGAAAACACCACTACGAGTAAAACCACTCCACACGCTCAACACGCTGGCCTACACAGAACCACAAATAATTCATTTGCGTGACGGTGAAGTTGTCTTGTTCAAACGACAGCATAGCCAGTTGTGGAAGTGCCGCTTCAAACTGTCTGATGGCAGCGTACTTCAACACGCCGTGCTAGTATTGGTGCTGACAAATAACAACAATTGCTCAATTTATTGAGATCATTGATTCATATATTTATTGGTACAAAGCAAAACGATTCAAGATGTCCTTTGGATTACTCAGTCCTTTAGACTATCGAGAAACACTAGTACTTGCAGCATAAATCAGTCTAATTTTTTAGTCTTATCCCCGCTGTTCAGACTTAAACCGGCGCCAACCTCACAGACTAAATATTAGAGAAACAAATGAAATCCAAATTTATAATGACGGCGTTAGCGCTTGTACCGGTATTAGTGTTCGCACAAACATCACCTAATCTTTTAGGATCTTGGAAGGGTATAGGTAACGCTGCTGTTGCTGGTGCCGATATTTACCACCCGACCGAAAAAGACAAAGAAAAGTCTGTGCGCTTTACAAATATGGAATTTACTTTAGTTGTTGACAGGGAAGAAGGGCGGAACTTTACTGGCTATATAAGCTCCACAAGCAATAAAACCACAGCCAATGCTGATAACAAAAAAATGATCTTAGGGTCTTATGCCAAAGATAAGAAGAGCGGCGTCTGGGTAAACGACGTGGGAGGAAGCGCCACTTTTAAATTAGCAGATTCTAATATTTTAGAAGTTTGCTATACCCATGTTTCACCAAAACCAATGGTCGCGGACTGCCTTGAAATGATTAAGCAATAATTCCTTACTGGATTAGGCATCCTCGGCCCTGGTAGATCCGCCCCGGGCCACCACCGAATTTTGAAACCCTAGCGTTCGCGCTGGGGTTTTTTTCATTTGTGGGCTTGTAACTGGATGTTTCAAAGTGATCGCGATAGCTACGGCACTTGTAGCGTCCAGTTACGGGACGGTTGATTCACAAGTGTCGTTTTAAACGACAGTTCAACACCGTACCCATCAAAAAGTCAGGTCGACCTCTCCCAAATCAGAAATTAAAATAGCAGTATGAATACAAACCGCCATTCCAGCTAATGTCCCGCAAGCAAGATCTCTTACAAACTCTCGCCCTAGTACCCTCACCTACCCACGAACGACCAAATCTCCACAGTCTTCAATACGCACAACCCTCTAGCGTCCAGTTACGGGACGGTGATGTGGTTGTGTTTCGTCGTGCCGATAGCCCACTCTGGCAATTCCGTTACCGCTCCGTTATCATCTGGCACAAGTCTTACTATCTATCCAATGATTTTTTGCACTATCAAATATCCAACTATCGTAATGAGCATTGTGTTTGTAGAAAAGAAAGTGAGGGCAAAACCAAGGGCTCTTGAAGGAGCACCATGTGCATAGTTCATGGTAAATAGAAGCCGCCCTATGCCAAAGCACACGGCCGCTATTGGCACTACCGACAACCATGTTGCTGGCATAACTACAGACCAGACCAAATAGACGAGGGTCGCGAGCAATGTTTGTTCCAAGGTGTTTTGTAGTATCGATTGCAGAATATTTGCCCTATCTGTACCGTGCTTTAATCCACCCCCATCAATATCTTCGGGGGAAAAAAATCTGTACTTGGCAAGCCTGCCGATAGAAAATGCTAAAAATACGGCAGGTATAGCGCAGGATACAATGGCAACACCTAGCCGATCTGCTTGGCTTGAGGATTCAGCGAAACCGAAAGGGTTCGAATGAGCGCCAATAATAACCACACTCAGAGAAATCGGCACTCCGAATAGAATTCCTTTTAATACACCAACCTGCTTCTGAGTAAATGACATAAGATCTCCAAGATCAAGGCTGACTGCAATTTATGATGGGGCTGCCATCGATTGTGTCAGCAGCCAGATGATCGAGTCGGCCGAACCTCATCCGTCTGAGGTAGCGCGCACTTACATTCAATGGGGGAAGGTAGGAAGTTACTTCAAAAGCGATTGCTCAGTGAAAAAACTAGCCAAGTTCAATCGATTGTTGTGAAATAAGGTCCGGCTCAGTCATCCTCGAACCTTGGCTCGATTCCGCCCCGGGCCGCCAGAGGTAAAACTAAGGCAGACAGTGATGTCAGTTGTATTGAGCGTTACATCCTGCCCTACTTTGGCGACCCAACAAATTTAGATTTAATGCTTTGATGCGCTCTACGAGAAATTGGCAAATGCATTCTACGAAGTGCAATAAATTCTTTTTTATCCGAACCCTACCGCTTAGCGGTGGCTCGCTAGGAAAGAGCTTTCCTGTGTCAAGGGCCTCGCCAGACTTCATCGACGATCAGTCGACCAGTAAAGCGCCGGGTATTACTGAACAGATTTCGCATCTTTTCCGTCCAAGGCGTCTTTCGAGCTTCCAACCCTTCGGGACTGGTAAACGCATGGCGATCGGCTAGGTCGTATGCCGTGAAAAAGCGAGGGGACGCATCGCAAGCGACGTAGCGGCGTGCTCGAACCACACCTGGAACGCGCACCAGTCGCGGTAGATGCTCCCGGTCATACCAGTCAGTGTACTCGGCAGCGACATCGTCTGGAACATCGGTATGGACAACGTACAACCAACGCGTTTCGTTTTGGGTATGCCCTTCATTACTGACATCCCTCAGGAGTTCAAACGCCATGCCTGCCATGTTTAGCGCGTTTCCCGTCCATCCCAGCGAGTCGGACACATCAAAAGGATTTCGCGATTCATAACAAGCCAGCCAAGCAGGCGTTTCTCCCTCAACTTCAAACAATCGAGCCCGCTCGATCTCTGGCGAGCTCTGCATGCTGGGCTGCAGATTTCCGTGCGTGGTGAATCGATGGGTCAGTAGGTGGGTTGCCTGTGCAGCGTTTTTCTCAGCCATTTGCGCCTTCCAGTGGTACACCTTTGAGCATCAAACGATACAAGTACCGTTCTTCGTTCATATCGTAGTCTCCGTTCGCTTTGTGCATCAAACTGCGGTTATCCCACATGACAAAGTCACCACCTTTCCACACATGTCGGTATTGATATTTCTTCTGTGTCGCGTGTTCGAGCAATTGGTCTAGCAAGGGCAAGGCCTCTTTATCGTCCATGCCAAGAATTCCCTCTATGCGAATCGGATTGATATATAGCGCCAAATGACCGCTATTGGGATGTCGCAGAACCAAGGGCTGCAATACCGCTTCGGGCACCGATGCGCGACGCCCTTCTGAGAGTTGAGGCAGCTGTCGAGCGCTGTGGCTGCTCTGGTAGACGTGGATGGCGCGTCGCCCTAAGATGCGCTGCTTGATTTCATCCGGCAGGTCTTGATAGGCTCGGACCATGTCGACAAACTGGGTATCGCCACCCACGGAAGGGAGTTTTACCGCACTAAGAACAGTCGCCATGGGTGGCGCAGCGGCGTTGGAATGATCGGTGTGATAGCCCTCGCCAGGAATATAACGCTTGCCGTTTTCAAGGGTGTCCGCATTCGATATGTAATGCACCAAGGGATGGTCAGGAATCGAAAATTTCGCATTGTGCTGGGGAAAGATCTCACCAAAGATCTTTACGGCCTCCATCATTTGAGGCGCATCGAGCCATTGGTCACGAAAAGCCAGCACCGAATGGTCCGTGAATGCTTTTCTAAGTCTCGCCCGTGTTGGCTCGGAGAGTGAGTCGGAAAGCCGAATGCCTTTTACCTCAGCCCCGATAGGAGAAAAAGGTGTTATTTGAAGTTCATTTTCCTGCTGAAGAACGGCCGTAGAACTCATCTTTCGCCCCAGTTGTTGACCTAGAGACTAGTATGGATTCCCGCATTATGCAACGCAAGATCGAAACGCAAAAGAAACCCGCCAACAACACCTAATCGTTTAGAAACCATCGCATCTTTCCGAAACCTTACTTCCTCAACCCGAGGTTGATTACTGGGTCATCTAGCTTTTGTGGACAAGCCATCGAACACAGCCGTTACTGCCCAATACGTAAGCAATGCTAAATTTGTGTTGTTAGCACTCGATGAGAGCAATTAAATGGTCACGCGACCCTAAAACTCACTTAAATTTTAAGAATTGGTTGCTGTTAGTAACAACTAACCCACATCCACTAGGGATCCTCTGAAAAAGCCAGTTATTTAAACTTATGCCGTTCTTAACGCATTGATTTTAAAGACCGAGAGTTTTTGATAAACGACTTATTCAGAGGATCCCTAGGTTGTGGCGATTTTAATTAGGAGTTAACGATGAACACTGAACTGGATGAAATTGTTGAGCAGGATATCTCTTATGACGCACTAGAATTTGCCGCTAGCGGTGCGAATGCGCAGGGAAATTGGCCAACGATGCACTTCTTTTCAACCTCGGGTTGTTTGTGAATAACAGGGCGGTTTTATATTACTGGGGCTCCATTCAAAACTATCAATTGAATTTGATCAGATTTTGAATTTTTTAGTTTTGAAGATGGGCGTTTATCTTCGAGTATAACGAGACGTGAAACGCTCATCATCGCTTTGTATCGCACTGTTTTGAAGGGGTCAGGCGATTGTGTTGAGCCACAGTCAACTTGTATTTACCAGCACCATCTGTTTGACCTTTTAATTGCAGATTGATTTAGTCATTGTTTGTTAGCTGTTGCCAAGCAATTACCCATACTTGAGCGTGTGCCCTCAACCTTAATAACCCATCGCGATCCGTTTACTCTCACACGACGCTACTCACAATCAGCCCTATGAATAGTCTTGAAGTCATACTCAGTGTCAGCGCTGATTTTTTGTTTTTGAAAGTGCAACTAGATGTTAAGGCACCGTTTAACCGGACAGTACTGATAGAATATTTTCATGGTAATTCAAAAACAAGCGGCGACAAATTATGGCCTACAGTGCAATGACTGAAGTCGACTGGCTAATCGCCCTCGCCCTCACCATTGCACTGGCGGCTGCCCACTTCTTCGCCTTTCGGGTCTCGACATTGCCATCGAAAACTCAAGACGTGCTGGCGTCGGTTGGTGGTGGCGCAGCCATCGCCTACATATTCATCCACCTAATGCCTGAATTAGCCGTGGGTGGCCGCGCACTGAGCGAACTGGATATCACCAAATTTACGCCGACACCAATCACCGAAGCTGGGCTTTTTTTGACAGCAATGATCGGCATGGTGATCTTCTTCATCCTAGACGTACGAACCGAGGAAGGACGCTTATCGACGAAGATAGGCTTTCGCGTTCACATGGCGTCATTCGCGTCAGTTAGTGGGATCTACGGCTACACGCTTCCATCGCTAGTCACGACCGGCTGGAGCTACGCCACCTTATTTACTGCAGTACTTGCCGGTCACTTACTGCTTGCTGATCGAGCGCTAGCCCGAGCTCACCCCGCGCAGTTCGCGCATGAGACGCGGTGGATTGGCATGGCTGCAGTCGGCGCTGGATTCGGCGCGGCCTTTTTACTGCCACCGGCCAATGACTTTATCCTGGCCATCGGTACCGCGTTTCTAGGGGGTGTCTTGCTGATGACCACTTTTCGCGAGGAACTCCCTGCCGCCTCTCGCACACGCATCCCGTGGTTTCTGTTAGGCCTGTCAGTCATGTCTGGGCTGTTGATTATCGTGCTTGCCGTCGGTAAACACAGCTAACAGCAAGGTGGTTTCGACTGTCTTTGCCCTTCCATCAGTAGACGGGATAGGACGGGGCTTAGCATGAAGATTGACGCTTGAAACCGACCCTTTCGAACAGCGTTTGGTTTGAGACAGCCGAAGGTTGCGAATACCAAAATGTGGCGATTCTTTCTGCGAATCGTCAAGGGTACTTTTTAAAACATGGGGCTGCGAATCTTGTAATGGAAAACAACCATTCGGGTTGTCAACGCACCAAACAAAACGAATACAACCAAAGCTGTCACGTGTTCTGGATGGTATTCCTGCGCGCCAGCGTACCAACTAAGGCCCAAAGAAAGAATCAACCCCCAGATTAACGCAACCTCAGCGTAAAAGGACCCTTTAAGACCTGGGTTATCGACATCAGCCCGAATCACATCGCGCAATATGCCACCTCCCGCACCCGTCAACGCAGCAAGTATCGGTCCCCACAACCAAAGAGGCTGTATATTGGCATCAACGGCAACGATCACGCCAGTGATAGTGAAGGCGGCGAGACCAACAGCATCAAAAAAAGCGACTGCTGCGTTCTTGTTCAAGTGCCCAATTAAGAACGTATCATCTGTATCAGCGCCTGAACTTGCGACACGAGACGATTGCCAAAGCCGCTGAAGACGAAAAATAAGATAAAAAGTCATCACAGTCCCGAATATAAGCATTAAATAAACGGGAGACTTCAGTACCGAAACAGTTTCACGCTGCAACAACACGTCACGAATGATGCCGCCACCCACTGAGGGTGTAGCAGCTAACACCAACGCCCCAAAAATACTGTACCTACCCTGCCGAGCCAGCAAAACCCCCGACAGCGCAAAGGCAATGGTTCCAATCAAATCAACCGCAAAAAACCACCACTGACCCGCGGTCAAACCCAACAAAACAGGCATTAAATACTCTTTAACAACATGCGTGTATTCGCCCGACTCACGAAGCTGCTTTAAGCTTTTGTTAAAAGAAGCCACCAACTCAGGTGTCGTGGTTGCTTTGCTAAAAATGACGTGAATTCCACCTGAAAAAATTGGTGTACCGATTTGTCGTACTGCCTTAGCCCAGTCATGCCGCCAAATCAAAGTCTCACCAACCAACTGGTCGATCGCAATTGCGTCGACCTTTTTATTCAATAAATTTGCAAAATTTTCATCATCGTTTGATGCGAGAGCGACTCGTGACGCGTTGGCAGGGTCTTCAATAAAAGACATCATTTCTGTGCCGTAGAAAAACCCGTCTATGACGCCTAACCTTATATTCTGAGTTCGAAGCAAGTTAATCCACTGCGTCGGCGACTTGAAATCGTAGAGTCGCTCATCGGCAGTCCGGACGTAAATAACATCCCTCTCTGTGCGATAAGCATCTGAATAATATGCATATTGACTGCGCTCTTCGCTGAAAAAAGCACCCGCTGCAATGTCTCTAACCCCGTTGGAGACATCAACTTGATGCTGCTTCCAAGAAACTTCGTCAAAAAACAATGAATAGCCCATATTCGCGAAAATGACGCGTAGCAATTCAACATCCAAGCCGGTCAGTCGAGTGATTTGGTTTTTGGTCGTTTGGTATTGGTAAGGATCCCAGCGATACCAACCAGCCCTAAGCACTGCGCGAGACTGCGCTGAAATTAACGATTGGGGTTGGGTTGAGGCGGTGGTGGGCACCTGCGCAACAGCGTCAATTGGTCGGGTACCGCCATCATGAGTCATTGTCTGAGCGTCAGTGATACTAACGCTGGCAACAAATACAGCCAAGGTAATCAGAAAAAAACTCCAATGCGGCATACGTTGCATGGTTAATTCTCTCTACGTCAGACTTCGGAATTCACTAATCGAAGCTTTATTATTCATTTGGGAATTAAGACTGACGTGCAATTTCAGCTCTCGCAGCATTAATAAACCCGGATTTAGCATGAAGCTTTAATGTGTTGTGGATATCTTCGTGTATTAGAACTCAATCAGGCAAAAAAACTTACATCTTAATTGATACCAGCTGCATGGGGCATGAGGCTGTAAGCCGTTCAATTATCGAGTCCACCTTACTTCTATTGATTTGGCTGCGTGCGAAAAAGTGCGCAAGACTGTCGCGTTCGCGCGCGTCACCGACAGCCTACGGTCACCACATTACCTTACACTCGTGTCTATTGGCGTCAAAATATGCGCCACCCTTGCGGCATGGCCGATGTCTGCACACTATTTTTTGCGTTATTTTTGGATTTTCCTAATGGAAATTAAAGTTAATTTTCTCGATAAGCTTCGACTCGAAGCAAAGTTCGACGACTTCACAGTGGTTGCTGATCAACCCATTCGATACAAAGGCGATGGATCAGCACCGGGTCCGTTCGATTACTTTCTCGCTTCATCAGCGTTATGTGCAGCCTACTTCGTGAAGTTGTATTGTGACACTCGCAACATATCCACTGAAAACATTCGCTTGTCACAAAACAATATTGTTGACCCAGAAAATCGTTACCAACAGATTTTTAAAATTCAAGTCGAA
>Ga0213861_10000637_pt1 | contig 30978 bp, 42 predicted proteins | sample PICome_4_FD_160110 | JGI IMG/M metagenome (GOLD analysis project Ga0213861, IMG submission 160110) | Coastal seawater microbial communities near Pivers Island, North Carolina, United States - PICO131 | ecosystem: Environmental > Aquatic > Marine > Coastal | place: USA: North Carolina... | reverse complement strand
GAATCGTTAAAATAGGCCGGGACCGTTACGACCGCGTCCGTGACTTTCTTACCGAGATACGATTCCGCGATATCTTTCATTTTGGTAAGAACCATCGATGAAATTTCTTCAGCCGCAAACTGTTTCGTTTCACCGTTAAAATCAACTTCAATCATGGGTTTATCCGCAGCACCGGGGATAACCTTATACGACCAATCTTTCATATCGTCTTGGACCTGTTGATCCGAAAACTTTCTTCCGATAAGACGCTTTGCATCAAAAACTGTATTTTTGGGGTTCATGGCTGTTTGGTTCTTCGCCGCGTCCCCGATAAGACGTTCATTATTTTCCGTAAACGCGACGTACGATGGGGTCGTTCGATTCCCTTGGTCGTTCGCGATAATTTCTACGCGGTCGTTTTGCCAGACGCCGACGCACGAATACGTTGTTCCTAAATCAATACCGATTGCTTGAGTCATTTTATATATTTTGTACACGCACTATTTCTTTATGTAAAAAAAATATTGTTTGAATGTTCGGGTTCATTTAGATTTATCCGCGACACGAAGTTAATTTTTCAATGATTTCATTTTTATATTCCTGACTAGTAAAATTTGTGAAGAAGTACTTATTGTGTAAATAATCAAGAGTTTTCGAGTCTAGCTGAATAATGTAATTCATACCCATCTTACCTCTTGGACGCATGTAACTTCCAATGTTGTTTACACTTCCATTGTCACGATCATAAATGAAATTAATGAAATCGAAAAAATTGTACGCTTTACCCCTTTCATCCAAGTGAAGTCCAAAAGTTGTCCATAAGATGTGGGGGTTTTCAGTACCATCAAACTTAACCAATTTGGTACCATCAAACTTCACCGCAACTCTATTACCCCGTTGCAATTCGAGTAACTTGTTTGTAGGTGATGTGAATAGGGGTATATTACGCACACTTTTGTTTTTCATGGTGTTCATATATTTTTTTAGGATATCAAAGGTCGTAAAGTTTTTCTTCGGTTCACCGACACGATTGAGACGATTACCATTCTGAGAGAATGTTTTGAGTCTGTGTATGCGACCATGATTTATAGCAGAAATTGCGGTTTGGATAGCTTTTACACCCGTACTAGATGACGGGTATGGCTTACCAAAAACAACGCGGCGACGCAATAGACATCCATCAACATCTCCTCTCATTTTACAACCACCCGTTCCACCACTGGGTATGTGTTCATTCAGATATTTGAGAAACAAAGACCCTTCAGTGAAGTTCTTGATGACGTCTGGATTTCGAAGTATCTTTTTCATGGAAGCTACCGAAAGTGTATTGTGGTTTGCGGGTCCATGATACACGGCGACTGGAATTGGGTTATGTTTTTTGTTTCGAACACGTTTGTTTAATTTGTTGATGAGTAACCTATAGTCATTCGAAACATTTTCTGTCAAGGACCTTTGTATATTAGGTGAAAGTGTTTGAATATATGTCTTTAAATTTTGTGAACTTTGATCTTTCACATACAATCGTAGAGCTACTTCAGCATCTACATCTTTGAGAAGTCGTAAGAACCTATCATATACCAAATTTATTTTAATTAAAATATAGGTATTCGACATACCTCTGTTATTTCGCACACTCCTCATTAGTTTCTCAAATTCGGTTATACGACACATATTCATCAATTCATTTGTTTTATTAATATTGGGTTGATTGAGAGTAGGGAAATTTATGTAATTTCCACCTTCATTCGCACATAAAGAACGAACAAGATCAACTTTATCACGAAACAATGGTATATTACCCGTGTAAGGATACCTTGCTAATTCACACATTTTCGTTTTGTACTTATACATCTCTTTCAAAATCGGCATAGGTGGTGCATTGGTTCTGGTAACATTGCCCTTCTTTTCCTTATACTCCTTCATAAGCTGAAAAAATTCGTACAAATCACCTGGAGACATGCTCGCTCCTTCGCTAAAACCAGCACCTATACGTCTATTTCGATTGGCGGCGGGTGCAGGTGTGGGCTGTGATTGAGGCGTGATCACACCACGGGCTGCGAGAGGACGCTTTTTGTATTCATTTAATAAACTGTTAAGAGGTCCCCGGTTTTGTCTTAACAATGCATTTAATATCCCATTTATTTGTACATTCCGTTCACGACTTCCCCTCACCGCATTAACAACTTTTTTAATGGTGTTCGTGTTTAAATTCGTACGACGAAATTTATTCTTCTGTGTGTCATTTAGACGAAGACTGTTGATGTATTTAATCCTTTCTGCGCGAGTTATCATCTATACTATGACCTGGGTTTTTTTATAAGGTGATTGTGAATAACCAGCTAAATAATAAATTATAATACAAAACATCATTTTTAAAAATCCCGAAAGTACCGGGTTTTGAAAAGTGTGGAAATATATTTGGGTCACGTTTACCCGAACACCAGGTCGGACCCCTAAATAAAAATGTATGTATTATAATAATGGTGATCAATAATAAGGATATAATTGAACAAAAATTGAAATCTATCACAGCAAATGTGGCTAAATGTAACATGACACAGGTTGGTTTAAAATTACAAATAAATAGTAAAAAAAACAAACTCGGAGGTGGGGTGTATGGTACAGCGTATAAAGCCTATGCAAGTAATGGAAAAATGATACCATTTGTTGTTAAGGAAATGAAAAAACGACGAAGTGATGATCAAGAATCTCAAATTGAATATGCTACCACACGTGTTTTACGAAACAGTATACCATTTTTTGCTAAGGAAAGAATTCAACGTTCATATGGTTTTCAAATTTGTAAGAATAGTGAGTATTTGTTTAGTAATCTTATAAAAGGTGTCCCACTTGGAGATTTTATACCTAATTCGGAAATTCAAATGGCATCTATAATAACACAAGTTTTATACACTTTGTATATAATAAATGATAGAATACCATCGTTCAGACACCACGATTTACATCAAAATAATATATTGATAGTTAAAGATGACAAAAAAGATTTAACCATAGAATATCCTGTAAATTCGGGTAAAAAATACACATTTAACAATGGAGGAGTTAAAGCTGTAATTATAGATTTTGGAATGGCAACTGTTGCAGGTGTAAAAAATCCTAAGATTATCGAGGGTGGATTAAGGTATGCGGGAATAAATCAAACATCAAAATCTATATACGACGCCCACTTTTTTCTAAACAGTGTTTATTTGTCAGCCCCAGGACTTAAACAACAAATTAGAGATCCAAAAATTAAAGAATCTATCACACGTGTTGAGCGATTTATAGAAAAACATTTTGATAAAAAATTTTTAGTAGCGGGGCCTACTAATCTCATTCAAGGGGGGAGGTTGACAATTCCCGCTCAAGACCTGATAAACATAAAATTTATTGATATTATCAAGAATATAGATTTAATACCTTTACAACAAAATAGTCAACGATTACCACCTGCCCGAAACAATAGAAAACCAGAAACCGCGAGAAATATTAAAAATATGTATAAAAAATTAGTAAATCATATAAAAGCGAATGCGAATGCGAATGCGAAGCCGAAGCCGAAACTCCTGTTTAATCAAACTAATACGGAAAAACTAGTAGCGGAAGCCGCTGCACAAAGGAAAAAACAGAGGAACAAACTACTAGCGAATGGCGCTGGACATGAACAATTGAAAAAATTTAATGCAGGGATGATATAGGTATACAGGAATAAATCAAATCATCATTTTTAAAAATCCCGAAAGTACCGGGTTTTGAAAAGTGTGGAAATTATTTCGTCATTTTACTAAGTATCGTCGCAAGTTCGACTAATATGACCGTATGGTGTGACATGACGAGCGCTTTTGCGCGTCTCGTTTTTGGGGAAAAGTCACCGTACCCGACTGTACTCATGGTCATGAGTGAAAAGTAGTATGGGTCGAGTGGGTCGTCTGAGAACCCAAAATCTTCTTTCATCGTAGAGTATAAGTACCCATAAACGAGTGTTATGATAAGTGTTATTGTAACCACTTTGTTCAGCATTGTTTTATTAGTACCTTATATTTTATTGTAACTTCGCGAGCTGACATTATTTACTTTTTACCCGTTTTGTTTTAGGTTTATTATTATTGTTTACAATTGGTCTTCTATTCTTTTTAGATGCGTTTTCCAGTGCTTTACTTCTCATTTTTGCGAGTTTATAAGCCTTTTCTGCGTTTTTAACTTTTTCTCGTAATTTGTTAATATTCGTTTTCGTGTTTGAAATAAACTTGACGATTTCTATATCTTTTCGGTGAAGTTTTTGACGATTATATGGATTTTCAGATAAAATAACCGCGTTTTCCCGTAAATTTTTTAGATATAGGGGTATATGGGATGATGTAAGTGGTACTTTACTACCTGTAAGTTTCAATATATCAATTTGTATCAGTTTACTTAACGTTTCAAAACTTATATACTGATTATTTCGTTTTATATAGATGGCTACATCCCCTGCTTTAAATTTTTCATATGATATAAAATTTTGGACATTATTTGTTAATTTTACGTTTCTCATCTTATTAGTATATCATATTTTTATTGTAACTTCGCGAGCTGACGCGCAACTTTCAAAATCTTTTTTGGGTCTTCGCCATTACTCATTCGCGATTTTAATTTTATTTTATTCGACTCTTTGATTTTAATTTTGTTAAGTTTTTCCCTTGTGTCTTTGACGAGAATGTTTCTGTTTTTCGAAAGTGATAATTTAACTTTCATATCGGCACACAAATCCTTTATCGTTTTCTTTTTACCACCGGTCTTCGTTACTGGTACATTTTCCTCTTTCGCAACCTTAACAAGGTCAGCTTTTTTGTACCCTTCGCATTTTCGTTTACCGATCTTAACCATCCCCCTTTTGTTTAAGGACATTTTACCGACCGATGAAATAAACTTGACAAGTTCAATATCTTTTCGGTAAAGTCTTTGGCGATCGAATGGGTTTTTATGTAAAAGTAGTATATCTTTATTCATATTTGATAATTTTGAAATAGAGTTGGAAATCTCAGCTTGATTTATATTGAAATTTCCCATATTTCCAAACATATATCTATCCTGTAATTTTAAGAATGTTTTTATAGTTAAATACTGATTATTTCGTTTTATATAGACAGCTACATCCCCAGCTTTAAATTTTTCGGCTGCTATAAAATTTTCGGCATTATTTGTTAATTGTACGTTTCTCATCTTATTAGTAACAAATATCTTTTTTTACTCTGAACAATATGAATATAAAATTACTGAAAAAAAGAAAGTCTTGACCGTCCACCATATACTTTATTTGAATATATTTTTTAAATCTCGTTCGCTTCTTCAAAGCTATCATACGCATCCATATATGCTTGCATTGTAGCGTCTTTCGATTTCAAGTGGTCTCTTAAATCACATGACGCTATCATTTCGTATACAACACTCCCATCGACGATTTCCTCTTCGACGAGTATTTCTTTCAAGTGTTCGAGTTTAACGCGGTATGTATTAAGGAGTTCTTTCACTTCTGTATAACAATTTTCAACTATATCGTGTATTTCTATATCGATATGATTCGCCGTCACGGGCGATATAAGATCGGGGTTAATGTTCATTTTACCTATAGTTTCACTCATACCATACGTGGTCACCATTTCACGCGCAATGTTAAATGTTTGTTGAAAATCACTGGATGCACCCGTAGTAACGTGTTCACGTCCATAAACGATCTCTTCTGCTGCGTGACCACCGAGTGCAACCTTAATTTGAGATAAAAGGTAATCTTTCGTATACATACCTACGTCATCCGTCGACGGTTGAAAATACGTAACACCACCCGCGTCCCCTCTTGGTAAAATACTCACTTTACGAACTTCATCGTATTCTTGCATGAGTACACCAATAATAGCGTGCCCCGCCTCGTGGTACGCAACTCGCGCCTTACGCGCTCCAGAAACGGAGCGACTTCCCTTAGCACCAACAACTATTCTTTGGTACACATCTTCAATAATATCCGGTGTTATCATTCCAGATTTTCCATCGCGAACGGCTCGTATAGCACACTCGTTCATAACATTTGCGAGATCGGCACCCGAAAACCCCGTCGTTTGTTTTGCAAGATCACGAAGACTTGCTTCCGGACTTAAAATTTTATCTTTGGCGTGTACTTTGAGTATTTCTTCCCGTCCGTGAACATCGGGTAAAGAAACTTGTATTTTACGATCGAATCTACCGGGGCGTAATAACGCATCGTCGAGTATGTCGATACGGTTTGTTGCACCTATAACAACAATTTCAGTTTCATTCTCGAAACCGTCCATTTCCGTTAATAATTGGTTAATTGTTTGTTCACGCTCATCGTTTGCCGCAAACCCATTCATACTTCTTTTCTTACCAATCGCATCAATTTCATCTATAAAGATAATACACGGTTGGTTTTCACGTGCCAATTCAAATATATCACGGACTCTTTTTGCGCCTACGCCTACAAACATTTCAACGAACGATGACCCCGAACACTGAATAAAAGGAACGGAAGATTCACCTGCTATAGCACGTGCTAAAAGTGTTTTACCCGTACCTGGTTTACCTGTTAATAATGCACCCTTTGGTATTTTAGCACCGGTACCAAAGTACTTTTCTGGCGCCTTGAGAAAATCAACAATTTCTTCGAGCTCATCTTTCGCGCTATCTATACCCTGAACATCATCAAACCGCACTGTTATTTGACTTTCCACATCAATATCATTTTTCATCATAGAAAAAGGACTTTGTCCAATACCACCACCCGTAAACATTCTAAAAATCGCAAAGAAACCTATAGTAATAAACACGAACGATACAAAATCATTAAAACTTCCACCAATAGGTGTTCGAACTAAATCAAAATCAACTTGACTCTCAGACATGGTTTTCCAAAAATCTTCCGATGGTGTGTAATACGACGTACCTACGGTTCCATCCTTTTCTTCGAAGTATACGATATCACTTTGTGGATTTATTTCCGCTTTAACGATTTCGTTTTTCTTAACACCTTTAATAAAATCACTATATATTCGGTGTTCATATTCGGGTTTCTTTTCGATTTTTAAGGGTGGGGAACTAAATAATTTTGATACGGTTAACATGGTCCCCATTATACTTAATTGTAAGAATATAATTATAATAACAGGATGTTTATCTATAAATTTTTGTAGTTTTTTACGTTTTTTTCTTAAACGTTTACGGAACTGTTTCCAGTTCATCTTATAGTATATTTTTAAATTAAACTCTAGTATATCTCGCAAAACTCTCTTTTTCACCTGTGTAATATAACTTATATGATTCAATAATACTGGGTACTTTGTATTTATCGGGCATACACGCCGGTATTCGTGTAAGTCCATGTTTAAAATCGTGTATAGGGTAGTATGCGGTTTCACTTTCACGAAGTTCGAAGTGTGAAGGTTTATTTTCGTATAACCAGAGTATATGTTTAGAACACGCGTGTATTTTACCGAATCGTTTTTTGTATTCGAGTGCAAGACACATTCCTATTTCACCTGCAAAATTATAATTATCAATACTGGATGATATCCATAATGTTGTAGGGTGTTTCTTATGTGCAGCTTTGTACCCTCGACGTGCTCCGTTTACGGTATAAGGTGCATTTGATTCTACGTATTCGGTTTGATCCGAGTAAAACCATGCGGTATACATCATTTGACATATTTCAAGTAGAATCTTGATTACATGTTGATCACAGTACATATAAGCAAGCTCTTCGGGATTCATCGAGAGAAAAAATATATTCATTTTGTAAAATTGTATTTTTATTAAAAAAGTGTTCTAACTTAAGTTTTATTCATCGCCTCCATCCGACACGTACTCATCTTCAACAACTTCTTCTTCGTCACCTTCTTCATCGACTACAATTGCCTCGTCTTCCTCTGGTTCGTCGTCGTCTTCAGGATCTTCATCTTCTACCACTTCCGTTTCGGCTTCGGCGGCTTCGGCGGCTTCGGCGGCTTCGGCTTCGGCTTCGGCTTCGGCTTTCTTATCCGCTTTCTTCTTTTTGTTTCTCGACGCTGTTGAAGGTGCGTCGAATATTTTCTCGAGTATTTTCCATTTCTTTTCTATGAGTGCATTACGTTTCTTATATTTTTCCATCATGGAATCCATAAACTCTTGTGAATATCCAAGTGCTTTCAATGCACTTATTATACTCTTTATCGGTGGTATCTTATATTTAGAATAATACTTTTCGTTTAGTACTGCCATTTGAGGTAATACTTTCACGCGAACTTTACCTGATTTTAATACGTTTAAATGAACTACAATTTGATCAAGATTATCAATATGTTTTTCTACGTAAGAATTTATTTTTTTTGGTACCGGTATTTCTTCAACATATGGTTTTTTAAATGGAATACCCATTTCTTTACAGTTTCTTTCCAAACTTTCTAAATAATCTTTCTTATTCTGAACATAAAAGGGTTTTTTTTCTATAGTATTATCATTTTTACCATATACAATATTATATAAAAAGGATCCGGGTACGAGTTTCGTCATTTTACTTTATTCTATTAAAATTTTATTACAACTTAGGTCTAATTCACATTCTAAAATTTGATGGGCCGAAAAGTATTGAAGTGACTCATAGGGTCCCCAAAGTTCAATAACTTTTCGTTCCTTATCGTACCACATGTATAAAAGATCAAGGTATCGCGTTAACCAGTAAAACTTTTTACCATTTTTACCAATAAATTTGAAAATATCGTCTTCTTCATACATTGACACATCCATTTGACTGTAGTGTGTGTTTGGTGGGTTGTACGGAGCCATCTTCTTTCTTATTATTAGTACTAAGCGTCTCCTGTTTAAGTCTGATATACTTTTGTGTATATAATCCTTTTTTAACCTTCTTGTCGTTCTTCGTGACGCGTTTCTTAAAGGGATCCATTAGTACTATAGAGCGAGATTACTTTAATCCACACGCACCACAATACTTTTCACTTTTGTTTGGTTTATACATGAAAGTATAAAGAACCACGAGGGCGACTACGGAAGCTGGTAACATATATTGGTTTTTCATTTATAGTATACCTATATTAAAATTCTTCGTCGTCTAAAGATATATCCGATTCCGATTCGTCGTCTTCTGAAGAGGCTAATTCATATTCAAAGTCAGATTCGTCTACCTCGACATACATACCATTCTTAAGTTTTTCGTATAAACCTGTATTTTCAAGATCTGTAGTATCATAGAATCCGGATACAGAGTCTTTAGTAATAAGAATTGGTTCTTCAGTATCAAAATCCCATTCACCATCACCGTAATATTCGAGTAGCGCTACTTCATATTCACTCTGGTCATCTTTTACTATTTTCGCGATAGACTTAAAACCGTCTTCAAAATCAACGTCAATGATCTGGTTTTCCATTTTATTTTAGATGTTTTTAATTCTTAAAGTATATTAAATGGACGCAATTCTTAAAAATAGAGTAGTTGGCGAAAAAGACGCCGTTATGTTCGACATAGACGATACTCTTATTTTTACGAATGGTAATGCAAATGTTCCTATTATTAAGTTATTACATTATGCTAAATATTTAGGCTATAAAATCATTATTATTACAGCTCGCCCAGCTGTAAGAGGAACAATGGAAATTACTCAATACCAACTTAAACAATATGGTATACCGTACGATACACTTGTCATAACACCAGCACATAATAAAGGTAAGATTAAACGTGAATCCGGTTTAAATTATGTTTTATCTGTTGGTGATATGGATACTGATTTAACAGATACACAACACGCACTAAAAATTATGATTTCCACCTAGAATTACAATTATGACACGTAACAAAAACAGTCATAGGTTCATCAGCACTGCGTGTTTGCATTTGGTAAAAAGTTGTTTTGTATGATTTACACCGATTACACCTAAACATACCCTTATATTCTGGATCATTAATCATATTCGTAACCCAGTCCTTTTTCATATTCTGTCTAATATTTTCTTCTAATAATTTTGAATATGGTCCACCTGGCCATAAACCCTGATGAGATAATTCTAGAACACTTTTTGGTTTTAATTCACCGTTTAAAATACGTTCTTTGAGTGTTGGTGAATGTATTAAATTGTGTTTAATTTTTAAAAATGTATGTTTGTATCGGTTTACGAAAAACCTATTATCGATAGAAGGTACATCACCAAGTTCGTTCGTTTTACGTATAGTTGAATTATACGTAGACTTTTCTAAATTTATACATATTGTATCTTCTTTAGATAAACCGAGTAATTCAGCATATTTTTCAAGTGTGTACTGTCTTGATAACATATTAATACACTTGAAATTAAGCTCTACTTAAGTGTGGCATTTTAACTTTTTTACAATCGCCGAAAGATTCAGGGGAGCATTTGTTAAATGGATCGGATGTAGTGAGTGGTCTGTTACGTGTTTCCTTCCATTCCGTATCTAATACGAGGTTTGTGTATAACTCAGACTCTCTGAGTATAAAGAATACGATAACGAGGGCAATGAATGATATGACAACTTTGTTCATTTATTAAAAGCAACTTTTTTATTTGTACATCCTAGGAATGACACTTGCAGTTTTAGTAAATGAGGGAAAAAATGATATTCATGAAATAGATTTAGATATTTCACCTGAAAAAAATGAAATTTATAAAATTTTACGGGGTAAAGCCACATTTCTAGGACAATGGCCTGATAAATCTGTTGTTATAGTTACATGTGAATCGTCTATATTTGAATTATCGATGAATTTAAATAGACTCCCCAGACCCTTTACAAATATGTCTGTTATGGGTAGGATTTTACTCATACGAATGGACGAAGACTCTGAACCACAAGATTTTACACTCAAAGAGTATCATCAGATGACAAAAGAGACGCACCCCAGAACGAGATCCTCTGCACACTTAATCAGTCGCCCCTTGAGTAGGAATGAAAGCTACTCCTCGGAAGACAGCTTGTGTAAACTTCATACAGAGTTGAAAATGTGATTCCGCCCATTCCATGGGATTTTTCATTTTAATACCAAATGGGTTATCATTTACTATTTTCATGAAATCGACACTACCATACTTTTCTTGATTGCTTGCTTTTGACATGGATATATCTATTTTTTGTAACCACTCAACGTGTTCTTTTTTCGTCGGATCGAATTGTTTAACAAAAGACATTTATATTATATATTCATACACCCTTTAACCTCGTGTTCAAACGCGATTTATAATATCTATCATCTGCTTCACCTTCTATTTTTTGTCCAGACATATTTATTCTTAATAAATCTTCTTTATAATCGAAATTATGACAATAAAAATAAGATATACCTGTTCCGGCCGACATTTCATCGAGTTGACTTTTAACCTTTTCTTCTAAATAAACGTATTTCTTTACTTCCTCGGGTGATCGTTTTTTTGCGAGTATATCAGCATTTATACGTGCGATGGGTTCCTGTAGATTCATATCGGGCCAAACGCCATATGCGGAGCGATACCCAGTTATATAATCTATACACTTACGCGCGGTTTTCCTTTCACTGAAACATATTATACGTGGTGTACCATCCGGATCTATTATAGTTGTATATCCACCTCTTATAATACCTATAAAATGAAACTGCATCTTACAATAAAAAGAGAAAAATCTTTATACCTCATCCATAGACTTAGTTGGTTCTGGTGTTTTTTCAAGTGACTTTGTTAACATGTTTCGAGATATATCCATATTTTTCTTATGCATTTTTAAACCCAATTTTTCACCATTCGTTTCAGTCGTTTGTGATAACCAGCGTTTTAATAAACCTTCTCTATTTTCCATAACACGTGATGCAATATTTGTTTTACCATTTTCATATAGAGCCTCTATGAACGCATCTCCAGAACTTGGGTTATGTTCATTTGCAAAATCACATAACCAATTAAACTCACTTTTCATGGGTGACATGTCCATTTCATATACCTGTCCTAAAGTATATTGTGTGGACCTAAACGTAAAATATTTTATAAGTACAGTATCGACATCGTCGAACGTTTGTTCAGAATAATCACTTCCAGATGAACATTTTATACGTGTTTTTACATTTCGTATTTTTACAGGTTTAATAGTACATGGTAATCTAATACTTTGTAGCATCATCTTATTATATTAGTATAAAAAAAACCTTAAGTTAATTTATATAGATGAACTTCCCAAAAACCCCTGGACAATGCGAATATTTAAGGGTTGTACAGTCTCCGAAACCTATTATAATCGCAACCGGTCCAGCGGGTTCGGGAAAAACTATGTTTGGGTGCCAGGTCGCAGCAGAAAAATTAATAAATAAGGAGTGTAACCGTCTCATACTTACACGTCCAATAGTTGCGGCAGATGAAGATATTGGATACTTACCCGGTGAAATGGAACGAAAAATGGAACCGTGGACGAGACCTATGATGGATGTTTTCGAAAATTACCTTACAAGAAACCAACTTGAGAAACACGTCTGTATAGAACCATTAGGATTTATGAGAGGTCGAACATTCAATGATTCTTTTATAATAGCAGATGAAATGCAAAATAGTACACCAAACCAAATGAAGATGCTTTTAACGAGATTAGGCGATAATTCAAAAATGATCGTCATGGGTGACCTGAAACAAAGTGATTTAGGTCCAAGAAACGGTCTTGCCGATCTTGTTAAACGAATAAAATGTTTGGAATTAGAATATATCGAACATGTCATCATGGACGATGAAGACATCTTACGACACCCAGCCGTTGCTGAAATATTGAAACTATATTAATGTTTTTTCATTTCGTTTATCCGGTTTTTAACATCTGAAACCTTTTGTTTATACTGAACTAATTCTTCTTTATAAATATCTGTCCATTCTTTCATCTGATCAAGTATTTTTTTATTACGATAGTACCACGATATTACATCTTTACTTACCTTATCACATGCCGAATATTCATCTAATATATACTTGTCATCATCGGTAGACATGTGTATTTTGTGAAATTCTAAAATGTTCTCAAGATGTGCCATATTCTTAACATTTTCTATATTAAGTGCATCAATGCATTTCAATTCTTCTTCGAGCATATAGATTATTGAGATATTATTTTTTTAAATTAAAGATATACCTTCTTCACATATATATAGATTGATTGGATATTATTCTTTAATGTATAACTATAGAACTTAAAAACTATTCGCTACTTATATAAATGAAACTCGAAACTTATAAAGAACTCGTATTTTCAAAAACAAAAGAACCATCTGTTACAAAAACAAAATGGGTGAAGTCGTCTAAATTATGTATGATGTTTATAGAGTTTAGAAATATGGACATTTTGAAATATAATTTATGGAATATCGCAAACGTTTACGGTGGAAGTGATACTACATTAGTGATAGTTCATAGCGGTGATAACAAGGAAATAATCATGGAGACGACTAAGGAATGGGAAAATGTCAGGTACATTCAAGCAATGGAAAAAAATCAGACTGTCAGGGAATATGACACTCTGATTACAAGTTATGAGTTTTGGGATAAATTCTCTGAATTTGAACACGTACTCACAAATACATGGGACTCATATATTTTTAAAAAGATTCCAGACAAGTTTTTCAACTATGATATTGTGGGTGGGGCGTGTGGTCATTACTATGTACCATATGGGAATCGTCTTATGAACATATGTAGAATGGATTGTTCATGTCCGAGATGTAAAGAGTCCGATCACCAATTTAAGGAAAATAATTTCAATGATCATCCCAATATATTTTATCTTTTCAATGGTGGGTTCTATCTCAGAAATGTTGAAAGTACGAAAAAATTATGTAAAAGTAAACCACATATAGGTGAACCTGACGATGTTTATTTTGCAATTTCCAAACTTACGCGACCTACGAGAGAAGAATCGTTGGAGTTCGGTGTACAGGATTATGTTTCTGAAAATCCTGCAGGTTGTCACCAGATTTGGGTTGGTCACACGGACGAGTACATTTTGAAATTATTCGATCAAGTTGAATAGATATCCCAATTTCTCCACATTTCACCATAATCATTCGTACCTTTTATATCTGAATTATCGGCACCTTTTGCGTTGTTGTATTTTACTTTTATCATACGCACATTTCCAAAATCCATAAATTGTTCATCATTTTCTATCACGTGTTTCCCTATCATACACTTTTCCGGGAACATTCTTACGTGATCGATACATGCATTTATATACACACCAGGACCCGTAGGGTGTAAACAGTCTACACCGTAATGATTATGTTCTACATTCCATAAAATAATATCAATCATCTTTTTTGTAATAGGGTGACCAGGTATCGCACCTATAAATCCATTCGCCATTGATAATTGTTGTTGTGGCGTATCTATACATGCATAAAAATTTTGTTTTCCCAATATTTCGAGTGGGTGTAGACAGATCATTCGTGTATCCGTATACCAACCACCTTCCTTATATAAAATAAGTTGTCTCATAAGATCACTTTTAAATGCATATGGTTTTAATGTATTATATACATTTAGAACTTTTTCATCGAAATGTTTTTTAATGTAGTCAATGCAGTCATTACCCGAATATATTTTAATTCTGTACCCAGGATTCATCCTATACCATGTTTCGAAAGCTCTTTTCATTCCTTCTGGAAGTTTGGGAAGTTCACCGTCATCCGTAATAAGAACTTTATGTATAAGTTCTGGAATCGTCATATAAACTTAAAGACATTTATCTTTAATTATGAAATGAAACTTTCGTATTCTATTATGGTATGTAATGAGTCTAGAGACTTATATTCTCTTATCGCTTTTCTGAAAAGGGTAAAAGATGTAGAAGATGAAATTAATATATTAGTAGATACGAAACACGTAACGCCAAAAGTTTTACAGGTGATCGATCATTTTAAAAACGATGTAGTCACGTGTGAACGAGATTTCGATGGTGATTTTAGTGCGCATAGAAATTTTCACATTGATAAGTGTTCGGGTGATTATATTTTTATGATAGATCCCGATGAAATGCCTAAAGAAAAACTTATAAAAAATATTAAACAGGTTATCACAGATTCAGAGGCGGAATTAATCGTTATTCCCAGACTTAATATGTGTTTAGGTGCAACTGATGAATGGTATAAAGATCATGATTTTACGGTGAATGAATTTGATTGGATAAATTGGCCAGATTATCAAGGTCGTATTTTTAAAAATGATGAAAATATAAAATGGTCTCGGGGATTACATGAAGTGGTAACAGGACATAAAAAACATATTACACTAGAGGCACATCCACAATTAGCTATACTCCATATAAAGGCGGTTGAAAAAGATAATAATAGATGGACCAATGGAAATTATAAAGTTCCGGAATCAAAAGATAATCTATATGACTCTCTAATGTAATTAAAGAGTTAAATGTTCATTTAACATATGATCTCTTTAATTACAGGTATAACTGGCCAAGATGGTTCATATTTAGCAGAATTTTTACTCGAAAAGGGTTATGAAGTTCATGGTATAGAAAGACGTTCATCTTATACCGAATCTCGTATTAATACCATTATAGAACCTAAATACAGAAACCATAAAAATTTACATATGCATTATGGTGACATGACAGATTTACCAGCACTCACCGATACAATAAAATCTGTTCAACCAAATGAAATTTATAATCTCGCCGCACAATCACACGTAGGTTTATCGTTTAAAATGCCCGTGTATACATCAGAAGTCGATGGTATAGGTGTTTTGAAAATTTTAGAAGCTATACGATTATCGGGACAAATTAAAACGTGTAAATTGTACCAGGCTTCTACATCGGAACTATTTGGTAAAGTTCGCGAAGTACCACAAAATGAAAATACATCTTTCTACCCAAGATCACCTTACGGTGTTTCGAAACTCATGGGGTATTGGTCTATTGTCAACTATAGGGAAATATACGGTATGTACGCGTGTAATGGTATAATGTTTAACCACGAGTCACCGAGACGAGGTGAAAACTTCGTCACACGTAAAATTACACTCGGTGCCGCTAATATAAGTTTGGGTAAACAAGACTGTTTATATCTAGGAAACTTAAATTCTGAACGCGATTGGGGACACGCACGCGATTATGTTGAGTGTATGTGGAAAATCCTACAACAGGAAGAGCCAGATGATTACGTCATAGCAACGGGTGAAACTACATCAGTGCGTGATTTTGTACGTATAGCATTTAAACACGTCGATATTGATTTGAAGTTCGAAGGTGAAGGTGTAGATGAAGTTGGTATAGACACCAGGACAGGTAAAGTCGTCGTTCGAGTAAACCCGGAATTTTTTAGACCAACGGAAGTTGATAAATTACTCGGTGACCCATCTAAAGCTATACAAAAATTAAACTGGAATCCGAGATCCACATCACTTGAAAAAATGATAGAAGAAATGGTATCAAAAGATTTAAAATAATGTATGTGTATATTAAATCATTACCATGAAAGCGGTTATGGCAGCAAAAAAAGCGGCGCAAAAAGCAAAAGCTTTAAAAGCCAGAGGGGCAGCAGTAGCGGCAAAAGGTCAGGCTCTCGCAGATAAAGGTCAAGCGGCACTTGAGAAAGGTCAGGCATTTGCGGATAAAGGTCAGGCGGTTGTAGCACAAGGTCAAGCTGCATTATTACCGATGTCCGAAAAAGTTATGACCCTTAATATACCCGCACCAATACAACCCAGAATTAATCAGGTACCCCAGCCTATATTATCTCAGCCAGTAATAAAATCTGAACCTACTATAAATATGTCTGAATTAACTGTTGTTAGAGATCCAGAACTAGTTTCAGTTGTTAATAAATTGAAAACCGGTAAAATCGAAACCGAAATTGGATACCCTCAAGTAGGATTAACCATTTTACTCGGTATATTCTTTGTTGCTGTTACCGCTCTCGGTATTGATAAGTATAACAAATGTGTAGGTATCCAAGGTACCAAAAAGTATCAAAACCTTAAATCGTTCATGAGTCATACCATGGCCATTGCCATAACGATTCCAGCAGTTCTTTTACTCATGAAATTCGTAAACAATGAAGGTGGTGTTTTTACAATCATATACGCGATTATGGGTCTTACTGCATCCTCCATTGCCATGAATATCATGGGTCAGCCAGAATGTAAAGATACGGTTAAGTCCAGTGATAAAAATTTTGCGATTGTGTCTATTATCGGTTGGATAATTTTGTTACTCGCTGGGTCCTTTTTCACGTTTAAAAAATATCCTAAGTTAGGAGAAGTCTTCAAGAAGAAAAATATTTAATATGGAAATACACGAATCCATATATTTAATGATTATGCTCTTGGTCCACGTGTTACGTGGGGCAGGAACATTTACGTTCGAGGAAAAAATGAATATGATTAAGTTTGTATCGTATATAGTTAAAAATACGAATGTACCACTCTTAAACACCCAAAATACCAGCGGCTGCCAATCCCGTGAATGCAACCATAGCACCTCGTCCTACATTTCGCATAGCAAATAACTCAAAGTCCTCCTCTGTTAATGTCGTAAAAGCACTCGTTACCGAATACGTTGCTAACAGAGTACACCCGAGACCGATCAATGAAAATGGTGGATATGACATTTGTTCGACAACATTCAAACCCGTAAGACCCCAATTCGTAAGTCCCAATACTGACCCGTACATTGCAGCACGTCCGTTTACAACTTCAATAAATGGAAAATTTGGTCCGGGTGGTGGTGGACCATCACTTCCATTAGATGCATTTGTTGTTGGTCGTTTTCGTCTTTTATTTTTTGGTGGAACCGTACCGAATTGTAGTTTATGTATAATTGTTTTCATTCTTCTTTTTTATTAGTGGGTGTACTCTTTAACATCTTTAAGAGTGTATACATACCCAAAAACAAACCTGCGGACGAATAAATTACAGATATATTTGTTCCTTTTCTATACTGATAAACGGTCCATAATAAACTCGCAATAATACCAGATAAAATATAAACTATATCGAATTCGGTATCATTATCAGATTTATGTACTTTATTAAATCTATATAACATTTGATATAAACCTATACTTATAGCAATAATAGGTAAAGATTCTGTTGTATCCATTATAGTTATTAAAGAAATTAATTATTAATAGTATATAAAATGTCTTCCCAAACGCCTGAAAAAATTGTTATGAACTACGATTCTAAATCGAAACAGTCCAAGAACGTTGCGCTGGAAATGAAAAAAATTGTTGAAAGGTACAGAGGTAAACGTATCACTAAGGAAAACGTGTGTGTGTTGGTTTCAACACTCATGCTCCAGGCCCAAAATCTTAAAACGGTTTCTGGTCCAGATAAGAAGGAACTCGTCATGGATTTAATCTTTTCTATTATTGAACAAATCGATGAAGGTGATGTCGATACCGAATTCGAAACGCTACTCAAGGCAATGGTTCCAGGTATGATCGATAGTTTTGCCGTTATGTTAAAAACAAGTGCCGGGTGTAAAAAATTATTTGGGTGTTTCAAATAAATAACATAACATAAAGTTTCGTCTCGTATAAATAATAATGAAGTTTCCAAATTTAGAAACCATGGTTATGTATGGTGTATACACAATCAGAGACCTTATTTTGTATTCCCAAAACAAACTCGTTAAACGCAATGTTACTATTTTGAATGAGTGTGATCACTGTTCCTTCGTTTTTTCTGGACCCACGTGTACTAACTGTAACGATATTAAAAATAATTCGCTCGTATAATCAAATGTCATATACTACTGTGACTACTTATACGACCAAATTAGGGAGTGAAAGTGAAGTCGAGAGCGACTGTATAAACTGTTCAGAAAGACGATTTATAAAAAAATTGAAACATACGTTTTTTAAAAAGGGGTTTCGTTTACACCAGTTTTCGTCGTGGGTGAGTCGTAAACATGGAACTTTAGTGATATGCCGGGAAACCAGTTACGGTGACGGTATATCACTACCTTGTGTTATGTGTCGAAAAATTATAGAAAAACACGATTTAAAGTGGATCGCGCACGATGGTGAGAAATGGATTCACTCTCGGAAAACACCATGTCTTCCAAAATCACGACCCACGAACAAACAAAGAAAACATTTAGGTTTTGGTCTTAATGATTAAACCTAAAGCTGTTTCCAAGTTATTTTCGTTACGTTTGAGTGGTTTTTCCCTTTTCAAACGCAGTGTTTCGTTTTTACCGGACGCACTCGTTATATCACTTAGTTTTTTCGTATTTGAAACTATAGGTATAACACGTTCCGGTAAAGGTTCTATTTCTATTTCTCTAGGTTTTTCTACGTCGACTACATTGTTTTCTCTAAATTTGTCTATTGTTAAGTCACCACCGAACTCAATGAGTCTTTGTCGGTGTGGTGCTTTTTTTATGGTTCCTATCTTATCGAAAAGTTTACGGCGCATCATGACCATATTACCACATATGAGTCCACCGCGATTACACCCATACTTATCGATTGCGTATGTTTTCATGCAACTCCATGAACAGAAGTTACCGGACGTATAGAATTTGTTTCGTCGTTCGTCGTGTTTATGGGGCATGCTTAAAGCCGTACCCTCAAATGGATGGCAACACCACCAACACCACATTCATAGTTTAAGATTACGTTTTTTTCTTTAAGTGTATCATCTTCTTCTACTCTTCATCATATAAATTAAAGCAATTAAACCTATACACGACATTACCATCGTTAAAATAGCACCACCCACTACCATTTTTTCCTCTTTTTCTGCTTTATCCTTCTTTTCCTGCTTTACAGCTTGGATTTTAGCTTCTTCCTTTGCTTCCTCCTCTGCCTTTTCTTCTTCTTTTTCCCTTAACTCTTTATTTTCCAAATACGTTTTCATACCCATTTCCTGATAACCTACCATTTTTTCAGCCCATTCAGCATCATCTTTAGCTTCCTTTTCACAACGCGCTGTAATAGTACTACCTTGAACTGTACCATCCATTTGGTAATATTTTCCGCATATCTTCATGTTTTGAGTACACCCTCTAACTTCCCCTTTACTATTTACGATCCCATTTTCAACATATACATTATCACCCGTAGATCTACATGCATCAATAAAACAGTGTTTAGTACCGAAAAATTTCCTCTTATGGTCTTCGGGTACAGCTTCTATCATAGCATTAAAATTTTCATTTGCTTCTACACACCCAATAAAATCTTTATTTTCATCTTCGTCACACCATGTACCGTCATTCTCTAATGTATTTATACACGAACAGTATTTATCATTTTTACCCTCGGGAGTTTGACAATATTCCCTTACTATTTCTGTAAAGTGTTTGGGTGAAGATTCCCTTAATGTTTTACAATTTTTTTGAATTGGTTCGGTTCCATCTTTTCTATTCGCTTTAGTTTTTACACATTGAGTTTTAATTAGTTCTTTCTTCAAATCCCAGCACGTTTTATCATTCCCAATTTTAAAATCTGGGTTTTCCCATACTACATTATTATTTTCATGGCATATCTTTCCGGTGATGGTGTTCCATGTAGCTCGACGAGGATCGTTAGGTGCCGCAGTATCAGCATGTAACGCGGATAATACACCTTCGTCGATACTATACGAACAACTCATCTGTGCTCCAAGGGCCGTACCACCCGTCGAAGTCGCTTTTGTGAATCCACCTGATCGTGTCCATATACCCCTGTCCGCGTGTATACATGGGTTCCCCTTTAAATTACCAGTGGTACTGAGAGGATAATCATCTATACCCCCTTCCGGGTTTCCGGGGTGGTAATACCAGGCACACACGAGATCATCTTTACATCCTTCATCTCTAAATAAAGTATACCCCTTTTTAGGTCCCATTCGGTTCGATGGTACGTCAATGGAATGATTTATAATACCACCTTTCTCTATTTTTTCTTCTGGTATAATTTCTATACCTACACCTGACAGTTCATCACTGAGTAAGAATGGATCCGGTAAGTAACTCCATCCGGATGTGAGCGTGCTATTCCATTTTCCGTCGGGTAAAGTTGCTAGTGCCTGATTAGCGGGTTCACCATGTTCCATTAATGTAATACCAGCCTTACCTCCACACCCACTAACTATCGCAGAATTTGCGCTATTATCGGCATCAACTGCAACTATACCATCCGTCTCTGCCGTGATCGTCTGAAAAAGTTCTCCACCACCTGGGTGATGATATAAATCTATTTTACAGACCATTATTATATTATATAGTTATTTTTTTCTGTATATATAATAACTAATATCATGGGAGGTGGCGGAAGTCAAACTATCAAAAATGAAATGAATATAAAATCGACCACTGAACTTTTAACCAGTACAATTCTAAAAACTGAAAATAGTACTCAGGCTAATTGCAACACAGCACAAAATTTATCTGTAAAAATAGGGACCGTCATCGGATGTCCGTCTTATTTTGGACAGACAGCATCGTGTGATGTACAATCATCATCATCAGATATATCAAAATCAATTTCGCAATCTGCGAATAAAGTTGCTGAAGATATGAAAACTAAAGCGGGTGCTGCTTTAGATAACGCGTCCCAAGCTGGTAATTTTCAGTTCGGGGATAAATCCAATGTACAAACTAAAATTAACAAGGAAATTGAAACTATTATTAAGGATGAATTTTCAGAAGAAAAGATAAATGAAACTATGGCTGGTGCAACAATGATCCAGGATGGTGAATTAGAAATTGGTTTCTACGATTGTAGTGTCGGAGGTGATATCAATTTCGAACAAGATGTATCGGCGAAGGTTGCCGCAGGTGCGGTAATGAACAAGGTTTTGGAAAGAATTGTAGACAGTGATGTTACGAAAGCAATAACATCTGAAATCGATTCTAAAAACAGTAAGGAAGCTGGTGGTGCAGCGGAGGCCATAGACTCTGCTGGTGATGCGGCTGCAGGTATTATTGGTGCTGCAACAGGTCCAATGAAATACGCTATGATTGCTGGTGTTGTGTGTTGTTGTATGATTGTAGTATTAGCTATAGTTATGGGAATGTCACCAGCTGGACAGAAAAAAATGGGTAACGCGAACCTCGGTAGAATGGGTGCGGGTATGATGAAAATGGCAAAACGTTAAATGAATTATAGTCTACTAAAAACGACTATAAGAAAAATAAGTATAAGAAACAAACAAAATAAAAACAAAAACAATTTATTTGTATTTTCTTTTGTTCTAGTATTTAATTTATCTATAGATCCCTCATCTGGTTTAATAACACTATAAAACTTTTCTTTACACATTTTTAAAAAATCGTCACTTTTACATTCATTTTCAACAACACATTCACGGCACTTTTTCTTTTCACGTTCGTCTATCTTTCTCTGAACTTTATCCGCTCGGGACATTTCACTTACACCGGGTAACACTGCAAGTTTTGCTTTTTGATCGGGTAAGACAGCCATCGTTGTTTATATTAATATTAAAGAAATAATTTTTCTTTATATTAATGATTTTAAGTATAGACGTCGGTATACGAAATTTAGCAATGTGTATGCTTGACGAAACGTCTAATCTTATTGTTCAGTGGGATGTTTCTGGTGTTCCCCCTGAACATAAAGACGGTTTATTTGTTTCTTTAAGAGACCATTTGGATGATAAACCGTGGATCTTAAAAGCAGACACGATACTCATTGAAAAACAACCCGATAAAAATAGAAAAATGAAAATGGTTGAACACTTTCTTCATACCTATTTCGTTATACGTAACCCTAAGGCCGAAACGATCATTTACGACGCGCGTTTCAAAATACCCGATTTTGCGGGTCCCGGTAAAGCCATGTATACTAAACGTAAGAAAGCGTCCATTGAGCGGTGTCAACAATTCATATGGAATAATACAGTGAATGCACACTGGATTCCTATATTCAATGCGTCTAAAAAGAAAGATGATCTTGCCGATACAGTCATGCAAGCCATTAGTTTCACGAAACGTATTGAACCTATACAAAGCGTTTCGAAAAAGTCAAAAAAACTCGTTCCTCGTAAACCTAACGAGAACCAAAAACGAACGCGGTACTCTAAATCGAATTTAGCGTACATTTATAAAAATAAAACCGAACTTGAAGTTCTCGAAAATAATAAACGGTTCATGAAAGATCTGAAGCGGTACTATAAGAGTATAGACGATTTAGTTAAGGATCTAACGGTCGTATAATGAATTATATCTTTTCATTACCTCGTCTAAATTGAAATTTTCATAATTCATATCTGGACTGTTTAAATCTAAACAATGGACGTTCTTAAAAACGTCCGGTGTTATATTTTTCACTTCCCAATATACATCTAACATAAATTCACCGACGTGTTCAGTTTCAATTGTGTTTCCGATCATTATAGGTTTAAAATCTCTAATTATATCAGTTGGGTATTTTTTAGATGCAAAAATATTAGTATAAATATAATCATCTCTCATTTTTTCTATAGGTATTAAACCATTTGGTAAGACGTAAAAAAAGTTCCAATCGGGTAACATTTTAAACATATCGTCTATATCTAAATCATTATTTATCCTATAAAAATTATCATATTCGAACTGAATCATATCAACGGGTATATCTTTTAGACCCTTCAAAACTCCTAAATCGTGTCCATCTGTATCGATTTTCAAAAAGTTTATACTCGAAATGTCATTTTTTTTACAATAATCATAAAGTGTATTATCTGTATCATTTAATCCACATTTATTAACGGTAACGTTTTCTGAATCATAATTAACTTCCTTCTTATACATTGTATACTCGTTTGTATTTTCCCAACTTTTACCAGATGGTTTAAAAACAGGGTCAAATAAGTGTAAAGACATATCTTCATTTATTTCACTCGGAAATACCGATCCCGTCGCACCCACGTCAAAAATACACGCCCCGGGTGTATTTTTTATGATAGATCTTAATAGTTCTAACTCACCGTTCACATTATGGTTACAACATATTCTATAACTAAAATAAGGTAAATTATATTTCTTTTCTTTATCTTTTACGGTTATGATTTCGTCTAACCTTGGCTCCATGATATATTAATATTATTCCAAAACTTTAACTATCGTAAGTTCTTATCGGCCGTATAGTACGTCTTTCCTTTAACAACAAAACTGTGTACGCGCGCATACGCCCACGCTTGTGGACTCGCACCAGGTCGGTGTCCCGTTCGCCATGCGGCTAAACCACGATCGTACACTGTTTTTAAAGTTTTCAATGGTATACCCGTCACTTTGGATATATCTTTCAGTTTCGTTACACCCGGGTACCTTTTACGGAACTTCGATGTATAACTTGATGTTCTCGTTTCAACCTTTTTATCCGTTTTGAAAGGTGTATAGTCTTTTTTCAACATCTTTTTGTATCTCGTTTCAACGTTCTTAAGGGTGTTCAGTCCCCTGAAATATTTGAGTGGTGCGTATATTTTACCCTCACTTTTACGAAGTTGGGTAATTTTTTTACGAATATCGCTCTCGGATAACATCTTAAAGATTGCGATCGTACCTATATTAAATGGAGAAAAAAGTACTCGATCATGGTTTTGTTAGACTCGTGGATTACATGCCACGAGAAAATCTTGATGCATCTATTGTTCAAGCCGCTCGGGTTTCTTACGGAGAAGGTACGACGACATCGAGAGGTGATACGGGTCTTATTCGATATTTAATGCGTCATTGGCATAACACACCATTCGAAATGGTTGAATTTAAGTTTCATATCAAAATGCCCATGTACATTGCACGCCAACACATGCGTCACAGAATGGCAAGTGTGAATGAATACTCGGCAAGGTACTCCGTCGTTAAAGACGAACACTATAAACCCGAAGTTTTACGTGGTCAGTCAAGGGTAAACCACCAAGGTTCGGAAGGTGAAATTGATATTAACACCGATCGTGAAAATGCGTTAAATAAACATTTTGATAATTCGTATGAAATATACAAATACCTACTCGATGACGGTGTGTGTAGAGAACAGGCAAGAGGTACACTTACCCAATCGACATATACTGAATTTTATTGGAAAATAGACTTACATAATCTCATGCATTATCTTCGTCTCAGAATGGAACTCGGTGCACAAAAAGAAATTAGAGATTACGCTGAAGCTATTTACGAACTTGTACAACCACTGGTACCGATTACCATGAAAGCATTTATGGATTTTAGAATGAATGCGATTCAGTTATCAGGACCAGAAATTGAAGCTATCGCAAATGGTACACCAATTGAATCTGTAGGTGAACGTCGAGAATTTGAACAAAAGTTACGACTGTTGGGTCTCGATAAAAAATGTTAGTAGTATATAAGTAATATAATGTTTTCACTTTCGAATATAACAACGACGTTTGCTTCCACACAAAAGAAATTTAAGAAGTTTGGTAAAAAACTTCGTAAACAAAGAGATGGAGAAGTTGACGGTATAAAAGAAAAAATAAATGAGATCGCCAAAGATGAAATTGAAAGAACTAAAAGTTTATTTGAAAAACATAAAGATTTTTTCAAAGATAATAAAACCTCTGTCACACCTGCGTCAGAAACGACCGCTATTGATTTTTACGAAAAGCCCTAAATGCTAAATCGAGACTTAACAATGTTAATAATATAGACACATCTTTGTAATTTTCCAACAAGTTACCTGCAAAAACAGCCAATAAAACACTGTATTGTACGTACCTCATTTCTCGTCGCGTTTTTTCCATAGATCGTCTCATAGATGCGCGTGATTTTTCCATACTCAGAAGAGCCGTACTTATATTTTTTACACGGTTTGGCATTTCAGTCGCCGTTGAAAATATACTTCCTATATCTATAGCATCAGAAACCTGTTCCCTGAGTATAGGTTCGAGATACTCGATATACGTAAAATCGGGATCAAGTTTTACACACGTTCCTTCAATCGTTGAGAACGTTTTAGCGAGGTATACAAAAGCCGTTGGTATAATAAATGGTTTCTCTTGTGCCAGTTTTAAAAGATTTTCGTCGTTTAGTATCTCATTTTTAATATTTTTCCCATCGAGTGTTTCTAGATAATTAAGTGTTGTTTTGAAAAAAAGCTCTATATCACTCGTATCTGATGTTGTTGGTAAAATTACTTCTAAACGAATAAGAACATCAACAATACCTTTCGTATCCCTATTTATTATGTGTATGAATAGTTCGTTAAATCCCTGACGCATTTCATCTGAAATTTCTATAACCAAACCAAAATCATAAAAAACAAGTTTACCATCACTTGAAAAACCTAAATTACCGGGGTGTGGATCCGCGTGGAAAAACCCTTTGTCCATTGTCTGTATCACATAAGAATTTATCAATGCTTCGCATACCTTTTTTCGATTAACTTTTGAATCGGATATATCGTATAACTTTTCTGAAGGAACATATTCCATAACTATCATATCAGGTGTACACAATTGTTCATGTACTTTAGGTATTTTCATCCAATCTATTTTTTTGAGTGATTTTCTAAATTTTTTCGCGTTTTTTGTTTCTTGTTCATAATCAGTTTCGGCCAATAAATAATCAATAGATTCATCGAGAACATACCCCGTATTTGTACCTGTGTCTATACCAACTTTTTCCAAAAATGCAACGATTTGTTTAATATTATCGGTATCACTTTTCATTATTTCATATATTTTAGGTCGTCTAAGTTTGACGACAACTTCTTCACCGTTTTGTAAAGTTGCTTTATGAACTTGTCCTATACTTGCAGATTTGAATGGTTCGTGATCAAAATATGAAAATGTACCCGAATTTACATGTGTTTCAATCATATCTATAATCATGTCTCTATCTATTGGTGGTACGTCATCCTGTAAAGATTCCAATTCTCTCGTAAATTCTAAAGGGTATAAATCAACGCGCGAAGATGCGATCTGTCCCAATTTTATAAAAGTAGGACCGAGTTCAATAATCTGCTCTCTCGTCCATGCACCAAACTTTACCTGATCTTTTTGAAATTGTTTTCGTATCAAAAATTCACCAGCAAACTTCCACGTCCTAGTTTTATGTTTTGATGGTGGCTTTAATGAAATGGGTTTTAACGCACATAGTGCCATCTTATATTACACCATGAAAATTTTTTCAAATAATATTTGTGTGTATATATAAATGCGAGTTCACGTAATAGGTGCCGGACCAACCGGTATGTCAGTCGCATGGGAAATACTCAGGTCCACAGACCATCAAGTTACAATATACGATCGTAAAGAATCTGCGGGTGGTTCATGGTGGGAACCATCTGGGGGTAAACGGGATTTACACGCACATAGAATCGTGTTTGATAATGCGTTCGTAAACACAAATAGTTTATTCGAAGAAATGGGTATTGAATGGGATGATATGTTTCAACCCGCAGACACGCGTGTATATACTACAACTTTCAAGTATCTTAAATTTAAAGATTATTTAACTTTAACGTCACTCGCGGTACGTGTTTTAGCACAACCTAGAAGGTATAAAAGTGTCTCACTCAAAGATGCACTTGGCGATCTTTCTGACTCGGGTAAAAAACTACTCAAAGCCTTACCATTAATTATGGATGGTGTTGTTTGGGAAACAATGTCAGCATTTGAATTTGTAAAAAGCTTCGATCACGTGGGTATGTCTAAACAATACGTTCAAAAAGTTTCGGGTAAAGTCATGTCCGATAAAATGCAAAAAGCACTCGTAGAGAAGGGTGCTACATTTATGTTTGGTAGAGATCTTGAAAAGGTGCATTACGAAAAAGATGGGTATGAAGCTTCTTTTACAAACAAAACAAAAATAAAAGACGGTCTCCTTGTTTTGTGTATAGATAATAGTAAAGCGTTACAATTAGTAGATGAGAATTGGGGTAAAGATACCCTTAAAAAAATTGGTCCAAGTACGTATGGGTGTATTAACGTTTTGTTAGATTATGACGAACCAATCCGTTTACCTAAAACTGATTTAGAATATACAATGGAAACAGAATTCAGTTTACAACCCGTAGTTCTTAGCGATAATAAAACAGTTTCATGTGTTATATGTAATCTCACGGATGAAGTTTTATCGACCGACCCAGAAACATTAAAAAGTGAAGTTGTCAAACAATTATGTGTACCACAGCCATCGAGTATTCGTATAGGATGGGGTTCGTATTGGAAAGATGGTAAATGGTCATTCGAACAATCATCAGGAGTTTTGAGTTTACATGGACAAGTTCCATTTTACGGAGAATCTTCAAAAGTTGCTTTATGTGGTATGATGTCTGAAAGAAAAACACCATATTCGAGTATAGAAGCCGCCATAGAGGTTGGAAGATCATTTTGTCACGAAACATTCGAAACGAGAAGACCATTACAACCAGTTTTAATTACACACGTTTTATTCATACTTATAGTTTTGTTTCTTATTATAATATATACACGTAAAGAATGACTTTACCGGTGACTGCAACTGTTTACGAACCCATGTACGACTACAATGAAAAAAAATATATTAGAATATCATTACCTGATAAACTAGGAGACTATATCAGGGAATTACACGAACATAAAACGGGCGTTGTTTTATTTCCTCAAAAACTCGATAACCCGTTAGAAGGTAACGTTTTAAAAGTAAAAGTTCCCTTCAGATACCGACGTGTTATGTGTAATGTCGATGGAGACACACCGGTTCAGTCACTTGTAAAAGGTGACCGAGTTCAAACTGAAATTCAATTTAATGGTGCTTGGAATGCTCACGAACATAGTGGGTATTCGTGGGTATTGAAATATATAAAATGTTTATAATTCTTCAGTAATTACATCAGATTCAGGTACTTCGGGTACTTCGGGTACTTCGGGTACTTCGGGTACTTCGGGTAAAGATATTATGGAAGCATCTTCGGATACGTTAGGTAAATCTATTTCGGAAACCCCACTTTCTTTAAGAGCATATAACATTTTCAAACTACCTTCCATACGATATACACCAATTTTCATTTTTTCAATATCTTCAGTAAGTTTTTTTATATTAGTTTCGATTTGCATAACAGTCATTTTTATATAATGTATTTGTTTATATTCTTTAATATAAAGTTTTAATACATTAATAATTAAAATGAGTCTTACGCGCTCGGGATATCTCACAGGTGAGACACCAGAAATCAAAAAAGAACTCACGGTACGTGCCGTTGTAAATACAGAGTTTGGGTTTCCGCCGCCTCCCTTTAAGGTATTCAGAAAAACAAAAACAGGTCTATGTGTTCCTCGATTTTACGGTGAAGAAAAATTTGGTAAAGCAAAAGAAGATCGTCGTCCTACACCAGTTAAAATATCTTGTAAATTTAATGGAAAACTTCGCGATGAAACACACCAAAATGATGCTTTGGCTGCAGCACTTAAATCTGGGCACGGCGTTCTCTCACTTCCTTGTGGCTTCGGGAAAACGACAGTATCCTTGGCCATAGCATGTAAACTTGGGTACCGAACCATGATTGTGGTACACAAAGAGTTTCTCGCGAATCAGTGGAAAGAACGTATCCAACAGTTTTGTCCAGGTGCCACTATAGGTGTAGTACAACAGAACAAATTAGAAACAGATTGTGATTTTGTCATCGCCATGCTCCAATCACTTTCTTTAAAAGAATATTCATTCAATGATTTCGATACTATCGGTACTCTCATCGTTGACGAAGCACATCATATATGTGCAAAAGTATTTTCACAATCTCTTTTTAAAATATGTCCTAAACACATTTTTGGACTATCGGCAACACCGACCCGTAAAGATGGACTTACTAAAGTTTTACATTGGTTCATGGGACCAACATTCTTTGCCATTGAACGTGAAAATCAGGAACAGGTCGAAGTATTTCCAATTGAATATAGATGTCCACGTTTTCAAGATCCACCACCGTGTACACGATTCGGTAAACTTTCATTAGCGACCATGATTACCGAACTTACAGAAGATCGTGAACGAAACATCGTTATAGCAAACCTTATAAAAAATATTGTTAAGGGGACACGTCAAGTTCTCGTATTAAGTGATCGTCGACATCATTGTGAAGTACTCCACCAAAGTTTCAAGAAAACGTCGGGACTCTATATGGGTGGTATGAAAGAAGTTGATTTAGCTGAATCAAGTAAAAAACAGATCATATTTGCGACGTTTAGTCAAGCACACGAAGGTCTCGATATACCTTCGCTCGATACGGTTATACTTGCGACTCCTAAGTCTGATATTGTACAATCAATTGGAAGGATTATGCGCGAAACACATGGTAAAAAGAACAACCCACACATTTACGATATGTTCGACCAGTGGTCTATATGTCACGCCATGTATAATAAACGTCTCAAAGTATATCGTCAAGGTGGGTTTAAAATACCAAAACAAAAATCCGAAGAACCTACTGATTTCACTAAAGGGAAATGCCTCATTTTACCATGAAAATAATCATTCGTATTTATAAGAATGACTGGTTGTAACACAGGTCGTAATATACAAAAGTATAAAGGTGCGGGTGCATCTACACTCCAGGATGCTTTAGAAAATGGAAACACGGCATCTCTTGATATTGTATTACAATCACCAGCTGTATTCGTAGGTGATGGTAGTGGTTTGACTAATATACCAGGTGTTGGTGGTTCGGTTGGTAATTTACAACAGGTTACAGATGTAAATGCAACAACTACTCGATTTATAACACTTTCAAATACCGTAACATCCTTACAAACATCGGGTAATATTGTAGTTGGTACAAATGTTCATGCAGTTGAATATTTTGGTGATGGTAGACATTTAACTAGTGTAGCTTTAGAAACAGATTTGATAAGTAATGTATCTCGAATTGGTGTTTTGGAAACAGATCTATCCAGTAATTCTACGAGAATAGGAACTGTAAGTACAGATTTGTCAAGTAATGCTGGAAGAATAACTACGGTAGAAACAGACTTGGCGAGTAATTCGACGAGAATAGGAACTGTGAGTACAGACTTGGCAAGTAATTCAACGAGAATAGAAACTGTAAGTACAGACTTGGC
>Ga0213861_10000636_pt1 | contig 30985 bp, 22 predicted proteins | sample PICome_4_FD_160110 | JGI IMG/M metagenome (GOLD analysis project Ga0213861, IMG submission 160110) | Coastal seawater microbial communities near Pivers Island, North Carolina, United States - PICO131 | ecosystem: Environmental > Aquatic > Marine > Coastal | place: USA: North Carolina... | reverse complement strand
TCTAATTCACCGGTTATCTTTCCAGTAGTTTCATCTGATGTGCCCTTTTCCGTAAAAGTCTCTACATTAAAAAAGTTAGTCACATTTGTTTCAAATGTATCTTCTGAATATCTCATACCAGCAACTAGACGAAAGTCATCACTTGCGCTGTATGTTCCTTGCCCATAAAATGAATATGATTCTCTTGTGGGAAGTGCATCAGTAACAAAATCCCAATCAGCTCCAAAAACATCAAATCTTCCTGGAATTCCATAATCATGTGTATAACAATATGCTGAATTAGCAAATGATTCTCCACATAAATATCTTAATTGGCCAGTTAGGTCATTGTCTCTATACCCCCGTATAGTATTTTGAATTTCATGCTCCATATAGAAAGCACCAATTGTCCAATCAAGCTTTCCATTTAAAATTGGTTCATTAGAAATTAAATTAATTTCAAACGTAGTTGTGTCTACAACAGAAGTTTCAGGGTTAAATTCAGCTCTTTGATAACGTGCATATTTACATTCGTCAGGCTGAGGAAAAATTTTTATGCAAACTTCTGTGACTGGAGGCAAACCTGGGATAGATTTAACAAAGTCACCATAATTATGTCTATCATTATCTCTAACGACCAAAATATCATCCTCTTGAATGCTAGCCATGGCTTTAAGGGATGCAAAACCCAAATCTGATTCATAAATTGCAGCAAAAACTGAGGATGTCAGCTCATGTTTCGATAGAGTATCTTGAGATAATTTTCTAATGTTTGGGGTTGGATCATCAATGCCTCGCATGGCTGACCCATTTCTATCAACCTCAAAAAACTGACCAAAAAATCTTAAGCTTGAGTTCTCATCTAGATCAATAAGAAAATCGCCACGTACACTTACACTGCTTGCATCATCTAAATCTTGCCCAGTGAAAACATTATCACTAAAACCATCTCTTTCAGTGATAGCAAAAGAGATTCTGCTAGCAACATTATCTGCAAGAGGAATATTATTAGATGAACGGAATTTAGTAAGACCATAGTTACCAAAAGTAATATCTGATTTACCTAAATATTCTTCCATTGATGGTTTTTTACTAATAACATTAATGGCCCCACCAGTTGAGTTTTGACCAAACAAGGTGCCTTGAGGTCCTCTAATAACTTCAATTCTGTCTACATCAATAAAATCGGTTTGGAGTGCAAATGGAGAAGCAATAAAGATTCCATCCATGTGAAATGCTACTGAAGGTGCTGCAATGGCATTTTGATTTGTCTCATTACCAACTCCTCTAATAGAAATAACAGTTTTATAGCCCTCATTTTTAGCAACAGTTACCCCTGGAACAATTGCACTTAAATCTACCATTGATTCAATATTTTTGGATTCAATATCTTGATCGCTAATAGCTGTTACTGCTTGAGAGATATCTTGAAGGCTTTCACTGCGTTTTTCAGCAGTTACAAACACTTCTTCAATAACATTGTCTTGTGAAAATGCATAGACACCAAATAGTAACAAGCAGATGTATAAAAAAATTTTATTTAAGGAAATATGGTTCATTAAAATACCCCAAGGTTCTTATGTTAATTTTTAAAAAGTTTTTAAAAAACTTTCATATTTATGATGCAACATTAATGCCAAAAGATTGAAAATATATAAATTAAATTTTCAGCTAATAGAGCGAAGAATTATTGTATCAATCTATTTTTTGCCTTAAGTTATTTTTGAACTTATAACAATCTAATATTATAAGTTGTAAACTAAATTTTTAAATAATATTTTCAGATTTAATGCTAGAAAGAATTTTTGAGTTAGAAAAAAATAATACAACAGTTAAAACAGAATTAGTTGCAGGCTTTACTACATTTATCACCATGGCATATATCATTTTTGTTAATCCACAAATGATGTCATCTGCTGGCATGGATCAAGGAGCAAGCTTTGTTGGGACGTGTATAGCAGCAGCAATAGCATGCATATTAATGGGTCTCTACGCCAATTGGCCAATCGGATTAGCGCCTGGAATGGGTCTTAATGCATTCTTTACTTATACAGTAGTAGGTGAGATGGGTTATACATGGGAAATTGCTCTTGGCGCTGTATTTATTGCTGGTATTTTATTTTGGATAATGAGCATTACTCCGATTCGACAATGGATGTTAGAGAGCATACCTATGAATCTTAGGATTGCTATGGGCTCTGGCGTTGGCCTTTTTATTGGGCTTATTGGTTTAAAAAATGGTGGAATCATAGTTCCTAATGAAGCAACTCTTCTGAGCATGGGCGATTTTCTGAGAGCTGAGACTATCCTTTCCATGCTTGGATTTCTTTTAATAGCAATTTTGGCAGTTCGAAGGATACCTGGTGCAATTCTTCTTGGTGTAATGATGGTAACAGTCACATCAATTTTTATTGGTATTGTTCAATTTCAAGGATTAGTCTCCTACCCCCCAGCTTTTATGCCTGTATTTATGAAATTAGACATTTTGGGAGCGCTTGATTTGGCAATGATCAGTGTGATTATGTCGTTTCTATTTGTAAATTTATTTGACACCGCAGGGACACTTCTTGGGGTAGCTAATCAAGCAAAGTTAGTTGATGAATCTGGAAATGTGGATAATCTTGATAAGGCTCTCAAAGCTGATAGCTCCTCTAGTGCAGTTGGAGCTTTTTTAGGATGCGCGCCGGTTACAAGCTATGTGGAAAGTTCTGCTGGTGTTGAGGCTGGTGGTAGGACAGGGTTGACTGCTGTAACCGTGGGCTTTTTATTCTTGATTGCAATATTCTTTTCACCTTTGGCAAGCATAATACCTGCGCATGCTACTTCCGGAGCGCTTATATATGTAGCGATATTGATGTTGAGTGGAATGGAGAGGTTGAACTGGTCAGATACATCTGAACTTCTTCCAGCCTTAATCATCATTGTTATGATTCCACTGACTTTTTCTATTGCAAACGGAATTGCCCTAGGCTTTATATCTTATGTGGTGCTAAAAATTGCATTAGGAAGGATTGCACAAATATCTTCCGGAGCCTGGTTCCTAACTTTAATATTTTTATCTAAATTTATATTTCTTTAATAAAATGAGTTAGCTTCTTTGATAATTTGGAGCTTCTTTTGTGATCATTACGTCATGAACATGACTTTCAGTAATTCCAGCATTTGTAATCTCGACAAATTGAGTTTCTTTATGCATCTCCTTGATTGATTTGCATCCAACATATCCCATGCTTTGTCTTATACCTCCAATCAATTGATCGATTACATTTACAACCCAACCTTTAAAAGGCACTCTTCCTTCCACCCCTTCAGGTACCAACTTCTCATTACTTATGCCATCTTGAGAGTATCTGTTTGTATCATTTCTCTCAGACATTGCTCCGATAGAGCCCATTCCTCTATAGGTTTTAAAACTTCTTCCTTGATAAAGTTCCAACTCTCCGGGAGCCTCTTCTGTTCCTGCAAAAATACCACCTAACATCACTGCATCTGCTCCAGCGGCAAGCGCTTTGGAAACATCGCCTGAAAATCTGATGCCCCCATCAGCAATAAGTGGAACAGAACTAGTGGAAAGCTTTTCTTTTATTGAGAGGATAGCTGTGATCTGGGGAACTCCAATTCCTGCAATAATTCTAGTTGTGCAAATTGACCCGGGACCCATCCCAATTTTAACTGAATCAACACCAGCATCTATCAAGGCTTGAGCTCCCTCGGGAGTTGCAACATTGCCGCCCATAACATCTATATCTGGAAGCTCTTTTTTAATGAGCTTGATAGTATCAATTACATTCTGAGAATGACCATGAGCACTATCTATTACCAATAAATCAACTCCTACCTCAGATAAAGCCCTAGCCCTATCTAGGGTTTCTTCTCCAGTTCCAAGAGCAGCACCAACTTGCAACTGGCCTCTAGAATCTTTAGTTGCAAGGGGATGCTCGGCAGATTTATCAATATCTTTCATGGTGACCAATCCAGTTAAAGAGTTGTCTTCATCGGTCACTAGAATTTTTTCAATTCTATTGTTGTACATTAATTTCTTGACCTCTTCTTGATCAAAGCCTTCTTTTACTGTGATTAATTTTTCATATGGCGTCATAATTGAAGAAACTAGATCAGATAAGTTATCGGCATATCTAAAGTCTCTCCTAGTAACAATTCCCATTAATTTTCCATTATCAACAACTGGCATACCAGAAATGCTGAGCTCATTTGTTAATTGCATGAGCTCACTTATAGTTTTGGTTGATTGAATGGTTGAGGGATCTCTAACGACTCCACTTTCATATTTTTTTACAGCTCTAACTTCTGCGGCCTGTTCTTCAATTGAGTTATTTTTATGAAGAATTCCAATCCCACCATTTTCAGCAAGCGCAATTGCCATGGCAGCTTCCGTCACTGTATCCATTGCAGCAGATACTAGAGGAATTTTTAATGAGATGTTTCTTGAGACCTTTGTTTCTAATTGAGCTTCGGCAGGAAGAAAATCCGTAAATCTTGGCAAAAGCAATACGTCATCAAAGGTTAAGGCTTTATGTTTGATCTTTTCCATAACGGATTATAGCGTAAGCCTTTATTAAAAAAAAGATTGGTTCTAGAGAGCCATTAGTTAAACTGTATCTGAGCACTACAATGTATCAAAAATCTCATCAGATTTAGCAGCACAAATAAAATCATTCATGTGCAAACCCTTAATTTTATGCGACCACCACTCCAGGCAAACACTTCCCCATTCAAGAGTAATTTTTGGATGATGATCTTGTGATTCTGCCAAATCAGCAATTAAATTAGTAAAAGCAATAGAATGCTCATAATTATTAAATTTAAATTCTTTTATGAGTTTTGAGATATCTGAATTATCAATAATCCAGCCATCGAGATCTTTTAAAAGCTCTATCTGTTGATCATGCGGAACTAATGGAGCGCCTATTTCACATGCACTACAAGTTCCCTTCGAAAGCTCTGTCATACCCCGCCCTTTGTGAGTTTTGCAGGATTTAATAATGTCTTTAATTGCTTAAGCGATAACCCAGTTTCTTCATGAGCAACATCAATAATAGACCTTTTTTCTTTGTATGCTTTTTTAGCAATATGCGCAGCCTTTTCATAACCAATTTCTCTATTCAATGCTGTTACCAATATTGGATTCATGCCAAGTGATTCTTCAATATTCTTTTTATTAACTTTAAAAGTTTTAATTGCTTTATTTGCCAAAAGTGGCATGGAATTAGACATCAGGCTAATACTTTTAAGTAAATTGTATGCAATTACTGGAAGCATTACATTTAATTGAAAATTTCCTGACTGACTTGCTATGGATACTGTTACATCGTTTCCAATGACATCGGCACAAGCCATAGCAACTGCTTCCGGTATCACTGGATTTACCTTACCAGGCATAATGCTGCTTCCTGGTTGCAAAGCCTCGAGTTCGATTTCTCCCAGACCAGTAAGCGGGCCGCTATTCATCCACCTCAAATCATTAGATATTTTGGTCAATACCAAGCTAAGATTTTTGACACTAGATGATAATTGAGAGGCAGAGTCTTGAGCGCTTAAAGATTTGAAGTAATTTGTTGACGTCTTTACATTTAATTTGGTCAATTTTGAAACCTCAGAAGCAAATACTTTTCCAAAATTTCTATGAGCATTAACACCTGTTCCAATAGCAGTGCCACCTTGGGGTAACTGTGACATTTCTTTTACAGCTGAAATAATAGACTTCTTCACAGCTTTTAATTGAGCGCTCCATCCTGATAACTCTTGTGAAAAATCTATGGGCATCGCATCCATTAAGTGCGTTCTTCCTGTTTTGACTTGACCCTTAAGCGATAATGCTTTCTTATCAATAACATCAATAAGACTATCTAGCGATGGCAACAAAAGTCTTTGTGTATCTAATAATGCAGAAATGCAAATTGCTGTTGGGATAACATCATTGCTGCTTTGACTCATATTTACATGATCATTTGCATTAATTTTAATGCGAGCTTTTTTTGTTGCCAGATTTGCAATAACCTCATTTGCATTCATATTGGTGCTAGTTCCAGAGCCGGTTTGAAAAACATCTAGTGGAAATTGGCTATCGTGATTTCCTGATAGCACCTCTTTTGATGCAATTTTAATTGCCTTCGCTTTTCGTGAATCAAGCAGCTTTAGTTTTTGATTGGATGATGCTGCGGCAAACTTAATTACACCTAAGGCCTCTATAAAACTTCTTCCAAAAGGGAAAGCAAATTTAATACCGCTAATTTTAAAGTTTTCTAGAGCACGTTGAGTTTGAGCCCCCCAAAGTGCATCATGAGGAACATTTACCTCTCCCATTGTGTCTTTTTCAACTCTATATTTCATATTCGCTCCGTAATTGGGTAAACTATTTTACACATTAAGGGATTCATTATGGCAAAAGTTGTTCCAATTAGCATCGATATTAATAAAGGCAAGCTACCAAATAAGCCTAAAGGCATTGAAATGGTGGAATGTAAAACAATTGAAGAAACAAGAAGAGATCAATTACAAAGGCTAACTGCTGGGTTTAGATTATTTTCTCATTTTGGTTTCGATGAGGGAGTCGCTGGGCATATTACACTGAGAGATCCTGAGTTTAGCGATCATTTTTGGGTAAATCCATTGGGTGTCCACTTTAGTCAAATCAAAGTGTCTGACTTGCTCCTTGTTAATCATGGTGGTGAAGTTGTCCAAGGTGAAAGGCCAGTTAATGTTGCTGCATTTGCAATCCATTCAAGACTTCATAAAGCTAGACCAGATGTAAACGCTGCAGCTCACTCACATTCACTGTATGGAAGAACTTTTTCAACTTTTGGAAAATTGCTCGATCCTATTTCTCAAGACTCATGTGCTTTTTATGAAAGGCAAGCAATACATAACCATTTTTCCGGAGTTGTAGAAGAAACTGAAGAGGGAGATAGAATCGCAAATGCTCTTGGAGACAAAACAGTTCTATTCCTTCAAAATCATGGCATTTTAACTACAGGGTCATCCATCGATATTGCGCTTTGGTATTATTTTTCAATGGAAAGATGTTGCCATTCCCAGCTTATGGCTGATGCTGCTGGAGAAACTACAAAGATTCCACATGATACTGCGATTAAAACAAGAGAGTTTATAGCCAATGACCTTGCAGCTTGGGCGAGCTTCCAACCCCTTTTAGACATGATTACTAAAAAAGAACCAGACTTATTGGATTAATTAATTCCCAATAATCGCTTTAGTCTCAAGGCATTCCATCAGTCCAGACATACCATGTTCTCTGCCATTACCAGATGTTTTGAATCCACCAAAAGGTGCTGCTGGTCCTCTTGCACCTCCATTGATGCTTATTTGACCAGCTCTTATTCTCCTAGCAACCTGTTTTGCATGATCTTCATCTCCAGATTGGATATATCCAGCTAATCCATACTCAGTGTCATTAGCTATCTCAATAGCCTCATCTTCGGACTCATACTTTAGTATGCTGAGCACAGGTCCAAAAATTTCCTCTCTTGCAATTGTCATATCATTTGTTACATCAGCGAAAACTGTTGGTTTTACAAAGTAACCCTCTGACAAACCTTCGGGTCTACCCAATCCTCCAGCAACTAATCTTGCGCCTTCATCAATTCCTATTTGAATTAACCTTTGAACTTTTTCATACTGAACTTTATTAGAGATTGGTCCAATTTTTACACCTTCATCCTCTGGCAAGCCTACTATTGTTGAATTAGCAACTTCCGCAGCTGCTTCTACAGCCTTTTCGTAATTTTTAGATGAAACAAGCATTCTTGTTGGCGCATTGCATGATTGACCAGTGTTCATAAAACAATGATTTGCCCCAGCGCCAGCTGCTTTTTCAATATCAGCATCATCCAAAATGATGTTAGCTGACTTACCGCCAAGCTCCTGAGCAACCCTTTTCACAGTTGGAGCTGATGCTATAGCAACTGCAACACCAGCTCTTGTTGAGCCCGTGAAATGCATCATATCGATATCTTGATGCTCTGATAGAGCGGCTCCAACAATTGGGCCCATTCCATTTACAAGATTAAAAACTCCAGCTGGAACTTTTGCAGCATCTAATATTTCAGCAAATATAATTCCGCAAAATGGCGTTATTTCGCTAGGCTTCAATACCATGGTGCATCCTGATGCAATAGCAGAGGCAACTTTTGTACACATTTGATTCATAGGCCAATTCCATGGAGTAATCATCCCAATGACGCCTATTGGCTCTTTTCTTACTAAATAATTATTTTCAATCCCTTCAAATTCAAAAGTTTTTAATACCTCTAAAGTATCTTTAAAATGAGATAAGCCTGATGTCACTTGAGCCACGTTAGACAGCCATAATGGCGCACCCATTTCTTCCGAAATTGTTTTTGCTAATTCTTCTGAACGTTTTTCGTACTCAGAAATAATATTTTCAATCAGCTCAATTCTTTCTTCTTTGGAAGAAAAGCCAAAAGTTTTAAATGCTTCTTTTGCTGCCGCGACTGCTAAATCAATATCTTCTTTGGTTCCAGCAGATATAGTTCCGATAACAGATTCATCAGAGGGATTAATAACTTCTATCGTTTCTGAGCCTAATGGATTAACCCATTCCCCATTAATATAAAATTTAAGATGATCAGTCATATTCATACCTCGCTAAAAATTGAATTTAATTATAACGGATGTTTGGAAATTATCCTCAACATATGCTCTGCAATGCAATAATTTAGATACTGATATTCTCTCTGGCATCTTTGAACGCCTGAATTGCTCTAACACGAGACTCTTTCAAATTAAGGATAGGTGCAGGATAGTTAGTAGATGAAAAAAGATCATCTTTTGGCTGATGAATTTTCGCAACAGGAACATCTTTTAATTCAGGGATAAATTTTTTGATAAATTCTCCTGCAGGATCGAAGTTTTGTGATTGAGTAATTGGATTAAAGATCCTGAAATAAGGTGCTGAGTCTGTGCCAGTTGAAGAGCTCCACTGCCAGCCTCCATTATTAGAGCAGAAGTCCCCATCTATCAAGTTTTGCATAAAAAACTTTTCTCCTATCCTCCAATCATGGAGCATGTTCTTTGTAAAAAACATTGCAACCACCATCCTTAATCGATTATGCATCCAGCCTTCCGCAAGCATTTGTCTGATACCAGCATCAACAATAGGAAAGCCTGTTTTGCCACTATAAAAAGCTTCGAGTTCCTCGCTTGAATGTCGCCACTTAATAGATTTGGTATAGTCTTGAAAAGGTTGATTCTGACTAACTTTTGGAAATGAGTACATGATATTTCGATAAAATTCTCTCCAAACAATTTCATCGATCCACTTACAAATTCCTTTATTGCCTGATGTAAACTCAAAATCATTGAGTTTTAAACCCTCCAAAATACATCTCTTAGGAGAGAGAATGCCTAGAGCTAAGTATGGTGATATTCTGCTTGTTCCATCAATAATCGGAGAATTCCTTGATTCGCTATATAGTCTTGCCTTTGATTGTAGAAAGCTTGAAAGTCTCTGTTGAGCGGCTACTTCACCAGCAGGCCAGAGATTAATATTTACTAAATGAGATCTAACAAATTTTAAATTAGATAAATTACTTATAGTTGAGGAAGGTTTTTTTGCTGGATGGGGTTGTTTAATATCTAAAAAATCCATCTCAAAGTTTTCAACCCATCTTCTTTTAAACGGAGTAAAAACTGAAAAAGGATTTCCTTGCCCTGTCTTGAGAAAACCTGGTTCGTAAATAACCTGATCATTAAATTGAGAATGCTGAATGTTTGCTTGTTCTAAAGCCTCTATCGCGCTTTGATCTCTCTTGGTCTCATTGAAGCCAAATTCATTATTCCAAAATGCATGATCTATTTTCTGCTCAACTAAAAAAGAGCATAAATCTTTTGACAAAGTTTTATACGATTCGGTATTTATTACTACCAAGGGAATGTTTAATTTTGCAAGAGACTCCTCTAGAAGAGTTAAATTATTTATTAAAAAATCATGCTTAATATTTGATTCATTATGGAGATCCCACTGCGTCTGTGAAAAAATATAAATACCTTCAACTTCTTCACATTTACTTAAAGCACTTAACAATGCAGGATTATCATCAATCCTTAAATCAGTTCTAAACCAAATTACCCCTTTCATAATTTAAGTCCCTGCAATATATTGATGAGTCCTTTCAATTATTAAATGCCCAAATTAAATTTTAATGGTTGTTTATTTTTCTAAATTTTTATTAGTAAAGTTTGCATCAACCCTGAAGTCAGCTTGTAAGTTGCTGATTGAAATCTCTCCACCAGCGGCTTCTACAATTGCCGCTCCAGCAGCAATATCCCATAAAAATATACCATTTTCTTTATATGCCTCTGCTTTTCCTGAAGCAACATATACTGATGCCATGGCTGCCGATCCAATCATCCTAATTTTTTTCCAAGCTTGAAAATCGGAAATCATATTTTTAAATTCATCATCAGTATAATTATCTTTAGCAGGTATTCCAGTTACCAAAGTTGATTCTTTTTTTAGGCTTAAAGAAGAAACAGATAGCTCCATATTATTTACATAAGCCTTTGACTCTTTGCGGGCATAATATAAATCAGAATTATTAAAATCAAATATTGCTCCAACAACAGGAGTTAAGCCCTGCATCAAAGATATAGAAACACACGAAATTGGAATATTTCTTAAAAAATTTGATGTTCCATCTAATGGATCTACTACCCAGAAAAACTCATCAAGATCTCCACTCTTACCAGATTCCTCAGCTAAAATTGGTAAAGAGCTTTTTTGAGTTATGTGTTCTTTAATGATTTCTTCAGCATCAATATCAATCTGAAGCTTAAGATCTCTTGCCTTGTTTGAAAGGATTTTTAAATTCTTAGTTTGCTGTTCTTTAAGATAATCTCCAGCAAGTAATGAAGCAGATTTAGCTATTTGTAGACAAAAATCTAAATCTGGCATCTATTTTTCATAAGTAATGCGATAAATGACATTAGCCTGATCATCTGATAAAAGCATGCTGCCATCACTTAATACAAAAGGAGCAGAAGGTCTTCCAGACACACTTTCATCCTGTAACCAGCCTGAGATAAAATCATTTGATTCTTCAACATTCCCATTTTTATCAAAACTAACTCTAATCACTTTATAGCCTACCTTACTAGATCTATTCCAAGAACCGTGAAGCGCTATAAATAAGTTATTTTTCATTTGCGATGGGAACATTGAACCAGCGTAAAATGCTACGCCAGTTGGAGCGACATGAGCGCCGAGTTCTAAAATTGGGTCAATATAATCAAAACCTGAATTAAGATCACCAAATTCAGGATCCATTATATTGGAAGCATGTTTAAATGGATAACCAAAAAATTGACCATCCTGGTCTAATCTATTTAATTCGCATGAGGGGGAGTCATCACCCAGCCAATCCCTTCCGTTATCCGTAAAATAAAGTTTTTGAGTGACCGGGTGAAAGTCAAATCCCACACTATTTCTTACTCCTCTTGCAATATGCTCCCATCCACCATCCTTTACTTTTAAAATAGAGGCATATTGAGAATTTTTAGATAAACAAATATTACAGGGAGCTCCAACATTAAAATATAAACTTCCCTGCTCGTCATGCTTCAACCACTTCCAGCCATGCCATTTATCACTAGGCAATTGATCTATAACAAGTATTTTTTTTGGAAGATCTGAGCTCGAAATATTTTTATTTAACCAACTTTCAATATTTTCTATTTTCCATATTTTACTAATCTCTGAGAAATAGAGATCTCCATTAAATATACTTATGCCAGTTGAATACTCTAAATCCTCTGCTATAACTTTTTTATAATCTGCTTGCCCATTTTGATCTGTATCAGTTAAAGCAATTATTTGTCCTGTTCGCTCTCCAACGAAGATAGTGCCATTTTTGCCTTCAGCAATTTGACGGGGGGAGCTCAAATTTTCAGCAAATATTGAAATTTTAAATCCAGGCTCTAGAGCTAAATTATCTAAATTTTGAGCAGGCAATACAGTATGCAAAAAAATAAAGAAGAATATTAAATTTAAAGTGATATATTTGATCATCGTTCAAAACCCTCAACGTTTTCTGTTAGTATCCTTAAAATCCTTTCATTATCATAATTCCTAACGCTCTCTTCTATTTTGTTGAGGATTGGTTGCAAAAGTTCTAACCGAATGAAAGATTCATTTGCTTTGAAAATCTTAGGGTTATCAGTTTTGATTTCAGATCCAGAAATCAATAATTCTTCATACATTTTTTCGCCTGGCCGCAAGCCAACTTCCAGAATTTGAATACCATCATCAACTTGTCCTTCCTCTTCTAAATAATTTCTTCCAGATAAATGAATTAGTTTTTTAGCAAGATCGTAAATTTTTATTTGTTCGCCCATGTCAAGTATAAAAACTTCGCCTCCGATTGACATTTCACCTGCCTGCAAAACTAAGCTTGAAGCTTCGGGGATCGTCATAAAATATCTCATAACATCTTTATCTGTAACAGTTACTGGGCCGCCCTGTGAGATTTGATCTAAGAACAATGGTATGACGGAACCAGATGAGTTAATAACGTTTCCAAATCTAACCATACTGAACCTTGTGGTACTTGAGCTAGCGTTTATTGATTGAATTATTATCTCTGCAAATCTCTTTGTAGCACCCATTATATTGGTAGGTCGAACGGCCTTGTCAGTAGAGATCATGACAAAAGATTTAACACTATTATCAACTGCAACTTGAGCCAAATTATAGGTGCCAAGAATATTATTTTCAGCAGCAAAAGCAAGATTATTCTTATCCTCAACAAGCGGAACATGCTTATATGCTGCAGCATGATATATGTGATCTATTTGAAACTGTTCAAATACATGTTTTAGATTATTTTTATCTTTAATATCTCCAAGTATTGGAATAATTAATGTATCTAAATCTTTGGAATCTATTATTGCTAAACATTCTCTTTCAATCTGAAAAAGATTGAATTCTGAAAGCTCATATAAAATAATCTTTTGTGGATTAGCTGCAAGTAATTGCCTGGTAATTTCTGCACCTATGGAACCACCGGCACCTGAAATAAAAAAAGTCTTCGAAGGTGCTTCGGAAACACTAACATTAGATATTCTTGCTCCTGGTAAAATATCATCAATTGAAAGTTCTTGAATATCACCTAGTTTTTTTTGGTCAGAAATTAGTTCAGTCAATGAAGGGACTGTTCTTACAGCAACTTTAAGATTCTCTAGATCGGATATAATCTTTCTTCTTTGCTCAGTTTTTATATTTGGTATGGCAAGAAAAACCTGAAGGTTTGAATGTTTAGATTTAAGCTCAACTAACTTTTTAAAGCTGGAAATTATTGGAATATTATTTATCAGTAAGTTTTTAAAAACAGACGAGTTATCAAAAATTGCAACTACGTGCTTGGTTGGATCATTTTGCAGAGTATTTATCAGCGCTTGAGCGGACTCACCAGATCCAAATATAACAACTGGGATCGCATTTTTATCTTTCTCATAAGGATACAAAAAAAACTTTGCGATATCTCTTGAAATATTTACAAAAGCATAAAGCACAGCTGAAAGAAGAAGCCCTTGGAGAAGAATTATGGATAAAAAATTAGTCTGAACAATATCAAATTGAAGAACATAAATTCCAGCCCAAGAAAATCCAAATAATAAAGAGCCAGAAACACATAACAAAATTGAGTCTCTTGAATCAAAAAAACGAATAAGAGATCGGTAATATCCAAAAAAATAGAAATAACAAAGAAATAAGAGCGCCGGAAAAATAAATGAGTATATTTGGGAATATAAAACTTCTAGTAAATTATTTGTATTTTGATTAGAAATTACTGTTGCCATTGGTGGTCCAAAAACCAACCAACATATAAACGCTAAAAACAAATCATTTAATAAAACTAAAATAGTTTTAATGCGTCGATTAAGTGAGTTTAACTTTATTCCAATTAGGTTCATAACTTGGATCCAGGGTCATTAAAAATGCTTAGGTATATTATATTTTTTTTTGAGTTCTGCATTCGATAAATAAAAATTTCCAAATAATCTGCATAAAATTAATTGTAATCGATTTATCCTTATCATGGATTGAAAAAGAAAATTAGGCAGATAGATGATTCGAGGTTTTTTATTAATGCTTTCACCAAACCTTCTTAAAAGACCATTTGTTGAAATAGGTTCACTGTCAGCGATATTTAAAATTTTGCTTGAAGAAATTATTCCTTCTTTTATTACCTCTATTACAACATGGACCAAAAGATCATAATTTAAAAAACTTCTTTGATTAAGATCTCCTATACGAAATGATGGAATCGGGAACCCTTTCTCCACTAATCGAAATAACTTTCCAACATTAGATTTGGGGTCGTTGATCAAAACTGGAGGTAATCTAAAAATAAGATAATTAAATTCTTTTTCATGGGAAAGTTTAATTAAAGCCTTTTCACAACTTGCTTTTGCTAAACCATATGGGCACTCAGGAATTTTAGAGAAATTTTCATCGATAATAAAAGAATTAAAAGAATTTTCTCCGTAAACCTTGGTTGTGCTAAAAAAAATTATATTTTTACAATTTAAATTTTCCATACAATCTATTGCTTTATAAAGCAGTTCAATCTCAAGAGAAATTTGTGACTCATCTAAATTAGAATTTATCGAGGCCAAGTGGATAATAAAATCAGCCTCAAAGCCAATTTCTTTTGACTGCAATTCTTCATAAAGAAAAATATTATCTTTATAAGATGAATGTGAAGAAGATATGCACAAGACTCTGTGATCCAAATCGCGAAGATCTTTTAAAAGTTGTGATCCTATTAGGCCGGAGGATCCAGTTAAAGCAATATTCATATAAATGATTTAAAATATAGTTTTATTTTACCTCACAAAATGTTGCACAAAAAATTTATCAGATTGATAAGAGATTTCATCTGCATAATTGGACTGTTTGTAATTTTGCCTTTTCTATTTATTGCTGCTATTGCAATTATAATCGAAGATGGAATGCCTGTTCTTTTTATTCAGGAGCGTATTGGTAAAAATAAAACTATCTTCAAAATTATTAAAATGAGAACTTTAAAGATAGACACTCCCAATATCGGCACTCATCAACTCGATAATGAACATATGCTTAAATGCGGCACGCTGATTAGAAAAATAAAGCTTGATGAATTCCCTCAACTTATCAATGTTTTAAAAGGTGACATCAATTTAATAGGTCCAAGACCTGGGCTTGTCTCTCAAATTAATCTTACAGAAAACAGGGATGCTAAAGATATATATTCTATTAAACCAGGAATTACGGGTCTATCACAAGTTTTAGGATATGATATGAGCGACCCCGTAAAATTAGCAGAAATTGATAGACTGTATATTATGAAAAAATCTATTTATATTGATTTTTTAATATTAATCGGTACTTTTATATCATATCCTAGACACCTTCTAACGAGGTTAATAAAATAGATACAATGCTAAAAAACTTGTTCAAAAAGAAACAACCTCTAGAAGTTATCAATACACATGAAGCCGATATAGCATTAAGGTTGATGTTCGAAATAGCAATAAGTGATGGCAATCTTGATAAGTCGGAATTAAATCTAATAAAAAAAAGAGCAGATAAAATCGCTACGAAAGATGTAAAGGCAAGCACTATAGTTAAAAAGATTATTGACGAAACAGAAGAATCAGTTTCCTACTACCCTTCAATAAAAAAAATTAATGGCAGCCATTCCTATGAAGAGAAAATTGAATTATTAAAAGTACTCTGGGAACTTGTAACTGCAGATTCAGTCGTCGATGCCTATGAAGAAAACTTATATTTCAAAATTGCTGAATTGATTAAAATAAAGCGTTCAACTGCAAATCAAATAAAACAACAAGCAACCTAAGGTTTATTTACATAAATTGGAGAGGACCAAGCTCTTTCTTTGGTCATGCTTAAACAGTCATCAGCAAGATCAGTCTTAAAACTTCCCTTGCATAGTTGAAAGCTATCTCGTTGCGAAAGACTTGAGCCATTAATTGCTGGCGTTGGATTTTGCAATGCTCTTACATAATAAACGCTGTCTCTAGAAAAATTTTGATCTTCAAATTCTACAATGCACTCACCTGTGCCTTGGCATGGAACTGTCATCCATGGATCTTGTATTAGAGGGCTCACTTCTTCATCAGCATATATTTGCGGAGTAATCTTAATAATTTCTATTCTTTCAATAATTTCTCTTTCATTGCTTGGGTTATAGCACTCTCCTGCACACAAATATTCCAGTCTTTCTGAAGAAAGCGAATCTATTGATTCATTTGAACAACCTTCATTTTGCTTAAAGCTGCCAGCAGCTCTAACGATAAATCGTGGATTTTGACTCATCGTAATCTCAGAACCCATTGGCATTTGTCCTTCGGGAGAATTTATCAAATCAAACCATAATAATATCCTAGGACCACTTGTACCATAAACATTTTTATTTTTTAAAGCGGCCCATATTTCATCTTTACCTCTTCCCTCTGCGTGCACAGCTAAGATACCGCCAGGATATACAAAACTGGAAACCCTCTCACTATCAGGCTGACTTTCACCTGGTGTGATTTGTGGAATTTCAGGAAAGTTTGGATCCTCAGCTTGATACTGATATTCCCACATCTTTGATTTAACACCAGTTGCAAAAGTCATCTTGCGTCTCTCATACTGCTTATATCCTGTTCCTGGTCTAGCAGTATGATCGTCAGTTGAGGCTATAAAACCAAAATTATATCTTTGCGGGGATTCAATAGACTCTTCAAAATTTGAAATAGCTAAAGCATATTGAGCAGACTGTTTTGGCCTATAGTTAAATGCTGGCTTAAAGCAATCAGTGCATTGATCACAGCTCAGCCATTCTTCAGGCTTTGCTTCAGGAAAAACCATATTAGTATATGGTCCTCCTGCTAAAGTATATTTTTTTGCAAGCTCAACTCTTGCATCACACTCATCTTTTGAAAGACCATCGCAGCGTTTCTTCTGCATTTCACCTGCTTGCCAACAACATGGAAGAAAATCATCAGTTGGTTCAGGGCAACTCATTGTATTGTCTTGAAGAAAATTTGCTGAAGCAATATCCCTATACTCTTCGCTATTACCATGGCCAGACATAATCTCAAGAAGAATTTGTTTGCTTGGATCATGGCCTTCAAAATTAAGGCGATTACCCCAAGAAGTTCCTAATGGGACATGGAAACCCCATGATTGACCGTGTGGGATTACAATGCTGTCTAGATCCCACTCATCTAACTTAGAAAATAAGTCCCTCGGAGTTTTTGCATATTCATAACAATCAAGCGGAAGATCTGGAGAAGCAATACCCTCTTCACAATAAGGTATTTCTCTTACCTCATTGAGGAGCCATTTTAAATCTGAGTAGCGCTTAAAATTAAATACATCTAACCATCTTGCGCTTACAGCCTGTTCAGTTGTATCAAAGACTCCTAATCCTGAATCTGGAGTTCTAGCACCAATTGGCCTTGCTGGAATGTTTTGAATATCTTTGAAGATTACATTTCTATGGCCCCAATGATTTTCTTTGGTAGTACCAATTTGCGTCCATTCCCATCCAGGAAATACAACCAAATCGTTAGTTGCAGAATCTTCATTTGAGATATTGCATTGTTGAATAATTTTTTTCTGTTCACGCCAATGATCTGGAGTGAGTCCCTCAGCATGATCATTGAAACTAAAAAAATCTAGGTTTGCACAATATCTAGCAAAATCACAAGCCATAGAGCTATCGTGTGCCCCCTGAAGACCCATCATTGGTAGTTCTAGAGCAAATGCATCGATAGAATATGTTGTATGAACATGCAAATCTCCAAAAAGAATTTGGGATGTATTGCCTGAATCAGCTCCCAATAAACTTTCCTTAGTCTGAAAAAATTTTAAATCTTGTTGATATATTGCTTCACTAGAACGTGGAGAGCCTTCTATGCGTCCAGGATCTACATCAGACCCACAGCTTGACATAAAAATTACAACAAGGCCTGCTAAAAAAAATATCTTTGCAATTGAGCTCATTAGTAAACAGTTGCTGAACCGTATTCTTCAGTTAAATCAGTTTCTATTTTTTTTCTCTCAAAATCCATATCAAATTGTTTGCAAGCACCCTGGTTCCATGTATTAAATTCATCTATAAGAGGATCCCCAATATTAAAAAAAGTTTCTTCTGCTAATAAACATTTTTCTAACAATGTTCCTTCTGACGATAATCTTAGATTCTCTAAGATAAATTCAAGAGACAGCATTTCCCTGTCTAAAGATAAATGCTTATCGGAATCAAGTTTCATGAATGTTCTCTCTTTTGAGTTAAATTTTTTCCATTGCAGATCTTTACCAGTATTTGGAATTCCTGTTTTTGCAAATGATGCCCATGCATTCATCATCGTATTCTGCATCTGATTTCTTAAATCTCCTTTTGGGTAAACATAGCGTCCAATTGGTCCAAATCTAAAGTCTCCGGTAATAAAAGAAATCTCAAAGCCGTGAGCTGCTCCAATTAAATTGGGAAAATCTGCAAAGTATGAAGATGCTTGATCATCCCAATCAAATCTGTATGCATATAATGAATCAAACCCAGCTTTTTCAAGCTCCATTAAGGGCTCATCCACACCTCTTAGCTTCCAACCCTGCGAGCGAGTTTTAACCCATAGTTTGTATAAACCCTCTTTTTTAAAATCAATTTTTGGAATAGGTACAAGTTTTGTAAAGGGGTATGATGCATTGACAAAATATCTATTAGATCCAAGCCAAAGTGATAGTTCATCCTTATTTGATCCTGCAATAACTGGAATATTATTTTTCTTTTGAGAGGAAGCCAGCCCTGCACTGACTCCATTTACATGAGTAACTATTCCATCTCTAGTAAGAAGTGGCAGTCGATCATAAGTATCGTTTGAAATTTTCTCATAGGTCTCTAAAAGAGCTTTTCCATCAATGGATCTCAAATAACGCTGGTATTCTTTTGCATATTTCTGGGGATTTTCCTTAAACAAGTTTTTTATTGTTCCATATCCAGATAAGTCATAACTGTAGAGAACTGGGTCAGAGCCTAGTCGATTTACTATAGTACCTTTTTTATTTACACCTATTGCCTCTTCTTTTGTAAAACTTGTAGTATAGCCAGATTGAGAGATTGCCTTATGAAAGAGCCCATTTCCCATAGGAGAAGCAAGTAAAGAAAATACATTATTTCCTCCAGCTGACTCTCCAAAAATTGTAATGTTATCTGGGTCTCCTCCAAAATTTTGGATATTAGTTTGCACCCATTTTAATGCCTCCATAATATCGAGGGTTCCAAAATTAGAAGTTTTGTCAATTCCATCTTGTAATTCCTGTATAGCGGGATGAGTGAACCAACCCATAGGGCCTAAACGATAATTAATTGTTACAACAAGAACCTGATGTTCACGAATTAGTTCTGAAAAATCATAGTAGTCTTTTACTCCAGATGTATTACCCCCACCATGTATCCAAAACATTACAGGAAGCCTTTTATTTAAATTATTTACAGGTGCTTTTATATCCAAGTACAAGCAATCTTCTTGACCAACTATTCCCTCACCTTGTATTCCTGCATAAATACTAGCTTCTTGCAGGCATCCATTGTTCTCTTGAGGTTTAATATTTAACCCAGGAGATATTAAGGGTCTTGGAGCCTTCCAGCGAAGATCTCCTTTAGGAGGAATCGCATACGGAATGTCCTCCCAAGTAACAATATTTTTATTTAGCGTTCCCTTGGTTACTCCAGATGATGTAGAAATTGTTAACGAGTTTCCTTGTTGAACAGGGTTCATGCATGAGCCTAGAGCAAACAGACATAATAAAGTGATAAATAATTTCTTAGTAATTTTTTTTTGATTCATGCAGTAATTTTATCCTTTCTTTGTTAGGCATGGTTTTAATTTTAGGGGCAGAATTTATAAACGCAATCGATTGATTGACGCCATAAGCATCCCAATTTATTAAATCTGAGGCAGGAGAGCCAGTTTTTGCAAATTGAGTCCATGATACTTGGAAAAAATTTGAGATTTTTTGAGCATCCTGCGAACAAAAATTTTTAAATATTTTTTTAGTTGCTGAGCCAAAAACATAAGGTAGTTCGCTTGCATGATAAGCCCCCAACCTTCCGCCCATAACCGGACTGGGCTCATTAAAAAGATAGCCATAAGCATTGTCTTGATGTTGTTCTAATAATTGCAATGCATGAATTCCAAATGTCCAGTCAGTCATAATATTAGATAGCGCATGCTTGTATTTATTCTTAACAAGATTATTGAGTAGATAATAATTTGAAATTTTATCTATAGTCTCAATTTGAAATATTTTTTTGAGTCTTTGATGAAAGCCATTTTCATCCAAATTAAGATAATATGGTTCAAACTCAGACCAAAGCCTATATTCGTCCGCGGTTGTTCCTACTATTAACTTTATTTGAGAGCCTTGAAAATTTTTTATGGGATCAAAAGGCAAGAAATGGCCATCTGCTATGGGAGCAAAGCCTACTTCTGGTGAAAGCCATTTTCCATCTGCAATCATCATATGTTTCATTTTAGAGGCAAGTGAGGTTATCTGCTTATGATCTAAGGACGATAAATCCTGAATTTTCACTCCACTATCATTGGCTGTTTTTACAAATAACTCGCCCCATTGATTTCCTCTTTCCTTGTCAAAATAAGCGTTCATCCCTCCACTTTGACAAATAGCTTTTGAGAATAAATTTCCATTTGGACTGATTGAAGATTGCAATGCAACACTCCAAGCTCCAGCAGATTCCCCAAAAATAGTTATATTGTCGGGATCGCCACCAAACCCTGCAATATTCTCTTGCACCCACTCTATTGCTAATTTCTGATCCATGAGACCTTCATTACCAGTAGATTGAATTTCACCATTTGATATCTCATCAAGTTTAAGAAATCCAAATGGGCCCAAACGATAATTGATCGTGACTAATACAATTTCATGCAGGGGAAGTGAATCGAGATCATATACAACTGAATTAGATGAACCAGTGATATATGCCCCACCATGAATCCAGATCATTACTGGCATGTTCCCATTGGTGTTTTTTGATGCAATGTTTAAAGATAGACAATCTATTGATTCATCAGGCATGTTTGGATCTGTTAAAAATGATGTTCCGTAAATGGTTTGGGGCGCACTAAATCCTTTTTGAGTAGCGTCAAAGGATATTTTAGAATTAATTTTTTCAGGAGCTCGCCACTGTGTTTCTTGAATCAAGGGCTTTGCATAAGGAATGCCATAAAAAAAATTAATATTGCTACTAACAGTTCCGGTAAATTTCCCTGCTTTGCAATGAACGCTTATATTGGACATCGCATAATTATAGAGGCATTCAATCAAAAATTTATGGATACTCTTTATTTGATATAAATTTATTCTAAAAATTGATATTTATTATATAAATCGTAAAAATATTTATTAAAAATATGAATTATTATGTTGAATCAATAAAGTATTAATGGAATCATTATATTTCATCAAATATAGAGGTGAAAAATGACATTAGTAGCAACAATTAAAGAAAGAACAAACCTTGATCTTCATAATGAATTGATCAAAAAAGCGGAGGATCTTATTCCAATTCTCAAGGAAAGATCAGAATCTGCCAATACAGACAGAAGAATCCCGAAAGAAACTATTCAAGATATGAAAGATGCTGGATTTTTTAAAATTCTCCAACCTAAGCAATACGGTGGGCACGAATTAGATCCGCACACTTTTTCAGAAATCCAATTAAGAATTGCTCAGGGCTGTATGTCTACTGCATGGGTTTTAGGTGTTGTTGGCATTCACCCTTTTCAACTTGCTCTTTATGATGATAAGGCCCAACAAGAGGTTTGGGGCGAAGACGACAACACTCTTGTTTCATCCTCTTATGCTCCTATGGGGCAAGTCACTCCTGTGGAAGGCGGATTTAAATTTTCAGGCCATTGGCAATGGTCAAGCGGTTCAGAGCATTGTGATTGGGCGTTGCTTGGTGGTTTAATCTTCCCTCCTGAAGGAGGCGCTCCTGAATATAGGACCTTTCTTATTCCTAGAAGTGACTACGAAATAAAAGACACCTGGTACTCAATGGGTTTAAAGGCAACTGGCAGCCAAGATATCCATGTTAATGACGTTTTTGTTCCAGAATATCGCACTCATAGACAGTCTGACGGCTTTAACCTAACTAATCCAGGATATGAAGTAAACAAAAACGATTTATATAAAATTCCTTGGGGTCAATTATTTGTAAGAGCTGTTTCTACCCCAGCAATAGGCGCTACAAAGAAAATGTTAGAACTATTTATAGATGGAGCCAATAACAAAGCTTCTAGTGATCCTGCTAAATTGGCTGGTGATACTCACACTCAATCAATTGTAGCTGAAGCATCTGCTAAACTTGATGCCATAGAAACCGTTATGTTTAGAAATTATGATGTAATGGTAGATCAGGCTGGTAATCAAGGTGGCATCCCTATGATTGACAGAGTAAAGTTTAGATATGACGCATCCTTAGTTATAGAAAAATGTTTAGAAGTAGTTGATACTCTATTCTCAAATGCAGGTGGTGGTGCAGTATTTGCAGGCAGTGATATCCAAAAAATATTTTTAGATGTCCACACATCCAGAGCTCATGTTGCAAATAATCCTGTTAGTTTTTCAAGAAACTATGGAGCCATGCAGCTTGGAGTAGAGAATACAGATTATTTTGTATAAATCTTAAAGGTGGTAACCGCCATCAACTGGAACACAGTGACCTGTAATGTAACCTCCTTTGCTTGAGGCTAAAAACACAGCTGTGTCTGCAACTTCTTTAGGAAGTCCAAACCTCTTAATAGCCAGTGTATTCATGACAGCTTCATGCCAGGCATCATCAAAGAAAGTATTATTTTCCTCTCTTAATCTATGAAAAATTCCGGTATCTATTACACCAAGAGCAATAGAGTTAGCCCTTATGCCATTTTTTCCTTCTTCTTTTGCTATACCCCTTAAAACGTGCTCGATTGTTGCTTTAGGAGCAACAGATAAAATATCACCAGGAGGATACTTGAATAGACCAGCCGAACTTATGAAAACTATAGAGCCTTTAGACTCCCGCAAATAAGGTAATCCAAATTTTATTAAATTAAAAAAACCATTAATGTCTGCATCAATAACTTCTTTCCATAAATCAATATCTATTTCATTGATAAATTTTTGCGGTATATCAAATCCAGCGGCATTAACAAGAGTATTAATAGAGCCATAGTCTTTTATTACATTCTTATAAGTATCTTCTACGGATTTTGAATCGCTATTATCTAATTGATATATATTTACATCAGTATTAATTTCATTTGCTATATCAATCGCAGCTTGCTCATTTTTATAATATGTAATGGCAACTTTGGCATTAGAATTAGCAAATTCTTGAGCGCACAATGATCCGATGCCCCCACTTCCTCCTACAATCAAAACACAACCTTCTTTAAAATTTGAATCTGTCATTTAAAACTCTTCTCAATCAATTTATTGTCAGACAAAGCTTCTCCCAACTGACTAGTAAATTGTACTGCATAGACCCCATTAATTGCGCGGTGATCATAACTCAGTGAAATTGGTAGAAAGCTTCGACCCTCAAAACCCACTTTTGATTGAATAACTTTTTCATAGCTTTTTGATATTCCTAATATACCTACTTCAGGAGGATTGATTATTGGCGTAAAAAATCTACCACCAATTGCTCCAAGAGAACTTATACTAAAAGACGCACCTTTCAAATCAGCAATTTTTAACTTTCGTTTTTTTGCGGCTTGAGCTAATTCACTAATTTCTGACGAGATTTCCACAATCGATTTTACTTGAGTATTTTTTACATTTGGTACAATCAGTCCCTCAGGAGTATCAACAGCAATACCCAGATTGACATAATCTTTCAAAATAATTTTTTCTAAATTGTGATCTAAAGAGCAGTTGAGTAATGGGAAATCAGCTAGTAATTGGGAAACAATTTTTGCCACAAAGGCTAGAGGTGATATTTTTATTTTATGCTTTTTACATAATTGAGCTCTGGTTTCAAGCAATATCGTTAAATCACATTCATCATGTTGTGTAACATGCGGGATATTGATCCAGGATGTATGAAGGTTAGCAAGAGATGATTTTTGAAACTTTGAAAGCTTTTGCTCCTTAGTTGGTCCCCATTTTGAATAGTCAATATTAGGCTGAGAAAACTCAAAGCTATTTTCTTGCGAAGTTGCAGAAAGTCGAGATTTTACAAAAAAATGCAAGTCTTCTTTTTGTATTCTATTCTTGGGGCCTGTTGGTTGAACTTGTGATAATTCAATTCCAAACTCTCTTGCGAGCTTTCTAACCGCAGGGCCTGCATAGATATTTGCATTATTTGTATTTGAAATATTAAAAGAATTTTTTGGTTTTTCAGGGTTAGCTAAGTGTTCAGATTTAATATTTTCCGATTCTTGATTAATAGTATGTTTCTTTTTATCTGTATTTTTTGGAGGGACTTTTTCATCCTTTTCCACAGCATCGTCAGAAACTTCAATTTGTAAAAAAGGCAATCCTGAATTTACTGTATCTCCAACAGAAACTTCAATAGAGATGACTTTACCAATTGCAGAAGCTGGGATTTCCATTGCGGCTTTATCAGATTCCAAAACAATGATTGGATCCTCAGAGTTAACTTGATCACCCGCTTTAGCACAAATTTCGATCACTTCAACATCCTCAGCTTCACCTAGGTCTGGAATATTGATAGTTTTATTAGCCATTAGACTTCCCAAGGATTTGGTTTGCTTGGATTAACCTTTAATTTTTTGTAAAAAGCTGTAATTTGTTTTTTATTGAGATCTCCTTTTCGAAAAAGAGAGTAAATAGCAATTCTAGCAATGCTAGTTGCATCAACTTCAAAAAATTCTCGAAGTTTTTGTCGAGAGTCACTTCTTCCGTATCCGTCTGTTCCGAGAGTATAGTATGGCGCTTTAATAAAACCTCTAATTTGTTCAGGATAAGCGCGTATATAGTCAGTCGCTGCAATAACAGGTATTTCTGAGCTTGACAAACACTCTCCTACATAGGTTTGTTGTTGCTTTAATGTTGGGTTTAATTCATTAAAACGCTCTTTCTCCATTCCGTCTTTTCTTAGCATGTTAAAGCTAGTAGCACTCCAGACATCAGATCCAATTCCAAAAGAATCTAATATTTTTTGAGCCTTAATTGATTCATTCAAAATTGCTCCTGAGCCAATTAAAGTGACTTGAGGTTTTTCATGGTCACTAAGCTTGTATAGACCCTTAATAATTCCTTGATCAGAATTCTTTGGTTGAGCAGGCTGTACATAGTTTTCGTTAGTAACAGTAATGTAGTAGTAGTAATTTTCTAAATCTACAAACATTTTCTTTATTCCGTCCTTGAAAATAACTGCTAATTCATATGCATATGCAGGATCATATGACCGACAATTAGGAATGGTTGAAGAAAATATATGGCTGTGCCCATCTTGGTGCTGCAAGCCCTCTCCATTTAAAGTAGTCCTTCCTGATGTAGCTCCAATTAAAAATCCCTTGGCTTGCGAGTCACCAGCAGCCCAAGCAAGATCATGGATACGCTGAAAACCAAACATTGAATAGAATAAGTAAATAGGAATCATTGGTATGTTGTAGTTTGAATATGCTGTTGCAAGAGCAATCCAAGCTGAGAATGCTCCAGCTTCATTTATACCCTCTTCAAGCATGACTCCGTCTTTAGATTCCTTGTACCACATCACTTGATCAGCATCTTCGGGTTTATACTTTTGACCCTCAGACGAATAAATACCAATTTGTCTAAACAAACCCTCCATTCCAAAAGTTCTAGCTTCATCAGGCACAATTGGAACGATGCGCTCTCCAATATTTTTATCTTTTAAAATATCTGTCATCATTCTTACAAACGACATAGTGGAAGAAATTTCTTTATCTTTAAACCCTTGAGTAAATTTCTGAAAAATCGAATCTGATGGCTCTGAGAGTTTTTGAGTATGGCCACGCCTTCTCGGTATCGGGCCTCCTAAGCCATCTCTAGTTTTTAAAAGGTATTGTATTTCGGGCGAATCTTTTGGAGGTTTAACATATGGAAGTTTTTCGATCTCTTTATCTGTCACTGGAATATCAAACTTATCTCTGAATGATTTGATGTTTTCAAGTGTTAATTTTTTTACTTGATGGGTTGTATTATCTGCTTCTCTTGATCCAGTCCCGTAACCTTTTGTAGTCAAGGCAAGGATTACTGTTGGAGCTCCCTTAGAATTTACTGCTTTATGATACGCAGCATAAACTTTGTATGGATCATGCCCGCCTCGGTTTAATTTATAGATGTCTTCGTCAGTTAGATCATCAACCATTTCCAGCACATCGGGGTCTTGTCCGAAGAATTTTTCTCGGGTGTAGGCTCCGCCTTTTGCTTTAAAATTTTGAAGTTCACCATCTACCACTGCATCCATAAGTTCTTGGAGCTTACCTTCCTTATCCCTGGCAAAGATTGGATCCCATAATCTTCCCCAAATAACCTTGATAACATTCCAACCTGAGCCTCTGAATTCTCTTTCTAATTCGTGAACAATTTTATTGTTTCCTCGAACAGGCCCATCTAATCTTTGCAAATTACAATTTACTACAAAAATTAAATTCTCTAATTTTTCTCTACCCGCCAAACCAATAGCACCTTTAGATTCTGGCTCGTCCATTTCTCCATCGCCACAAAAAACCCAAACCTTTCTATCATTCCTAGGAGCAAGGCCTCTTGCGGATAAATATCTCATAATATTTGCTTGATAAATTCCCATAATTGGTCCCAAACCCATTGAGACTGTTGGAAATTGCCAATAATCAGGCATTAGCCATGGATGGGGGTAAGAAGAGATGCCGGGTTTATCTACTTCTCTTCTAAAGTTATCTAAGTCATCTTCTGATAAATAGCCCTCTAAAAAACTTCTAGCATAAATTCCTGGAGAAGAATGTCCTTGGAAATATATTAGATCCTCTTGACCGTCATTAGAACCTTGAAAAAAATAGTTGAATCCAACGTCGTAAAGCGTTGCTGAAGAGGAGAAAGTTGCAATGTGGCCCCCTAAATCATCTGAGGACTTATTTGCTCTCAACACCATTGCCAAGGCATTCCATCTTATAAGAGATCTAATTTTACGCTCCATAAACAGATCACCAGGCATTTTGGCTTCTTCGTTTACAGGTATTGAATTTCTAAAAGGAGTGGTTAAATTGTAATTTGGAATAGTTCCTGATTCAGTTAATTTTGATGCAAGTTTACCCAGAATAAATGACGCTCTATCATTACCCTCTTCATTAATTATGTTCTCAAGGGCCTCGAGCCATTCCTTTAACTCTGAATCTTCAAGCGATTTACGGTTTTGATTTAGATCTTCCACAATAATTTATGACAACGATATCATATTATCAATTACTTTTTTCCACTATTTTTCCATCACTTATTTTATAAAATTTATCGCAGTGCTCAATTGCGCTTAAACGATGGGCAATTACAACAACAGTTATAGTTGCAGGCAATGCATTTATTGCATCTTTAATATATTGCTCTGACTCAACATCAAGTGAACTAGTTGCCTCATCAAGAAATATAATCTCAGGATTAATAATTAAAGCTCTGGCAAGAGCCAATCTCTGCTTTTGCCCTCCAGAAAGTTTATTGCCCATAAAGCCCGCTTGAGTATCTATTCCATTAGGCATTTTTTTAATAAACTGATCGCAATTTGAGATCTTTAAAGCTTCTTGAATTTGTTTTGATGAGGCTCTTGGATTAGCCCACAATAAGTTTTCTCGAATAGATGTTTCAAATAAATTAGATTCCTGGGGAACGTATCCAACTCTGGATCTATAAGAATTTATTTCAAAAGCATCAATACTTTCACCATTTAGTAAAAAATTCCCAGCAGTTGGCAAATAAAGTCCCATTAAAATATCCATTAAAGTCGACTTGCCTGAACCAGACTCACCAATAATTGCAACTCTAGAGCCCCTCTCAATTTTTAATGAAATATCTTTCAAAACATTTGCTCTATTTGGATACGAAAAGGAGATATTCCTAAGCTCAATTGAACTCTCAAGACTTAAAAAGGGTTTACTGCCAGATGATTCTTGATGTTTTACTGATTCATCTGACAAAGTTTCTATCTGATCAAAGGAAGGAATCGACCCCATGATACTGTTATAGTTTGTTAAAAAAGCTCCAACTACAGGCATTAATCGAAAAAAAGAAAATAATATCATTGTCATAGATGTTAGGGTCTCTCCCTGAGAGAAACCAATATAAATAGTTAAAATTGCTGCCCCCATTCCAAGAGGTACAAAAAATGTTGATACTCCAAATACCAAACTTTTAAATCTTACAGCAACCTCTGCATGATCAGCATATAAGCTATTAAATTTATTGTTAACATATTCTTGCTTGGTAAAAACTAGAATAACTTTTGATAAAGAAAGTGTTTCATTTAAAAAACCCGATACTTTGTTGCCAGTATGAGTATTTTTTTTACCTAAACTTGTGATGTATTTTTGTGCCAAGATAAATGGGAAATAACTAATAGCTGCTAGAGAGATAAAAATCAATGTTAGCTTGGTTGAAATGTAAAAAGGAAGAGCTAAAAAAATTAGCCCTTGAATAGAGTTCGCAAACAAAGTGCCAAAATGTCCAATTGCGTCGCCCATTTTATCAGATTCTCTCTGAAATGAATTTAATATCTCGCCTCTATTGGCTTCAGCAAAAAAACTGTATCTTGCTTTATAAAATGAAAGCAATGTGTTCGATAGGATATTTCTTATCAATGTATATTTAATCAGCAATACTAAGTGTTGAGCAATCCATGAAAATAACGCAGCAACCAAAAGAGTGCTGATAAAAAATATAAAAGCGATCAAGAGTGGATCTGATTCGTTTGGTGCTAATGAAATTAATGTTTGAGTTGAATCTGAGAATTTTTGACTATCTATATTTAAAAGAAGGTCAGTTACCGGGGCTATTGCGAATACAGATAAGGAATTTCCAATTGCTTGGACTAGAATTGCGAGCATCAAAAAAGAAAAATAAGCAGGATATTCCTTTAAATACTTGCTAAATAGCTTAAAAACTTTACCCATAAATGGTATCTATTATGATTGATGGTTTGATTAAAAGTATTTTAATATATATATGACACATCTGAAACTACATACATAGTATTGATCAATTTACGTTAATCAATTAACAGATAAGTTTTTCTGGATATGGATATGCAACTAGTTTAGGATATTCTAGAAACTAACCTTAAATAAAAAATGCAATTATGAAATTTTCGTATCACCCCTCAATGTGTAACCCTGAATATTATCTAGAGCTTGGTAAGGCTGCAGAGGAAGCTGGTTTTGATGCAATAACATTCCCTGATAGCATTTGTTACCCAAAAGAATGTGACTCAACATATCCATATAATGATGATGGCTCTAGGGAATTTTTAGATGGAGTACCATTTTTAGAGCCATTTTCAATTATTCCAGCAATTGCTGCGGTTACCAATAGATTAGAATTCTCTACTTCGGTCTATAAATTAGCGCCTCGACAGGCTGTAACAACTGCTAAATTTGTTACAACGCTCGGCGTAATGACAAATAATCGCTTTCACTTTGGGGTTGGAGTGAGCCCCTGGTATGAAGATTTTCTTGCTACAGGGGAAAGGTGGGAGAAGAGGGGGAAAAGAATGGATGAGCAGATAGATATATTAAAAGGTTTGATGAATGGTGAATATTTTTCTTATAAAGGAGAATTTTATGATATTCCAGAACTAAAATTATGCCCTGCACCCTCTAAACCTGTTCCAATATTAATAGGCGGACATTCAAAACTTGCGCTTAAAAGAGCTGCCAGGGTTGGAGATGGCTGGATAAGTGCAGGTCTCACCCTGCAAGATACAAAACACTATATAGATACCATTAATGAATATCGATCAGAATTTGGTACTCAAGACCATGCTAATTATCAGTTTCAGGTTATGGGAGAGGAGGCTTATTCCCCAGATGGCATTAAAAGATTAGAAGAGATTGGCGCTACTGATGTCATAGTAGCATTCAGAAATGCCTATGAAGGTGGTCCAGATGATCGCACACTGGAAGGGATGATTGCTGAAATAAACTGGTATGCAGAAGAAGTAATCCATAAAAGCAAGTTAAACACTTAATCATTTCATGGTCGGGATGGCCGGATTTGAACCGACGACCACCTCACCCCCAGCGAGGTGCGCTACCAGGCTGCGCTACATCCCGAATCTCAGAAGGCTTTATAAGCTTCAGAAGGCTTTATAAGCTATATCTATAATAATAAAATAAAGAATCATGAAGGTTTTTATCTTATTGCTATAAAAAATATTATATCAACTGAGAAGCATGCTTTTCTCTTGTATAATGCTTAAAAAGCAAGTTTATGTTACTATTGAACCGTTATAAATATGTTAAATATATTTACATTTATTTTAGGGAAAAATGGTGTATTTAACTAATTTTAAGATTACAATGCATAACTTGTTGACTTTTATCATGTAACTAAGTGAAAATAGCAAGATAAAGTTTTACATTAACTTAATTTTTAATAAGGTGAAAATAAAATGGCGAAATTAAAAAATAAACTAAGCTACTTACTGACTTTGCTTTTTGCTGGTCAATTTTCAACATCTGCTATTGCTGATGATGAACCAAAAGCTGCCGAAGATGAGGATAAGGCTTCAGAATCAGCCAAGGGTGAACTAAGTGCCGGTGCTATCGCCGCTGCTGTAGCAGCTGCTGCAGCTCTTGCTGGATCCGGGGGAGGCGGTGATTCTTCACCTGCGCCTACGCCAGCGCCTACGCCAGCACCAACTCCTGCGCCTACGCCAGCACCAACTCCTGCGCCTACGCCAGCACCAACACCTGCGCCTACGCCAGCACAAACCCC
>Ga0213861_10000635_pt1 | contig 30993 bp, 29 predicted proteins | sample PICome_4_FD_160110 | JGI IMG/M metagenome (GOLD analysis project Ga0213861, IMG submission 160110) | Coastal seawater microbial communities near Pivers Island, North Carolina, United States - PICO131 | ecosystem: Environmental > Aquatic > Marine > Coastal | place: USA: North Carolina... | reverse complement strand
AATATTTGCAGAATTATTTGAATGAATTTTGCTACAAACTTAACCGCAGATACTTTGGAGAAAGGCTCTTCGATAGATTAACATTAGCCGTGGCTAAATCATACTGGTAAGAAAGCGACGAATCAATAAAAATTATTACTAATTTCTATTTTAGAAATATTTAGCACACTAAAACTAACAGCAGCATAAATTTGATAGGATAAAGATTTGACTGAAGTAAAGTCTACTGAAGGTGGTTGGAAATCATCATTTAAATCGAAGAATCCAGTAATTCCTTTTTTTAGAATCATCTCTAGAAGTGATCAAAAAACCGTTAAAACGTTTTCATTTTCGCAGCAAATAACTTTGCCACTTCACACAGAATCGTAAGATCGTTATTCGTGTAGTAATTTTGAGTAGGATACTCTGAATCGATAACCCCAATCACTTCATCATTTATTAGAATTGGAATTGAAATTTCAGATAATCGAAATCGATCATCAATAATGTAATTTCCGTCCAAGCTCGTGTCACCAATAACACGCCCCATTCCTGATAGAAAAACACGCCCTACAATTCCTTCTCCGGGCTCAATTCTAATAGGTTCAATAATGTTTTTTTTGTTAACTTTTTTCTCGCCATAGGCTGCCATTTGAATCAGGCTTTCTTTATCCTTGTCATAAAGATAAAGCACACAATCCTCATAATTAAGTAGTTTATTGACTTGATTAACAAGTTCCCAAACCAAATCATAAGCAGACGCTTGTGCGTTAATAGCAATAGCGAATTCCTGCAGCAATTCAGATTGCCGCCCCTCTGTTATTTCACTGTGCTTCTCTTTTTGCCAATTTTTTGGTAGTTCACCAGTCATGATAAGCGTTTAGTCGAATTCAATTTATTATTCAATACTATTATAAGCTAAAATACTTTAAGTTTGGAAACAAAGGCAGGGTTTTTAATCCATTTCATTCAATTTTTTAAGGAGGGATTCTTTAGCGTCAGTGCCCATATGCTGAAAATGTGCTGCAAATTCAAGTAAATCTTGATCTTGGTTTTTGCTGTAAAGTAACTCCCAAACCTCAAGTAATCCAATAGAATCATGAAGACGCTCAGAAAGTTGGACATGGTCGCCTTTTTGCACTGCTCCCGGTTGAATAACTCTAACGTAGACGCCAGGAAATGGAGCGGCAATAAAATCCTTCAATATTTTTTGAGTTTCAAAACGAATGCCCAGTTTAAAGCACGGCTGTCGTGGTTGCGAAACTTGCACACGGCATTCCCCAATGTAAAGAATATCGCCAATTTGTAACTCGGCTTCATTGAGTCCTTCAATTGTAATGTTTTCGCCAAACATTCCGTTATTCCAGTCTAAATCAGGATATTTTTCTTTCCAAAAGGCATAATGATCTTTCGAATATAAATAACAAGCCTTGTCAACCCCGCCGTGATAGCGGCGATCATAAACCACATCTCCTTCCACATCCGTCTCTCCTAAAATTATTGACCGATCAACCGGATATTTATAAATACCTGTTTGCACTGCTTTGCCTCGCCAAGAGACAGTTTGCTTTTTACCAATATTTACAGAAACTACCTTCATTTTTCAATTATCAATGTTCGATTATCAATTCACAATGTGCATTTATCAATTGTTAAATTAGTATGCCTTCAATTTTTGGGTATTCATATTACACATTGCCTATTGCCTATTGCAAATTACTAAGACCTTTAGGGAGTTGAAAGTGATACTGGAATTACCTTTCCGTTAATCCAACCATTTGCATTTAAGCTAAAATTTGCAATGAATTGTGCCATTTCTTCCGCGGATACTAGCGCCTCGTAACCAGGAAAAGCTTCTTCCAACATTTCGGTTTGCGCCGCACCTAATGCTAAGCAATTTACTTGTATGTTTTTATCGTTTAATTCTTCCGCCAAACATTCAGAGAATCCAGCAACGGCAGATTTGCTGGCGCTGTAAACGCTGAGTCCAGCAAATTTTGAACTGCCTTGAAAACCGCCCATTGAACCAATATTTACTATATGACCTCCTTGTTTTTCCATTAAAGGAACTGCGGCTTGGCAACTTTGTATTAAACCAAACACGTTCGTTGCAAACGAATCTTCAATATCCTTTTCTGTTAAGTCTAAAAACGGCTTGTTAACCAAATAGCCCGCATTATTAATCAGCACATCCACTTGGTCAAAATAACTTGAAATTAGTGTTGAAAGATAATCGCGTAAATTCGGCGCAGATAAGTCGACAGCACCAATCATTAAATTGTCGCTGGGACTCGTTTCTTGCATCTCTTGTAATTTCTCAATACTTCTCGCCAATACGAGCACACGGTGATCTTCACTAAGTTGTATGGCTAATGCTTTGCCAATTCCTCTGCTGCCACCAATAATTACAATGTTCTTCATACATGCAAAATTAGAGAATAATCAGAGATCAAACTCAATAGTCGAGGAGGAATTCACTTATAACCTCAAATGAAGCCTATTAAAAAACCGCCCTCTAGGTAGACTAAAGCACGGTTCTTAAAACTATTTATTCGAATTTACACGAATTGTATAAACCTAGTATTCATCAAATGAAACCACTACCTTTTCAGAGGTAGGGTGAGACTGACAAGTCAAAATAAATCCGTCGGCAACTTCGTCTTCTTCAAGCGCAAAGTTCAAATCCATACTTACTGTGCCTTCCATTACTTTAGCACGACATGTACAGCATACCCCACCTTTACATGAAAAAGGAACATCAGCGTCTTCATCTTGCGCAGCTTGTAAGATATTTTTTCCCTTCGTATTCAACGAGAATTGATATTCCTCGTCATCAATAATCACAGTTACCTCGCTTTGAACCGGTTCACCGCTTTCAACAGGGGCAGCAATCTCAGTTGGAACAGCTGCAGTAAACAATTCAAAATGAATTTTATCTTTACTTAAGCCTTTTTCCAAATAGAAGTCTTTTACACACATTATCATTTCCTCTGGTCCACAAGCGTATATACCATCAATTGTAATATTCTCCTGGCTTTTATCAAAAAATGCTTGACACTTAGCGGCATTAATTCGGCCATTCGTTAAATCATTTCCAGTGTCTTGTTTACTGTATATGTAATTTCTGTTAAAATTGATGTATTCATCATTCAATGCATCCAATTGCGATTTAAAGATCACACTGTCACTATTTCTATTTCCGTAATAAAGTTGAACGTTACTTGAAGGTTCTTCTCTTAAAATGGATTTAATCATGGAAATAACAGGTGTAATTCCTGATCCTGCAGCATAAAAAATATAGTTTTTACTATTTTCAGCAGCAGTGTTAATTTTGAAATTACCCATGGGCGCCATAACATCCAATTGGTCACCTGCTTTTAAGGTCTTGTTTGCAAAACCAGAAAACACACCATTTTCAATTTCCTTCACGGCAACAGCTAGTTCATTTTCATAGGGCGCTGTACATATTGAATAAGATCTACGAACATCTTCGCCATCTATCGTTGTTCTAAGCGTTAAATATTGCCCGGGTATAAAGTTGAAATTTGCTTTTTGATCCTCAGAAAGATCAAAAAAAATAGAAACAGTTTCTGCCGTTTCTCTGTTTACGTTTTTAACATTAAGCGTAAAAAATGTATTGCTCATAACTTCAAATTTTGAGAGGCGCTTTTATTAAAACAGTATGTTTTAACTTCTGCGCGGCACAAAAGTAATGGTATAATAACAAATAAAGTGTGATTATTGTTTGTTTTTGTGCTCTTAATTTTAACATGATGCTTTCTTTTATTTAAATCACTGTGAAAAAGGGGCAATTTTGGTGCTATTCTTTCACCGTTATTCAGTAGAGCTGAAAATTGCATTTACATCTTGTGTTTATGAACGGTTTTATGTTCTGAATTATGCCGTAAACTCCAACATTTTAGCGAATTAGCGCAAATTGTTAATTACATGTTGAAAACTACTTTCAAAACACCTCCGAAACCCCTTAGTTTCATCTTTGAAATTGTATCTTTGTTTGTTGTGATTTTACACATGCTAAACCTATAGTCATAGCGCAGGATTTGCGGCGATTACAGGACATAATTTTAAAATGATTTATGAGCGAAGAAGGAAAAAATAATGGCGGATATGACGCTGGTAGTATTCAGGCACTAGAAGGAATGGAACATGTGCGCAAGCGCCCGTCCATGTATATTGGTGATGTAAGCACAAGAGGGTTGCACCATTTAGTATATGAGGTCGTGGATAACTCGATTGATGAGGCAATGGCTGGACATTGTGATCGAATTGAGGTAACTATCCTTGAAGGTAATGGTGTTCGCGTTATAGATAATGGTCGTGGAATACCTGTTGGAATTCATGAAAAGAAAGGCGTTTCCGCACTTCAAGTTGTAATGACTGAAATTGGTGCTGGGGGTAAATTTGACAAAGATTCTTATAAAGTGTCGGGGGGATTGCACGGAGTAGGGGTTTCGGTTGTAAATGCACTTTCTAGACATTTACAGGCGGAAGTAAGAAGAGAAGGGAAGTTATTTGTTCAAGAATATGAACAAGGAAAAGCACTATACCCGGTTAAAGAAACAGGTAAGTCAACTGAAAATGGAACGACAGTAACGTATTTTCCAGATCCAGAAATTTTTGATGATTTAGAATATAATTATGATACGTTGGCTTCTCGAATGAGAGAACTATCTTATTTGAACCAAGGAATAACAGTTACGCTTAAAGATGAGCGTGTTACAGATGAAGAAGGTAAACATAAATATGAAGAATTTTTCTCTGAAGAAGGATTGAGTGAATTTGTTAAGTTCTTAGATGAGTCGAGGGAAGCATTGATAGAAGATGTTATCCATGTTTCGGGTGAGAAAAATGGTGTACCGGTTGAGGTGGCTATGATCTATAATACATCTTATGCTGAAAATTTACATTCTTATGTAAATAACATTAATACGCATGAAGGTGGAACGCACCTTTCTGGATTCAGAAGAGGTTTAACGGGTACTTTAAAGAAATATGCAGACGAGTCTGGCATGTTAGACAAATTAAAGTTTGACATTGCTGGAGATGATTTCAGAGAAGGGTTGACTGCGATTATTTCTGTTAAAGTTGCGGAACCGCAATTTGAAGGGCAAACAAAAACCAAATTAGGAAACAGAGAGGTGAATGCTCCAGTTTCTCAGGCGGTTTCTGAAATGTTAACGGATTATTTAGAGGAGCACCCGAAAGATGCACGTCGAATAATCGAAAAAGTAATTCTTGCTGCTACAGCGCGTCACGCTGCGCGTAAAGCACGTGAAATGGTACAGCGTAAAAACGTTCTTACAGGTGGAGGTCTTCCAGGTAAATTGGCTGATTGTTCATCCAAAGATCCTGCTGAATCTGAAGTATACTTGGTTGAGGGAGATTCCGCAGGCGGAACAGCGAAGCAAGGGCGTGACAGACATTTCCAAGCGATTATGCCTTTAAGAGGTAAGATTTTGAATGTTGAAAAAGCAATGCAGCACAAAATCTTTGAAAATGAGGAAATCAAAAATATTTATACCGCACTTGGTGTACGCGTTGGAACTGAAGAAGATGAACGCGCATTGAATCTGGATAAATTAAGATACCATAAAGTAATCATCATGTGTGATGCCGACGTAGATGGTAGTCACATTGAGACGTTAATTCTAACGTTCTTCTTCCGGTACATGAAAGTGTTAATTGAAAAAGGATACATTTATATTGCAACGCCGCCGCTTTACCAAGTTAAAAAAGGTAAAAAATCGGCTTACGCTTGGAATGACGATCAACGTGATAGATTGGTCATGGAAATGAAAGGTTCAGGTTCTGATTCTAGTGTTGGAGTTCAGCGCTATAAAGGTCTTGGAGAGATGAATGCAGAGCAATTATGGGAAACTACAATGAATCCTGAAGCGCGAACATTACGCCAAGTACAAATTGAAAATGCAATTGAAAGTGACCGTACGTTCTCAATGTTAATGGGAGATGAGGTTGCACCAAGAAGAGAGTTTATTGAGAAAAATGCGAAATACGCAAATATCGATACCTGATAATAAAAAGTAAGTTGTTTAAATTAGCCCCTCTATTTTCTGACAATTGAGGGGCTTTTTTGTTCCCTTATAAAAGCGGAATCCAATGGAAAAAATAATTTTCACTAAATTGGATCTAAATTAATAGCAATGACTCCAAACTCCACTAAGAAATTTCCCAGATTTTTCAAAGCCTTTTTCGTGCTGACATTTTTGCTTGTAAATGTCAATCAGTCCTACGCTCAATTTCCTGAAAAGTTGAAACGTTTTAACTTGACTTTTGAGTCACCGGTGGATTTACATAAGTATTTAACGCTATCTGAACCGCGCGTTTTTGGGTGGGAAAATGATGATTATGCCGTGGACATTGAAGTTTTTAAATTGAATAGAAGAACTAAAGATTACTACAGGGATGTGAAGCTTGCAACTCGAGATATAGCGAAATATTTGGCGAAAAAAGTGGTGTCTGAAGGTGAAGCCCTTAAAAATATCCCCGATAGTTATTATCGTAGTCGGTGAAAGAGAGGATCACATGAATCAAATGAAGCCTGTTATTGTTCTCATTATAATGAACCGAGAAAAAAAGAAAGCTTTTGAAATAACAATTGATTGTTATAATGGCAACCTCGCCGCTGGTAAACAAATATTGAATAGCTTTAAATTCACGAAATAGATTTCTGCTCATGATTTGGTTGAACTGGAAATAGCTCGTATTAATTGGCTCTTGAGATATTCCGCGTGCTTTTGAAATGTTGAAACCTAGAATTCTACATTTTAATTTATGTATGCGCATTAGTTATTTGCCAATCAGTAGTAGGATATAATAATGAATCCGGCAATGAGTGCAACGATCCAGGACCTTCAAAGCATCAGAAATGGAATTAAGAAATGGTTTGGGAAGATCAATCACCAGGTGAATGGCACAATTGCATATCAAAGTCTTGTAGCTTCAGTCAATTAAAAACGCACAGCAATCATGCAAACATCATCCAATTGCTCTAAATTGCCTTTCCAATCTATGAATACTTTATCCAATAATTGGTATTGCGCTTCCAAACTTTCGCTTTTATGCTTTAGCAATAAATTTTTAAGTGTGCGGTATTTAAATTTCTTGCCTTTTGCACCTCCAAATTGGTCTACATATCCATCAGAAAAGATGTAAACCGTGTCGCCAGTTTCCATTTGTAATTCATGATTGGTAAAAGGTTTGGCAAATTCAAAATTACCAATAGGTTGTTTGTTGGCCTTTATTTTCTCAATTTCGCCAGTTGCATTTCTGATAATCCACAACGGGTTATTTGCCCCAGCATACGTCAAACTTTTATTTTTTAAATCAATTGCGCATAAGGCACCATCCATTCCATCTTTTACTTGATCTTCATCCTTTTCGAATGTTTCTTTAACAAGTTCAGATAATTTGTCTAAAATTTCAGCAGGCTTAGTTAAATTGAATTCTTTGACACAACGATTTAAACCATTGGCGCCAACTACACTCACCAAAGCTCCGGGCACTCCATGTCCCGTGCAATCAATTGCGCCAATAATCACTTCATCTGCACTTTTATGCATCCAATAGAAATCAACAGAAACAATATCCTTCGGTTTAAAATAAACAAAGCTATTAGGCAAGGCTGATTTGATTTTGGCTTTAGTTGGCAAAATCGCTTTTTGAATAAGCAATGCATAATTGATTGAATCCAACACTTCGCGGTTTTTTTCTTCAACCATTTCTTTTTTCTTCTGCAGTTCCTCTGTTCTGGCTTCAACTTTATCTTCCAAATTGTGGATCAAATCTTGTACTGAATCCTGCATGTGTATGAAACTTTTGACTAAAGTCCCAATTTCGTCTCCACCTCTTGGATCAATTTCCACCTCTAAATTTCCATCTGCTAATTCTTCTGCCGTGGTTGTTAGTTCTTTAATCGGTTTTGTGATTTTCCTTAATATGAATAATGACGCAAATGCAATCGAAATTAATAAACCAATAAAAATGACTAGTATATTTTTTCTTAAGTCATAAACATGCGCAAATGCTTCGTCTTTATCAATCTCACTCATGATGACCCAGTGCATGTCTTTGATTTTAAGAGGCTTGTAGGAATAGAGTACTTCGACACCGCGATAATCTTCAAAGAATTTAGTGTCTGATTCACCATTTAGTGCAGCTATGGTTCCAATTGTTTCAACAGGTTGCAAACCTACTGTGCTTTCAAAAATTTTAATTTGATCAATTGTTTCTTTCGGCAGCCCTAAATCCGAAATCATTTTAAAATAATTTTCACGATCTTCAATGAAAAAGCGCGATTGATTTCTTAGGGTAAAATCATCTGCTACAATATATGTCTCGCCGCTTTTCCCTAATCCAACATTTGCCCATTCATGTCGATTGGTCATAATATCATTAATTTTTTGAATTGGCATTTGAAAAATAAGGGTTCCAATATTTTTATCATCCTTGAAAATAGGCGAGGCCACAAAAGAAGCCGGAGCATCATAAGAAGGATGATATGGCGCAAAGTCCACCAACTTAACAAAGTCTTTCTCAGTGGAAATTCTAGATTCATTGAAAGCTGCTGCAATATTTGAGTTCGCGTATGGACCATCTAATAAAGAAGTTCCAAAATCAACTTCTTTATAGACGGAATAAATAATATGACCAGTGGCATTATCTACCAAAAAAATATCGTAATACTCGAATTTTTCGAGATAAGACCGAATTAGCGGATGATAGATACCGTGCGATTGACTATAAGCACTTTTGTCTAATGCCGAATTTAAATAATGTTTATTTCCAACCGGATTTTCATTATTTGAAATATATAAATCTTGTAAAATAATAGAGGAGGCATGCTGTGGTTAATGATCCGCGACATGTTCCGAAATTATGGTGTTTACATTTAAACGCGATAAGTATTCATCTTCATAATACAGATTCAAACGCGCCTCAGCTGCAGCAAGTTCTTCGAGAGAATGTGCGATATGTGCCTCAATACTGTCAAAACCTAAAGTGAATGCTTCCATAGCATCTACTATTGTATGATCTTCAGAAAAAGTGATGATTTGATTTGAGATATCACTAAAATAATCTTCAATTTGAGCAGCTTTCATTTCTCGAACAGCTGTAAGCCGATTAAAGGATTCCTCCCTTAAAGAACTCTTCCCTTTAAAGTATGCAACCAAACCAATAATTAAAATACAAAGGAATGCAATAACAAAAAAACCAACAGTTAATTTAAAGTTAATTTTAGTGTCACTAAATTTTTTTATGAGTCCCAATGAAAATTGTTTTAATGAAGGTAGTAATTTTATATATAACGAGCATAGTCAGATGCTATTTTTGCGTAAAAATACGCATAGAATGATCCATTTAAAAATCATTATTTCGAATACACTTTATGAGCTGCTTAACTAACAAAAAAGACCGCCCAATTAAATTGAACGGCCTTGTACCTGTTTCAACGACCAACCCCTCAGTCCCTGTTGAAACACCTTAACTATTTTTGTCAACGCCCCTTAAACATCCTCGCCTAAGTGAAATTTCTTTTGTTGATTCAGAATACCGAAATCCTCGATTAACGTAAATGTGTATTCACCGTCGGTGAAATTTTCTAACGCTAAGTCAATATAATATCTGTGCTCGCCTGCGCTTGCATGATAGGAAGGGAAGTTGTGCACTAATTTGCCATTTTCATCATGAATTTGACCGGACATCATTGTGCGCCGAGGGACTGAATAAACCACCTCTGCAAATAATCGATTGGCGACGCCTGAAAAAATTCGTGTGGAATCTTCTTCATATAGAAATGAATACCATGGGATTTCAATCCCGAGCATATCGGCAACAGATTGACGTAAATCTTGTGTGTTGTTATCGCCATAGGCAGGAATCGACCGAATGTCATGCCCGTCTGACAATACCCAAACAGCATTTTGAATAGCGTCTAAAGGATAGTCACCTTTATTAACTTTTTGAGCCAAAGTTTGCCAGTTGTCATCTGTCATTTTTCCGAGGCTAAAACCTGATCCTTCTTGTGGACCGCTATTGCTACTTTGACAGCAAAATCCATTTCCATTTACGGTCTTTGTTTCGTTTGGCGCTAAAGCAAAATCCAGTTCTTTTACAATTAAAAGGTCCTGCTCGCCTTGGTTGTCCGAAAAAAGTCGCCGTCCTGCTTCAACATAACCGTAGATTGAATCATTGGTAGTATTATTTAATTTAAAGCTCACGCATTCTCCTTGGTGACATCCAAGTCCTTCAATTTGAACGTGCACTTTACCTTGTTGAACGAGTTGTTCAATGGAACTAGTGGTATTCAAAGCATGCGCATAATTGCTGCTAACGCTTAATAAAATCAATTGTAATAATACGAGTAGCTTAAGGGTGCTTTGTTGTTTCATGTGTCTAATTTTGGTTAAAAATCAGATCCTGGGATCCGCTACTAAATAGCTAGTTAGATAACTATTTAGTAGTGCTCCGGTTTTACGTTAAGCCACTTGTTGTATATATATTGAACAAGGTTTGTTTTGGTTACAAAAAAATTGGAGAAATCATTTTTTTGTGAGAAGAACCCACATATTCCGATTAAGATGAGCAATTAGTCTAAAGATTTAGATTAACCAAATGTGTGAGATTGCAACCCTCATGAATTAAATGAAACAGATAAAAACAGAAGAGCAAGAGGTGCCAAATTAAAAGAAATAAAAATCCCTAAACAATAAAAAGATTTGGATTCGCGTTATTTGAAATGAATCAAAACTTTTCAGATGAATACTTTAAGAAATCTTTCCATCAGTTTATTTATTCTTTTCAATGTATGCCATAGTTTCGGGCAAGATGGTGCAGAAATTGGTTTTTACATTTCAAATTGGAGAACAGAACAAATAGCCTTGGACTTTAGAAAGCCCATTGCGGATAAAACGCAATTTACGATCGGAGTTTCCGCAGGATTTCATGATAAAAAAATAAACCTAGGTGTAAGAGAATGGACAGAAACGCTGCACATAACGCGACAACAAAATAACGTGAACAGAGACGTGAATTTGAAGGTTGGATTAACATACACCATAAAGGAAAGTCCTTTTTACGTTGGCGCCAATTTAATGGCGGGGTATCAAAATTAAGAGGTTTATAGGTCTAATCGTGGTGGAATTTTAGATCCAGAAACGGGACAATGGATGGGAATTGCTTATTCAAGCCGACCCACAGAAGAGATTAGCTTTGATGATTTTACTTCAGAAACAGCCTTGAGTAAATTCAATAATGCACGAGGAGGAGTGCAGGCATTATTTGGGCTGAACGTAAACATCAAAAACAGATTCACGTTGAATGTTTTTTCTGCGCTATATGGCGGAATTTATGGTGTTTTATCTGAACAAGTAATCATTCAGAATGACCCAGCAGTAGAGGGGACAATTTTTCAAGATTTGCCATTGTATATCTTAGAAGTCAAACCTTCATTCGGAGCAGGTATTCGGTATAATTTAAAGTCGAAAAAAAAATGATTTTCAGCTAGGAATTCAGAATATGCTTGATATTTGGCTTAAAATAAAGATCAGACTTTAATACTTTACCGTCCTCACGGTAGATTGGGTCGCCATTTGAGTCCAATTTGCTCATATTACTGCGTTGAATTTCTTCAAACACTTCGCCAATTTTATGCTGCATACCATGCTTTAAAATTGTACCGCATAAAATATAAAGCATATCACCCAAAGCATCCGCAATTTCTACTAAGTCACCATCCTTAACCGCTTCCAAATACTCTTCGTTTTCTTCGCGCATCAAGTCAAACCTTAATTTCCCTTCGGCAGGCGAAATTTCGTGTGTTGGGGCGTTTTTATTTTCGATTCCGAACGCATTGTGAAATGTTTCAACATGTTCAATTACTTCTGTTAATTTGATGTTTATGGCCATTATTTTTTATTTTTAGTAAATATAATTTAACCAATTATTAAAAAGGAATTCATGCGACAGCTTTTACTAACAATATGTTCACTATGCTGTTTTGTTAATTTTGGTCAAAATTTCTATCCGCCAATTGTTAACTATTCTGTAAAAGACTTTGGCAAAGAAAAAAATCCAGAAAACTATTGCGTGGTGCAAGATCACCGCGGCGTGATGTATTTCGGAAACTCTCATGGTGGACTTGAGTTTGATGGAGAAAAGTGGGCATTTATACAGGTGGGTGTTGGTTCATTCGTGCGTTCTTTGGCGGTAGATGATTCTGGAGTCATTTATGCTGGAATTTATGGTGATTTTGGTTATTTAACGCCTGATGAAACAGGGCAACTTTACTTTAATTCACTATTGAATAAAGTTCCGGAGGAAGATCAATTCTTTAGCAATGTTTGGAACATCCACGCCGCTGGAAATTCCATCTTTTTTCAAACTGAAGAAGCTTTATTTGAATATCTGATCGAAGAAGAAAAGATAAATGTGGTCTATCCAGAAACAAGTTTTCACACGGGTTTTTAGTTGACTCAACCCTTTTTTTAATGGAACGCGAGGTTGGTGTTGTTGCGCATGAGAATGGAAATTTGAATCGATTAGAATCAACAGAAATGTTTGAAGTTTATGGTGTTTTTGGCATGCACCGCCTAGCAGACGATTCACTCTTAATTATTACACAAGAGTTGGGCTTTTATAAATGGTATAATGATAGCATTCGAAAATTACCTGATTTTAATTCAACACCCTTGTCAGAATTGGCTATTTATGGTTCTTTATTATTGTCTGATGGCGATTTGGCGCTTAATTCTTTTACAAACGGACTCGTTATTGCGGATGTTGATGGAAACATTAAGCGTAAAATTGATCGCAGTTTTGGCATCCGATCGAATTTGGTGCAATACATTTACCAAGACCGAGATTTAAACCTTTGGTTGGCGCTTGAAAACGGAATTTCTAAAGTGAATTATCATTCTCCTTTATCTTATTTTAATGATAAGACAGGAGTGGAGGGCAATGTGCAAGCAATTATTCGATTTAAAGACAATATTTACATTGGAACCTCTTCTGGATTATTTATTAAAAATGACGGTTTATATGGTACACGGCGGTTTGTAAATACAGATGTTGTCAAGGATCAGATTTGGGATTTTGAAATTGTTGAAAACACTCTCTTCGTAGCAACAGCCAACGGAATTTATAAAACAAACGACGGCAAAAACTTCATACAAGTTAATCGTGAACAAACCAATACCATTGTGTACCGGGAAAACCGAAAAGACTTTATAATTGGTGGTCCTCGTGGAATTTTCGTCTATGATAACCGCTTCAATGATAAGTGGTCATACACCTATAATTTTTCTACTTTTTTCAATGGAGAAATTGATCCAACAAATGACAGCATCATTTGGCTGGGCACCACAAAATCGGGTGTTCTTCGTTTAGTCGAAGATCCTGAGGAAGGTTTTATTATTGATATGTATGGTTACATTGATGGGCTCTTAGATGATTTGGGAAAACCAATGATTTACAACGATAGTTTAATTTTCGGCGCAAAGGATGGACTTTTTTACTTTGTCAATGAGGACATCATGCGAGAAGATCTGAAAGATCAATTAACTGCTGAGGAATTGGCTGATCCTGCTTTTACCAAAGGAATATTTGAGCCGTATGTTTTGAATGATTCCCTTTTTAAGGGACAATTTTTATTGCTTGAAAAAGGTGAAGATCGCATTTGGTATTGTAATGAGTTTAAAATCGGTTATTATGACCATGTTACAAAAGAATTTAAAAACAGGCCGTTTTGGGGAATAGATTATGGACGCATAAACAAATTCTATTTAGAAGAAGATGGTGTATTGTGGATAGGTGCCGCCGAGGGATTAATTCGGTATGAGAAAAATAACCTCAAAAAATACGAGTCTCATTTCTATTCTTTAATCCGTCGGGTAGAACTCACCAAAGGAGATACCATTGTTTAATGGAGTCTTTGTGAATGATCATTAAGGATTTTCTATTCAACAAAACTCGAATAATATTCCAAACGTGGTTTATGCTGAAAATGATATTGAATTCTTGTTCTCTGCACCTTATTTTGAAGATGAGCATCAACCAGAATATCGATATGTACTTGAAGGTAATAGCGATAAATGGTCGGATTGGAAGGCAAAAAGCTTTGCGGGTTATAATAACGTGCACGAAGGCGAATACACGTTCAAAGTAGAGACCCGAAATATTTACGGGCAAATCAGTGAACAGGCGGCGTACTCCTTTGTGGTGTTACCACCTTGGTATCGAACCACTTGGGCTTATATCTTATATGTGATTTTATTTATTTTAGTTTTATCATTGGGCGTTCGAATTAGTTCTAAACGTTTAAAAGCTAAAAATGCTTGGCTTGAAGGAGTAGTGGAGGAGCGAACCAAAGAGATCTCTCAAAAAAATGTTGTCCTGGAACATCAAAAGAAAGAAATTCAAGACAGTATTAACTATGCACAGCGAATTCAAGAAGCAATTCTGCCCTTGGAAGATGAAATGAAAAAATGGATTCCGAATTCATTTGTTTTATTCCGCCCTAAAGATGTGGTTTCTGGTGATTTTTATTGGTTTTTAGAGAAAGATAATAAGTTGATAATGATTTGCGCAGATTGCACTGGTCATGGCGTGCCTGGTGCATTTATGAGTATGATTGGTTCAGATAGGTTAAATAATATTGTGAGTGAAAATCGCATTACATCACCAGGAGCCATTCTATCAGAATTGAACCGAGCCATTAAAAAATCACTGAAGCAAGACGGTCAAAAGAATTCGACACGTGACGGGATGGACGCGGCGGTTTGTACCATTGATTTGGATACCAAAACAATGATGTATACTGGAGCGTATCGCCCACTTTGGATTGTAAAAGATGGAGAGTTAACGGAGATTAAAGCGACCAAAGTAGCCGTTGCAGGTTTCACACCGGATGACCAGGTTTATGAGGAACATAAAATTGATTTGATTGAAGGGCTTAAGTTTTACATGACTACAGATGGGTATGCAGATCAGTTTGGAGGATTAAAAAACAAGAAATACAAGGTCAAAAGTATGAAGACGTTCGTGTCTTTACATTCGAATAAGCCATTTCAGGAACAGAAGAGGGGACTGGAAGATGAATTGCTGGAGTGGATGGGAGAATTTGAGCAGGTAGATGATGTTTGTGTCATAGGATTTGAACTCTAAAATAGGTCATTTTTTGGTTTGAGTTTTTGAACAAAAAACATTTCATAAAAAAAGTACAAAAAAAACTAAGCGGAGTTTGTGTAATATAATTTATTCTTCGTAATATTGCACCCCCGTAAACAAGGGAGATAAAGATTATTGTCATGAGTAACATTATAAGAGATTTACAGGCGGAGTTAACTCCAGCTAACGATATCCCAGATTTCAAAGCGGGTAGTACTATTACTGTTCACTACAAAATTAAAGAGGGAAATAAAGAAAGAATCCAAACATTTCAAGGTGTTGTGATTCAAAGAAGAGGGTCTGGAGCAACTGAAACGTTCACAATCAGAAAAATTTCTGGTAACATTGGCGTTGAAAGAGTCATTCCAGTACAATCTCCATTTATTGAGAAAATTGAAATCAACAAAGTTGGTGCTGTAAGAAGAGCAAGAATTTATTACTTCCGTGAAAGAAGAGGTAAATCTGCAAGAATCAAAGAAAAAAGAAGATTCGCAAAATAATATTAGACCGCAAGGTTTATTGAATCCCGTCTTGGCTATGCTAAGACGGGATTTTTTATTTTCGTACGATAGAATCAATTTGAATTGGGTGAAATTTATTAATGGATATATAGTGCGGGTATAATCATTGCAATAATGGTTGCATTAATAGTTGGTTTACAAACCAAAGATTGGTATTTCGCAATGTATTTGAGTGTTGGCATTACAACCTTAATCATGTTTTGGATTTATATCGCCAATTTAATTGGGAGAAGAAAACAGCAATCAATAATCAATTCAACATTATTTCAGGAGTTTGTAAGTGCAGGTTATTTAAAGGAGGAGTTTGGAGCATATAACGGAATTATCGGGCGAAAAAGTGGTTACAGCATTCGTATATACTATGATTGGAATAAACTTGCTAGAGGTTTCATGAGTAGCGGAGATATTGTCATGATTATATATTTTAAGCCACTTGTGAATAATTTAGTGTCGTTAGATATTGAAATCGAGAGGGTGAAAAACTTAAAGGAAAAATATGCGTCTGAATTCTATTATGGTTTTCGAAAATTCTTTGGCCCAGATCGTTTGATATTGTGTATTAATTATTATCCATGGACGCGTTCTAAACGCATGAAGTCTAAAATAAACAAGGGCTTAGAAATCTTGATAAAGGAAAATATAGAACCACTGGATCTAACCGCTGTACCAACTGAACTTATAAAACATCAAATAAATGATGGATTTTTACCAAGAACAGAACTCATTATTGAATATCTTGAAGAAAAGTATAAAGAAAGATGAAAACATACGTTGGTGTGTTGGGGTATTGTTTTACAAAAATGCGCCGAATCACGTATGAGCGCTACAACCTTTGCAAAGGCGTTTTTACGCCATCTACCAAACTATAACACTCCAATTTATCTTTGAATACCGAGGACTTAAAAATCGATTTATTCATCAGCATTCGCACACATTCTTGAACGCCCTCGACAATAGAAGGGTGAGGGTGCACCAATTCTGATAGTTCTGCAATTCCACGATCCATTTTAATCAATAACGCCACAGCTTGTATGGCACTCGAGGCATGTTCGCCAACCGCACGCATTCCTAAAATTTTCATTTCTTCATCATTCGTTACAATGATTTTGAAAAAACCTTGTGTTTTACGCATAGCAATGGCGCGCGCCATTACTGAATAGTCTAGCTTTACAACTTTGCAAGGTATATTTTGTTTAACGCATTGCATCACGTTCATACCAACCGCAGCTACCTCCGGCTCTAAAAACATAATGGTACAAATATTATCGTATGAAAGTGCGCTTGTTTTTTGACCAAACATGCGTTCTACAGCATGCCTTCCTTCAATTTCTCCCATGTTCACTAAGGCAATCCTCCCAGAAACGTCACCAACAGCGCAGATATTAGGGATGTTAGTTTGTGTGTCTGCGTCACCTATATGTCTGCCATTTTTACCCTTTTTAATCCCGACAGTGTCTAATCCTATATCGTCGTAATTAGACACACGTCCAACGGATAATAAAGCTTTTTCTACACGAATTATTTCCGATTCACCATCACAGGTAATTTCATACTCTACTTCCCCGTCTACAACCTCCATACGGTCAAGTTGCGCTTTGTGATGGATTCTTACGCCTCGCTTTTCTAAATTTTCAGAAACGGTCATGGAAATATCATCATCTTCAAATGGTAAAATATGGTCAGCACGGTCAATTAAATAAACTTTTGTTTTTCCAAAATTTGAGAAAATGGTCGCATATTCACATCCGATTACACCTGCGCCAACAATCACAAGGCTTTTTGGGTAATCATCAATCATATCAATTCCATCACTGGTAAAAATGGCTTTTTCGTCCGCAATAATATTGGGTAATTTTCTTGGACGACTGCCTGTGGCAATAATTATGAATTCTGTATCTATAATCGAATCTTCATCACCTTCTTTAGTAATAGAAACTTCATGAGGACTCACTATTTTTCCATATCCACGACGATAAGAAAAAAGGTCACCACGCTGATTTTTAAGCAATTTTATGTGACACGAATATTGAAATTTACGCTCAAAAATTGCTTCATCCAAGGTTTTTTTAACTTCAGCCCAGGTTATGCGAAATGGTTCACGCCCAATTGATATAATGGTCTCATTCACATTTTTAACACGTTGCGAAAGTTCCCACAACGTTTTTGAACTTAAAGCGCCGTGGTAAACTCCGGCACCTCCAACTTTTTTCGCCTCAATCAAACAAACTCTTTTTCCAAAATCAATAGCCCGCATAGCCGCAGCGTAACCTGCTGGTCCACCACCAATCACTACTAAATCAAATTTCTTGTCACTCATGGATTCATTTCTGTTTAATGTCTGGTCTCATTTTCTAACTAGACACTAGTTTAATAAGGAAATATAATAATTATAATTCTTGCTTCTGCCTATTAATGGAGATTTATCAACCGATTTTTACCACCTTTGTCCTTGTGGAAGAAAAACTAATACAAATTCTGGAGAAAAGTAAGCACAATGAGAAGGAAAATGCAGCCTTCCTAAAGCGCTTGAAAAAACAATCGAAGCAAAATATTGACCAAAGTTTTCACCAGGAACATGATGCGGTTTTTGATCGAATTGATTGCCTGGATTGTGGGAATTGTTGTAGCACGACGAGTCCTATTTTTACTGATCAAGATACTAAGCGTTTATCCAAACTATTTCGCGTAAAACCGGTTCAATTTATTGCCGAGTATTTGCGAACTGACTTGGATGGTGATCGTGTTTTAAAGTCTACTCCATGTCCCTTTTTAATGGATGATAAAAAATGTTTTGTGTATGATGTGCGGCCGCAAGCTTGTAGCGAATATCCGCACACTAACCGCAAAAACATGTATCAAATATTAGACTTGACGCAAAAAAACAGTTTGGTTTGCCCAGCGGTGGCTGATATTGTTGAACATTTGAGAGAGATAGCGCCTAAGAAAACTTTTAGGTAACACATCAATGGTAAATCTATTTTTTTGCTTCTAAAAAGTGGGTGTTATTCATTATTTTTTTATCTTTCGAGTTAATAATTGGTATGATCGGATAACCGTATATGCTTCAACGAGATACTTTAGTTGACAAATGTAATGCCCAATTTCAGAAGATCTTTGGCGAATATAACATCGAAGCGGATGGTAGAATTATAGTGTCTCATTTCGGTGAATTTTCACAAGACTTAGTCAATTCTCTTACCACTAGTATCGAAGAAATGATGTTGGATTCAGGTGATAAGAAGGGCGCGGTCAAACGTATGTTTTCAATCTTGGTCGAGGGCCTTCAAAATATTCGAATTCACGGTGAAAAGGATTCGGATGGGAATCAAGTTTCATTTTTAATTGTACTTCAAAATGAAGACAATTATAAAGTCACTTTAGGAAATCTTGTAAAGGGTGATATTGTTGGGAAATTGATTTCACGAATTGACGAGCTCAACGGTATGGATAGGGGTGCCATTAAAGGGCTTTATATGGATACATTATCAAATGGCATCATGTCGAAAAAAGGTGGGGCTGGTTTAGGCTTTATCACCATGTCCCTTAAGTCAAATCACACCATTGGTCATGAAAGTATTCAAGTGTCAGATGATTTGGTGTTCTTTACGCAAAACGTGATGATTGATCGGGTTAAGAAGTAATTTAGGCAATAATGATTAGTCCGAGGTCAATAGTCCTACATCATTAGTCCTACGCTAAACACTTATTTCACCACCACCTTGGTCGTAAGTCGCTCATAAATTGCTTCATACTGTGGAAGTACATTCTTCAAGCTAAACTTTAACGAATGCTCATAGGCTTGTTTCTTATATTTTGCCAAGGTTTCATTGGACGCTAGAATCTTCAGTGAATTTTTCGCCATATCATCAACATCTCCAACATTACTTAAGAATCCAGAAACACCATGCTCATTTACTTCTGGCAGTCCACCTGTATTACTCGAAATAACAGGAACTCCTGATGCTAAGGCTTCTAATGCTGCTAATCCAAAACTTTCTGTTTGAGAAGGGAGGATAAATAAATCGCTAATGCAATAAATTCCTGATGCGGTTTGAACGTTACCCATCATTTCAACATCTTTACAGACCTTTAGTTCTTTGCAGAGTTCTTCAATTTTAAAACGCTCAGGTCCGTCTCCTGCCAAAATTAATTTAGCTGGAATTTTCTCACGTATTTTTTTAAATACGCGAACCACATCCTCAATGCGTTTAACCTTTCTAAAATTGGATACATGACTAATGATCCGCTCACCATTTGGAGCAACTGCTTGCATCCGCGCAAGATCATCTGGTCTAGGATCATGACAGTAGTGCGTATGTTCTACAAAGTTCGGAATCACTTCTATTTCATTGGTCACTGCAAAATGACGGAATGTGTTTTTTTTTAAGCTTTCTGAAACCACAGTTACAGCATCTGATTCATTGATGCTAAAGGTAATCACAGGTTCAAATGATGGATGTTTACCAACGAGGGTGATATCCGTTCCGTGCAAAGTGGTAATGAACGGAATATTGATATTGTGAGTTTTTAATATTTGTTTGGCAAAATATGCAGCTGACGCGTGCGGAATAGCATAATGGCAGTGCAAAATATCTAAATTCTCATAACGCGTTACGTCAACCAATTTACTTGTTAAGGCCAATTCATAGGGTTGGTAATCGAATAGCGGATAGTGAAATGGGCGTACTTCATGGTAGCGAATATTGGGCAAAAAATGATCCAATTTAACCGGATGATTGTATGATATAAAATGGATTTCATGGCCTTTTTCAGCCAATGCTTTTCCTAATTCTGTAGCGACTATGCCGCTTCCACCGAATGTAGGGTAGAGTACAATACCTATTTTCATTTATTTGCCTTAATTTAAGTCGACAAGAAGTTTAACTATTATTCGGATTAAAAGACGAAATAAAATGCAATAGCTTACAATTTAGTCAAAACCATTCTGTCGGTGCAAAGTTAAGCATCCAATTTGTCATTTTAAATTCTCAGCTGTATTATTATCTTCTTAATATTGGATTAAAAATCTGCAGCCAAATAAATTGCTTCCTGAATTCTTGTGCGAATGTTTTCGCTTGTAATTAACCAATTTTCTGCACTTGGATAAACGCGGTTGCTCAAAAACACATAAACAATGCCCTTTTCAGGATCAGCCCAGGTCAGGGTTCCCGTAAACCCGGAATGCCCAAAACTGCTCAGCGATACTTTATCGCATGTTGGTCCGCCTTGCAAAGATCGAACGGGTTTGTCAAATCCTGCGCCACGTCTGTTTGATGGTGCAAATTGTTGCCGCGTAAAGTCGTCAATGGTAGCTGGATTTAATATTTCTTCTCCGCCATATTTTCCGTCGTTGATGAGCATATGCATAATGGTACCTAAGTCTAATGCGTTTGAGAATATTCCAGCATGTCCTCCAACTCCGCCTTGCATTGCGGCTCCAGGATCGTGAACATGTCCCCACACCAATTGTTTACGGTATATTTTATCGTCTTCTGTTGGGGTGATACGCGTTTTATCGTATCGTTTTAAGGGGTGATAGCCTATGTTTTGAAGTCCCATAGGAGCATAGAACGATTCGTTGACATATGCATCTAAGGTTTTTCCGCTTTGTTGCTCTAGGATCGCTTTCATAAAGTAGTATCCCAAGTCGGAATATTTGTAGCGCTTTTTGATAAGGGCTTTCTTTGTAATGCGTTTTAGCATTAGGCTGTCAAATCCTTCGCTAATGTATAAGTTTTCAGCTACTTGGTCGCTATGCAAGGTGTCTTTGGTTTTACTGTAGATAGAGGCACTAGGTTCGCCTGCTTCGTTTAAAGTTTTTTTGTAGAAAGGGATCCAAGGAAATAATCCGGCTTGGTGTGCAAGCATTTGTCGCAAGACCATTCTTTTATAGGGTGTTGAGTCCACAAGTGCGGGTAAATAATCTCCAAGTGTCTTGTCAACGTCTACCAATCCTTCGTTTTGTAGTTTAATTAATGAGATGGTGGTTGCTGATATTTTTGTAATGGATGCCAGGTCATAAATATCGCTGGTAATAACCGGTTGCTTTTTGTCATAGGTATGATGACCGAATGCTTTATTGTAAAATACGTCTCCATCTTTTATCGCAAGAACTTGGCAACCTGGAAATGCGCCTTTTTTGATTCCTTCTTTGGCAATTTTATCAATTTTGTCTAAATCTTTTGTTTTAATGCCAATCTCTTGGGGTGAAACGTGTCCCAGTCGCGTTCGTTCCGCATAGGTCAATCCTTCACCGGATAAAAAGTGTTCAGAGGCTGTTACAGGTAATTTACCCGTTGGTATTGCTCCACCGAATATAATTTGTGCGGCGGCTTCTTGCATGTAATCGGTGTCTTGATAGGCGACTAAAAATGCTTTTGTTGAATCTATCGGTCCAAATTCATCCATGACATATGGATTCCCAAATAGAACGGTAACCATAGTTTGTCGTTCACTTAAGGCATTGTGAATTTTAATGGATTGCCTTGTAACCCCAAAATTTCTTCTTGGATTGTTGTTGGTTCTGTGAAACGCCATAATAATGCGATCGTAGTCCTCACAACCTTCCATAAGTTTCTGCTCATCTTCTGCAGATAATGAACGTGGAATTTGCAACATGTCTATTGCTGCATATAAGTTAAGTGTGGATTTAAACGAATTTTTTGATGTTCCACCAACGTTAAGGTAAAGTGTTTTTTGCGTATTTAAATGCTGCAACGGTAAAGCATCTGCCTCATTTTTGATGAGTGTTACGGCCGATTTTGAAATTTTTCGGTTCAAAACGTCATACATGGGTAAATTAAGGTCGTCATAGAGATTTTTAGTCTCGATTGGAGCATAGTTATTCAATCCTGCCCATTCTTTTGCTTTTAATATTTTTAAACAACGTGCGTCAATTTCTTCTTGAGTAATTTCTCCACTGGCAATCGCTTCTTTAATTTTTGAAATGCCAACGGGCACGTCTTCTGGAAAAAGTAAAACATCATTTCCTGCCAAAATGGCTTTTACGTCAACTTCTCCAGGGGCATAGTATTTAGATACGCCTTTCATATTTAAAGCATCCGTAAAAATCAATCCTTCAAAACCTAAACTATCTTTTAATAAACCATTTACGATTTTTGGTGAAAGGGTAGATGCTTGGTTTTCTGTATTGTCCAGTATTGGAATGTATAAATGAGCAACCATCATACTTGCCAGTCCTTTATTGATCAATTGTTTAAACGGATAAAGCTCTAAACTATCTAAGCGTGTAAAACTGTGCGGTATTATTGGCAATGCTTTGTGAGAATCTGTATCTGTATCGCCATGACCGGGGAAGTGTTTTCCGCAAGCCAATACATTTTTTTCCTGCATGCCTTTCATATAGGCCAATCCCAATTTGGTCACATTTTCTTTGTTTTCTCCGAATGATCGGTTGTTGATGACAGGATTATTGGCATTGTTGTTCACATCAATAACTGGTGCAAAATTGATATGGATTCCCATTCGTTTACATTGGTCTCCAATTTGCTGCCCCATTTCATAAATAAGTGCATCATCTTGCACAGCTCCTAACAACATTTGTCGTGGATATTTTACTGTAGAGTCTAAACGCATTGAAAGTCCCCACTCTCCATCTATAGCAATAAATAAAGGTGTTTTTGCATTTTTTTGGTAACGATTTGTTAAGTCTGCTTGCCGAATTGGACTTCCTTTGAAAAAAATCAATCCTCCAATTTTATAATCACTTACTAATTTGTCAATTTTAGCGGCATGGTCGGCTTCTTTGTTCGAATAAGCTGCTACCATAAATAATTGTGCAATACGTTGTTCAGGAGTTAAACTCTTAAAAACAGAATCCGCCCAATCACTTTTGACATTCAAAAATGCAGGTGTTTCTTTATTATCTGCAATATTGGCAGTATTATTTTGTGCTTGCACATTTCCAAAAGACAGAAACACTGCAAGTACCGTAAACACTAATATAAACCCCTTATTCTTTAATTTCATCTGCACTTTTAATTTGTCAATTTGACGAATGTATAAATTACTTATAGCATAAATCTTGCCATGGCATCAAATTTGTCCACATATAAACGTGTATTAAGTGATTCGCAACTGCACGTATAATGTCACTTGTTTGACTAGTAAAATTCTTTGCAATACCTACCAAGATTATTGCATTAGATTGAAGTTAATCTCATTATATTTGTATTGCAAGTGTCATTTATTATACGCTTGGATGAGCCAAGCGTATAAAATTTAAAATAACGCCTATGAATTGGAATAAATTTGGATTGTTTAAGTTGCCGAATCGGCATAGAAGATTCGATTATGTTCCACGTTATTATAACGCTGAAAAAGAGGAATTGCAAGCGAAGGTTGATCGAGCAAAAAAGGAGAATTCGATAGATGATGAAGGAAATTTTGCGCGTGAAATAAAGTTCAAGTCACAGATGGAAGAGAAATGGTGCGGTTCTGATTTTAAAGCTCAAAGACGTCAATCCAACATGCGCTTAATTATTATTTTAGGAATTATCATTGTTGCTTTCTATTACATTTTTGTGGCATTAGACGGACTTGGATATTTCCTTGATGAAAACATGGATAAATTGAAATAGGCTGTATGTCGGATTTAATAAAGTTATTACCAGATCATATTGCAAATCAAATTGCTGCGGGTGAAGTTGTCCAGCGACCAGCGTCTGTTGTTAAAGAGTTGATTGAAAATGCAATTGATGCGGGAGCTTCGAGCATTAACTTAATTGCAAAGGATGGTGGACGAACGTTGGTTCAGGTGATTGATAATGGTTCGGGGATGAGTGCGATTGATGCGCGCATGGCTTTTGAAAGACATGCGACGAGCAAAATTGCAAATGCAGATGATCTTTTTTTATTGCATACCAAAGGTTTTAGGGGGGAGGCTTTAGCATCTATAGCTGCCATCTCACATGTGTGCTTGCGTACGAAATTGCATGATACCGAGTTAGGAACAGAAATTGTGAACGAAGGTTCAAAGATCTGCAGTCAAGAACCAGTGATGATAGCTAACGGAACAAGTATTGCAGTTAAGAACTTGTTTTATAATGTCCCAGCAAGAAGAAATTTCTTAGGAAAAAACACCACGGAGTATCGCAAAATTTTAGAAGAGTTTTTGCGCATAGCCTTGGTGCATGCGAATATCAATATGACCTTTCATCACAATGATGATGAAATTTATAATTTACCGAGTGAAGGATTGAGACAACGCATTGTGCGAGTGTATGGAAACAAGTTTAACCAACGCCTCGTTCCAGTCAACGAGGAAACGGATATTATTAAAGTGTCTGGATTTGTGTTAAAACCGGAGTTCGCAAAAACGTCGCGCGATCAGTCTTACTTTTTTGTAAATAATCGCTATTTTAAAGACCGTTATTTTAACCATGCCGTGGCTCAGGCATACGAAGGGTTGATTCCTTCGGGCAAATATCCGCCTTATTTTTTATATTTTGATGTTCCTACAAAGTCGATTGATGTGAATGTTCACCCGACTAAAACAGAGATTAAGTTTTCGGAAAATCAGGCCATTTATTCGATTATTCGGAGTGCCGTAAAATTGGCATTGGGACAATATAATATTTCACCAACCTTGGATTTTGAGCAGGAAAGGAGTTTTAATATTCCAGCCTTAAAAACAGATGAACAGGTGAAAATGCCTGAAATTCAAATCGATCCAAATTTCAATCCGTTTAAAACGACTGCTCAGAGCACTAAGTCAAGTGGTGGAGGAAGGCGTAAAATGTCAACTGTTGGTTTTGGTGAAAGTAAAACTATTGATCCTTCTGTATGGGAGAATTTTTATGAGGATGCAAAAACCGAAGAGGTGGCGGTAAGTATGTCTGACTTTGAAAAGGTGACGAATGATTCGGATGAGGTTGAGTTTCAAACCGTAGAATCTTCTATGAATAATGAGATGGCCGTTCAACGTAAAAAGCCAACTCAGATTAATGAAAAATACATTTTAATTTCAATTAAAAATGGCTTTTTATTGATCGATCAATACCGAGCGCATTGTCGCATTTTATATGAACAATTTTTGCTCAACGCTGATGAGGTTAAAATCGAATCGCAACAGTTATTATTTGCAGAGGAGATTGAAATTGATAAAACAGATGCCTTTATCTGGAAAGAATTAAGTCCTGCTTTGAACGAAATGGGCTTTGAAACTGTTGTTGATAAAAGTAAAATAGTAATTTCGGCGGTGCCAACAAGTCTAGAGGATAAGAATCCGCAACGGGCATTAATCGATATTTTTGAAGGCTTTAAAGTCAATCAACAGAATAACGATTTGGATTTAAAAGCGTCAGTAGCTTTATCAATGGCAAGTGCTTTGGCAACTAAAGGGGGTAACAAATTAACGAGTGAGGAAATGCAATACATCACAGATGCTTTATTTGCTTCGTCTTCACCGCAATTGTCGCCACATGGCAGAAAAACAATAGAAACGTTCACTTTGGACGAAATAACTAAACGATTTAATTAATGTTACAAAGCATTTTCAGAAATATGCAACCGGTGGTTAAAAATCTATTGATTTTGAATCTGCTCTTCTTTTTCGCCAAGTTTATTTTTGAGCAAAAGGGAATTTATCTGGGGCCAATATTAGGCTTGCATTATATTAGTTCCGAGGAGTTTCAGCCCTATCAATTGGCGACTCACTTTTTCATGCATGCTGATTTTAGACATATTCTGTTTAATATGTTTGGTTTAGTAGTTTTCGGGAATATGCTAGAACGGATTTGGGGAGCCAAACGGTTTTTAATTTTTTACTTTATCACGGCTTTAGGCGCGGCCTTTTTACACCAATTGGTGCAAGGAATTGAGTTGTATCAAATCACTGGAACCTTTTTTCCTGATCACGAATACATCAATACCCTATTTACAATAAAAGGAGATAGTGTTTATTATGACCCTGCAAATGGACATTTATATCCTGCCTACGCAAGTTTAAAGCATTATGCCCTTGGAGCGTCAGGTGCCTTGTATGGAATTTTAGTTGGAGCAGCCATGTACTTTCCAAATACAGAAGTCATGCTTTATTTTGCTTTTCGTGTAAAGATAAAATGGTTGGCTTTAGGGCTTGGAGTGCTTGAGTTAGTTTCAATTGTGCAGGATAATCCAGGGGACAGTGTTGCACATTATGCCCATATCGGTGGTGCATTGTTCGGCTTTATCATTATTAAAATTTGGCAACGAAATCAAAACCAATTCTATTAAGCAATGGCGAAAGAAAATGTAGGACAATACGTCAAGCGATTGGTTTTGCAATCTGGAATGCTCGGTAAGCTCATTGCTGCTAGTACAGTTGTTTTTTTGTTTTTCGTTTTAATGGGACTTGGCGAATTTTTATTCTATGGTCCGCCTGAATTGTTTGCAGACGTATCGGTAGCCGATACCTTCACTGAAATCTTTCGTAGTAAGTATTTTTCTGCACCTGGTGATCCGAGTTTGCTATTGTATAAACCTTGGTCAATAATAACGCAATTATTTACCCATGGTAGTTTTGGTCACTTTATATTTAATATGATTGCGCTCTATTTTTCGGGTAGAATTTTCATCAGTTTTTTTGGAGAACGGCGCTTGTTATTAACCTATTTCCTAGGTGGAATTTTTGGTTATATCATTCATATTATTGCCTATTATTCATTTCCTGGATTATCGGCTAATGGGGTAGCAGGTTTAATGGGGGCATCTGGTTCTGTATTCGCAATTTTTGTGGCTTCAGCCGTTCATAAGCCTAGTTATCCGGTGCATTTATTTGGTGTGTTTAAATTGCCATTATTTGTAATAGCGGCGCTATATGTGCTAAGTGATTTGATGGGCATAGGAAGTAACGATCAAGTGGCGCATTTTGCACATTTGGGTGGTGCATTATTCGGTGGGTTATCTGTGATCAATGCCTTCTCATCTAAAAATTTCATGAACCGAATTGATCGCTTTATCTTTAAATTAAAACTCGGCAGTTTCTCTTTTAAGCGAAAGCCTAAAAAGCCTAAAATGAGAGTCTACGAATCTACAAAAGCTTCCAAACAAACAGATGATGAGTACAATGCGGACAAAGCTGGTCATAAAGCGCGCATTGATGCTATTCTCGAAAAAATATCTAAAAAAGGATACGAGGGTTTAACCAAGGAAGAAAAAGACATTCTCTTCAATGAAAGCAAACGCTGAGGAAAAATCGAAAATGGGCTTAGCATTGAAGCTTTTTTTGTGGACGAACATTCTAAATTCGTTTGCGCTCATATTAGCTTATCTGTGCACTCACATTTCTCCAAATAGTTTTGCGTATTTCTCTTATTTCGGCTTGGCGTATCCTATTTGGTTAGGCATTGCTTTGCTATTTATCGTCTTTTGGTTCTTTTTTCGACGAAAATTGGTTTGGATCTCAATTTTGACAATACTGCTCGGCTTTAATCATCTGCGGCATTTTTTCACCGTTAACTTTTCAGATCCTTTGCTCAAACAAAAGATAGAGGTGCTTTCTTATAATGTTCACATTTTTAATCTATATGACCTAGAGAATCGCCTTGCCAATCGCAATGCCATTTTTGATTTTTTAAAGGCAGAGGATGCCGGTATCTATTGTTTTCAAGAGTTTTATCATCAAGATGGAAGCGCCAATTTTGTGACGAAAGACTCTATGGTAAAGTTGTTGAATACGCCTTATTACCATGAGCGGTATACCCATGAACTCACCAATAAACGGTATTTCGGTGTGGCCACTTTTTCTAAATACCCCATTATCAATAAAGGAGAGATTCCTTTTGAAAATGACCCGAATAATTTTTGCATATACTCAGATTTAGTCACAGTAATTGATACCATTCGTGTTTTTAACGCCCATATTGGTTCCATCCGTTTGCAAGATGATGATTACCGCTTTTTTAATGAAGATGCCGCCGAAGACCTCTACCACAATAACGAAGTAGGGCAGCGCATTTTAAAACGACTAAAAATAGGATTTGAAAAACGCGCCGTACAGGCTGAAAAAACTGCCGCAGAAATTGAAAAATCTCCCTATCCAGTTATTTTGTGCGGCGACTTTAATGATACACCCGTTTCTTATTGTTACCGCCAATTTAATCGTTTGCTGAATGATGCTTTTGTAACTTCTGGAAATGGGGTAGGAACCACCTATATTGGTGAAGTGCCTTCTAATCGAATTGATTATATTTTCTATTCAGATAAATTTGAAAGTGCTGGATTTACAACCCATGACGTGGATTATTCAGACCATAAACCTATTTCTTGCGCGATAGGTCGTACAAACTAAATTATAGCGTTGCTAGAATTAAAATTCATATTGGATGATGATTTACTGCCTTATGTAAATTGTATAATGGTGGGTGAATGCACGGATTCAACTAAGCATACGAATATGCCGCTATATGCGGATGGTTATCCCGGTATTATGTTCCAACAGTCAGAGAATGGTTGTTATCTGTTGCCAAAGCAGAAAAAGCTTTCCGAGTTATTTCTTTATGAGCAGACTCTGCAACCTGCTGCAGTAGATATTAAGGGAAAACATCAATATATTGTTCTTCAGTTGTACCCATTTGCTTCAAATTATTTATTGAATATTGACCCTAAAAAATTAAACGACGATTGTTACGATCTACTTCAAATTGAAGTTCCTGATGTTTCTGTATTTAATCAGCAATTGATTGATGCTAAAACTAACGAGGCACGTGTTAACATCATTTCCAATTTAATACGAGGGCTCATTAAAACGCATAAAATTTCAGAAAACAACAAAATTGAGCAGGCGATTGGAATTATAATCCAAAAAGAAGGTCAAATAACCATCAAGGATCTATTATCTAAAATATTTATGACGGAAAGTACGCTAGAGCGTCAGTTTCTATCTCACGTGGGTTTAACACCGAAACAATTTGCGAAAATAATTCAATTCAAAAGTTCAATTAGCAAGCTAACACAAGACCATTACAATTCTTTATTAGAGGTTGGGCTAGATTGCGGGTTTTCCGATCAATCGCATTTTATCAGAACTTTCAAAGCTTATACTGGGCAAACTCCTTCATACTATTTAAACCAGATAAATAGTTAATTGCTTTGTCGGTTTTATTCAATTTATAGCACTTCCAGTCCAATATCTTTGTTCAAAATTTAAAAAAATAGATTTATGAATATTATAGTATTTGGTGCTACAGGAACAATTGGTAAACATGCGCTAACTCAAGCGCTTGAAAAAGGTTATAAGGTTTACGCTTTTTGCAGAGATAAAGAAAAAATTAGTGACATTAGCCACCCAAATTTAGAAACAATAACTGGAGATGTTATGAACATTACTGATGTTAAAAAAGCCATCAGAAACATGGATGTAGTTATTATTACACTTGGATCAGGAAAGAGTAGAAAAAGCATTGTACGATCAGAGGGCACTAAAAATATTATCGCGTCTATGAGTGAGAATGGACTTAGTCGCCTGATCTGCCAAAGCACACTAGGGACATATGAAAGTAATGAAAATCTCAACTTTTTCTGGAAGCGAATAATGTTTGGGTGGTATCTAAAACAAATTTTTTTGGATCATGAATTGCAAGATAAATTTGTAATGGAAAGTGGATTGGATTGGACGATTGCGAGACCTGGAGCTTTTACGGATGGAGAGAAAACGGGTGAGTATTTACACGGTTTTGGTCCGAAAGAAAAATCACTCAAATTAAAAATATCAAGAGCAGATGTGGCTGATTTTATCTTGAGACAAATAACGGACCGTTCATATTTGCATAAGACACCGGGGTTATCCTATTAATGCACTTTGGGCTGAATTCTTAGGTAGCCGATTAAGCATCCATGACGTAGATTATCAATTCAAAATTTATTTTTTAGGAAATAAGGGTCAAAAACTAATTATTAGAGGAACCCCTAAAGAAATGGTATTTAGTAATTATCCATTTAAGTATATTAATGATTGTACTGATGGGATAAGAAACCATCTAAAAAATCGCTATTAATAAATTGGCAAAACCAATATTTCTGACCAAACACTATTTATCAATTCTACGGAATAATCAAAGCCCTTCCATAATCCTCCAAAACATAAGCCGTACCATCTAGCCACTTCTTGATATTCTTTTCGTTAAAAAATGCACCTATGTGGTAGCTATAACTTGAATTTAACGCTGGACTATCAATCGCCAATTCTTTTTCTGGTCCAACGGAACCGTAATAATTAGAATGTACGAACCATACTTTGTTGTTGCTTTTTAAAATGAACCCTACGTGTGAGTCTAAACCAACTATGTAT